>Ga0193743_1000064_pt1 | contig 73479 bp, 60 predicted proteins | sample L2c2metaG_FD_143038 | JGI IMG/M metagenome (GOLD analysis project Ga0193743, IMG submission 143038) | Soil microbial communities from a riparian zone of the East river system, Colorado, United States - L2c2 | ecosystem: Environmental > Terrestrial > Soil > Riparian zone | place: USA: East River... | reverse complement strand
CAGCACGGCGTCGCGGTCCACGCTGAACACGTGCTCGACGTCGGTCTCGGCCCGCGCACCGTCGACCCGGTCGGCCTTGCTGGCGTCGTGCACCACCACCCGCGCCCCGCAGTCGCCGATGATGTACGCGTGGTCCGAGGCGCTGGCCTTGGCGTTCAGCGGCACGATGGCCAGCCCAGCCCAGAGCGCGCCGTAGTAGACGTCCAGCAGCTCCGGGCGGTCCGACATCAGCACCGCCACCCGGTCGCCCTTGTCCAGGCCCAGCCCCAGCAGGGCGCGGCCGGTCTGCCGGATCCGGGCGATCTGCTCGGCGTAACTGATCCGCCGGTCGCGGTAGACCACCGCCGTCTGGGGTCCGTACGCGAGCGCCGCCCGCTCGACCAGCGCACCGGCGCTGTGCACCAACATGTCGGTCCTTCCCGATATCCGCGAGCGAGTTCCTCAGGCCCCAGAGCGCCTCCCGCCAGATCTTGGCCGGGCCGGACCCGCGCGCCTATGTGGAGACCCCACCTCAGACTCGACGGGGACAGTGGGATTTCGACATACCTGCACTACCGGTGGCCCACCTAGCCTCGCGGAATGCTCTCTGACCTGAAGGACAAACGGGCGCTGGTCACCGGCGCCGCCCAGGGCCTGGGCCGCGCCGTGGCCGAGCTGTTCCTGGAGCGCGGCGCGCGGGTTGTGCTCACCGACATCGACGGGGACCTGCTGGAGAAGACCGCGGCTGACCTCGGCGGCGCGGCACACGCGGTGGTCTGCGACGTGACCTCGGAGGAACAGGTCGCCGCCTCGGTGCAGGCCTGCGTGGACACCCTCGGCGGGCTGGACATCGCGGTGAACAACGCCGGCATCGAGATCGCCAAGCCGCTGGTCGAGCAGACCGAGGAAGAGTTCGACCGGCTGATGACGATCAACGTCAAGGGCGTGTTCTTCGGTATCAAGCACCAGACCCCGGCGATGGTGGCCTCCGGCGGCGGGGCGATCGTGAACATGTCCTCGGTGGCCGGGCTGGGTGGGGTTCCGCTGCTGGGCTCCTACTGCGCCTCCAAGGCGGCTGTGCTGCGGCTGACCGAGACCGCCGCGATCGAGCTGCGGGCGGCCGGGATCCGGGTGACCGCGGTCTGCCCCTCGTTCATCCGCACTGAGATGGTGACCCGGCTGGTCAACCCGTTCGAGGGAGCCACCGGGGCGAACTTCGACGACCTGGTCGCGGTCAAGCAGCAGCGGCTGGGCACCCCCGAGGAGGTCGCCGAGATGGTGGCGTTCCTCGCCTCGGATGACGCGAAGTTCGTCACCGGCTCGCACTACGTACTCGACAGCGGACTGACCGGGAGCCTCTTCTGATGGCCGATGTGCTGAAGGACAAGATCGCTATCGTCACCGGCGGGGCCAAGGGCCTCGGCGCGGCGATCGCGGTGGAGCTGGACTCCGAGGGCGCCCGAGTGGTGGTCACCGACATCGACGGGGACGGCGCGGCCAAGACCGCCGCCGAGCTGGCCCGTGGCGAGTCGGCGGTGTGCGACGTGCGGGACGACGCGGCGGTGGAAGCGCTGGTCGCGGATGTGGTGGCCCGGTACGGCACGCTGGACATCATGGTGGCCAACGCCGGCATCGCCACGGTCACCCCGTTCACCGAGATGACCATGGAAATCTGGCACTCGGTGCTCGCGGTCAACCTGGACGGGGTGTTCTCCTCGGTGCGCCACGCCGGCCGGGCGATGGCGGCAACCGGCGGGGGCTCGATCATCACCATGGCCTCGATCACCGGGTTCGCCGGGTCACCTCTGATCGGGCACTACGCGGCGGCCAAGGCGGCGGTCATCTCGCTGACCAAGACCGCGGCGGTCGAGCTGCGCGGGCACGGCGTGCGGGTCAACGCCATCTGCCCCGGGTTCATCGGCACCGACCTGGTGCTGGACCGGAAGTCGCAGTTCGAGGAGGCCTTGGGCATCGACGATTTCGGGGCGGTCCTTGACCAGGCGCAGGGCCGGCTGGGCGAGGTGGGCGACGTGGCACCGCTGGCCGCGTTCCTGGCCTCGGACCGGTCCCGGTTCTCCAACGGCTCGACGTTCGTGGTGGACGGCGGCATGTCCGCGTCGCTGGTCTAGCCCACAGTCATCGCGTTGCGCCTGAGGTCCCGAGGTCAGCCGGGGCGAGAGGGTCCCCCTTCCCCCCTCCCCTCACGACTCGGCGGATTCGGCCTCCGGGCCGAGGGCCTCGCAGAGGCGCAGCGCGACCAGGAGCTCGGTGCGGCGTTCAGTGAGCGCCGTGCCGAGCTCCTCCCCCGCCACCCGGATCCGCAGCCGCACGGTGTTCTCGTGCACGCCCAGCTCGGTGGCTGCCCTGGCCTGCGAGCCGACCGCCAACCAGGCCAGCAGGGTGTCCCGGATGCGCTGGGCCCGTTCGGTGCCGGCGGCCAGCCCGCCGAGCTCGTCGCGCACAAACCGGCGCGCGGAGTCCGGGTTCTCCAGTAGGAACGTCTCCAGCCGCAGGTCACGTGCGCACAGGCAGCTCGGCGCGCGGCGCAGCGTGGCGCGCAGCTCGGCGGTTCGCCGGGCGCTCTGGTGGGACCCGAGGAACCCGGCCAGCCCTCGGCCGGGATCACCGATGGCCACCGGCTCCCCGGTCGCGGCGGCCACTCGGCGCAGCCCGTCCAGCCGGGCCGGGTCCACCCCGTCCGGGTAGCTCAGCCAGCCGAACCAGGTACCGGCGTCCGGCTGTACCAGCAGCGCGGCGCGCGCACCGGACTCGGCGCGCAAGGTGGCCAGCCCTCGGGTCACCTCGCGGCGGCGCTCGGAGTTGAACAGCAGACCCACGTGGGTGGCCCGCATCCGGTAGCCGAGCGTCTCCTCCACCGCGTCCCCGGCCTCGGCCTGGGTGCCGTCGAGCAGCCGCAGCACCAGCTCCCGGCGGCGGTCTTCGCAGGTCGAGGACATCTCCTCGGTGACCGAGTTGTACCTCCGCACCACCTGCGCGAGGACCCGGTCGACGTAGCCGAAGAGCAGCGAGGTGGACCCGCCGAGCAGGTCGGGCAGCTCGCCCTTGCCCTCCACCGAGCAGGTGCGGCACAGGTCGAACCAGTCCTGCCAGAGCCGCTCCACGCCGACCCAGTAGGACCGCTCCAGCTCGGCGAGCGGAACCCCCAGCCGGGCCATCAGGGTGGCGAAATCGCAGGCGCACTGCGCGTCCACGTCGGCGAGGGCGAGGCGGCCGGCCAGCACCGCCACCACGTTGGCCACATTCTCCTGCGAGCAGCGGCTCAGGGTGGCCACAAAGGTGGCGTCGTCGGCCCGGTCCGGGAAGACGGCGCCCAGGATCGCGCCGCTCACCGCGTCGGCCCGGGCCGCCACGTCAACCCGGGTAGCCAGGCCGCGCACCACCGTATTGGAACCGGGGTGCAGCACAGTCACCGACACGGCTCACTCCTGCCTCTCGACCTCGTCGTCGACACGCTCGACGCGCGCGGACGGCGCCCCAGAGGTGACAGTGTCACCGAGTACTCGGCCGGTCACTGTGTCGGAGGAACGACGAGCGGTTCACTCATTGTGACAGGGAGCCAAACCCGCGCATGCGACGGCTCACCCTACCAGCGCGAACCCCGTTACCGCTGGGTCGCGTGCGGCAGGTGGGACAAGTGGGGCCACTAGGGAATTGTCGGCTTGGCCGCGCCCTCGGCCCGGGTGGTGCCGGTGCGGCCCACCATGGCCAGCGGTGGGGCCAGGTCCTCCAGCGCCTTGCCCTCCGCGTTGACCCCGAAGATGATCGCCACCACGCCTCCGATGATCATCACGACGGCGCCCAGCAGGAACCCGATGAACATGGCGAACCGGTCGCTGCCATCCCCGATCAGCGCGCCGTAGATGACCGGACCCATCGAGCCGAAGAGCTGGGCGATGCAGAAGAACACCGCGATGGCCTTGGCCCGCACCTCCAGCGGGAACAGCTCGCTCACCGTCAGGTAGCCAGCGCTGGCGCCGGCGGAGGCGAAGAAGAAGATGACGCACCACGCGATGGTCTGGGTGAACGCGGTCAGCAGGTCGGCCTGGAACAGCACCGCGCTCACTGCCAGCAACAACCCCGAGATGATGTACGTGCCGGAGATCATCTTTTTGCGGCCGACCGTGTCGAAGAGCCGGCCCAGCAACAGCGGGCCGCAGAAGTTCCCGATGCAGAACGCGATCAGGTAGATCGGCACGTCCCGCTCGTCGACTCCGTAGAACCGGGCCAGCACGATCCCGTAGGTGAAGAAGATGGCGTTGTACAGGAACGACTGCGTGATCATCAGCGTGGCGCCGAGCACCGAGCGGGTCGGATACTCCTGGAACAGCACCTTGGTGAGCGCGACGTAGCCGATCTTCGTGGTCGGCCGCAGATCGAGCGCCTTGCTCTCGTCGAGCGGCGGTAGCTTCTTGCCGCTCTTCTCCACCTCCCGCTCGATCTGGCTGATCGATCTTTCCGCCTCTTCCGCCTGGCCGTTCATGATCTGCCAGCGTGGGCTCTCCGGCAGGTTGCGCCGAAGGACGATGATGATGATGCCGAGTACCGGCCCGAGCAGGAACGCCAGCCGCCAGGCCACGTTCGGCTCCAGCTGGTTCAACAGGATGAACGAACCGAGCGTGCCGCCAAGCGCGCCCAGCCAGTAGGTCCCGTTCACCAAGAGGTCGATCTGGCCTCGGTACTGGGCCGGGATGAGCTCGTCGATCGCCGAGTTGATCGCCGCGTACTCGCCGCCGATACCCATGCCGGCGATGAACCGGGTGAGGAACAGCCAGAAGATCGAGACCGGGCCGTTGCTGAGGGTGAGCGCGGTGAGGCCACTGCCGATCAGGTAGATCGCCAAGGTCAGGATGAACAGGTTCTTCCTGCCCAGCTTGTCCGACAGGTGGCCGAAGTACAGCGCGCCGGCCACCTCGCCGAGCAGGTACACCGACGCGCTGCCGGTCACCACCACCGGTGACATGTTCAGGGTCTCTGGCCTGGTCAGCAGGGCGGCGATCGCGCTGACGACGGTGATCTCCAGCCCGTCCAGCACCCAGGCCACGCCGAGCGCCGCGACCAGCCGGGTGTGGAATCGCGACCAGGGCAATCGGTCGATCCGAGCTGGGATGAGGGTGCGTATCGCGCCTGAACCCGGGACGTTGGCATCTGACGGCATGAGACGACCTCCGTTGCTCGTCCAGGTAGCCCCGGGAGGGTAGCCCAGATGATCACACGCCCGCCCGCGCGATCACTACCGGCTCAGAGCGTGAATCCCGGGGAAACCCCTGTCAAGCGGGAGCCCCCGGCTGGCCGTACCTCCCGGTACTGAGTGCGGCAATCTGCCGTAGTGGGTCCGTATCCGAGGAGCGCGCGACCCCCGGCCAGGGCATCATGACCTGATCGTCGCCACCGTCGATGACGTCCTAGGAGCGCCCGTGAACAAGTTGCGGTTCGGCATCTTCATGCCGCCGTTCAACAGCCCCCCGACCCAGAACGCGACCTCCTCGCTGCAGCGCAACCTGGAGACCCTGCAGCTGATGGACCGGCTCGGCTACGACGAGGCGTGGATCGGTGAGCACCACTCGGCCGGCACCGAGATCATCGCCGACCCGTTGACCTTCATCGCCCACGCCGGTGCGCTGACCAGGCATATCAAGCTAGGTACCGGCGTGGTCTCGTTGCCGTACCACAACCCGCTATGGATCGCGGACCGGGCGATCCTGGTCGACCACCTGATCCGCGGCCGGCTGATGCTCGGCGTGGGCCCCGGTTCGTTGCCCACCGACGCGGAGATGATCGGCCTGGAGCCCGCCGCGCTGCGCCCGGCTCTGGCCGAGGACTTGGAGGTGCTGCTGCGGCTGCTGCTCTCCGACGAGCGCGTCAGCCACCAGACCGACCGCTACCAGCTGGTCGATGCGCGCACCCAGCTCGCCCCGTACTCCGACCCGTGCTTCGAGATCGCCGTCGCGGCCACCGTCTCCCCCGCCGGACCTGTCCTCGCCGGCACCCATGGCCTCGGGCTGCTCTCCCTGGGCGCCACCACCAGGGAGGGCTTCGACGTGCTGGCCCACCACTGGAACGTGGTGGAGACGGAGGCGGCCAGACACGGCCGGACCACCAACCGGTCGAGCTGGCGGCTGGTCGGCCCGATGCACATCGCGGAGACCAAGCAGCAGGCCATCGAGGACGTGCGCTACGGCTTCGACCAGTTCTGCGACTACACCCAGCGCACCCTGGCGCTGCCCACGTTCCGCGCCGAGGGAAACACCTTCGAGGAGCGGGTGGCCTGGATCAACGAGACCGGCCTGGGCGTGATCGGCACCCCGGACGAGGCGATCACCCAGATCCAGCGGCTGGTCGACCAGTCCGCCGGCGGCTTCGGCTGCTACATGATGATGCAGCACGACTGGGCCAACTGGGAGGCCACCCAGCGCCACTACGAGCTGTTCGCCCGGCACGTGATGCCGGCCTTCCAACCCTCACAGCGGCGACTGCTGGCCGCCGAGCAGTGGGCCCGCAGTCGGCACGGCGAGCTGGACGCGAAGAACGGCGCGGCGATTCAGGCCTGGTCGGACAAGTACTTGGCGGAGCGCAAGGCCGAACAGGAAGCAACCGCCGACCAATCCTGACCCCGTCCGCCTCCGATCAGCGCTCGCGGGCCGGGCGCTACCGTCCCGACGCCACAGACCGCACGTCCACGCCGCGGAGGGTGCGCACTCTGTGGCGTGGACGTCGAGTCTGTGGCGTAGCGCGCTCCCCAGTTGCCCGCGGCTCCCCAGTTGGGTGAAGACCCTCGGCGAGATCGCCGGCTACTGGTTGTAACCGGTCCCGGAGGTGGCCGGCCTCGTTCATGCGAATGGCCGCCGGCCCGCGCGGTGCGCGTGAGCGGCCCGTTCCGTTCGCGGCGAGCCGCCGCTGAGCTGGGTGATCACCACTCTCGCTGTTATCACGAGATGACTATCTGTGCTCAAGCTGGCCGCGATCTATCACTGGCTGTGGTGAATCTTCGAACACTAGTGATCGTTAGCAACTATTCTCCCGATGCAGGCTGTTACTAGCGGGACTGGATGGGCTCATCGTTATTGATGTGGTACGTGGGGACTGAGAGGGTGACCGGCGGCCGCCCCGTTGTGGGGAAAGCCGGAATTCGAAAAGTGGCGCAGGGTCGCGCGAGATTTGGCCCGTGGAGGGAAAGGACTCAGGACATGACCACGCGGCCCACCTCAAGCGCCAGGCTGATTCGCGCGGTTCGCGCCGGTCGCTCCGCCGGCCCTCGGCTGCCGCTGGTTATGCCGTTCGGCTCGCTGCTCGCTGGTTTTCTGGTTGCGGTGAGCGCCGCTTCCTCCCCCAATGGGGCGTCATCCATTTGGGATACAGCGCCTTCGCAGATCCACCTTCAGACACTTTCAGCAACCGCGGTTTCGGCTCCTTCGGACATCGGAGCGCCCGAGGTGCCTTCGGACAGCGGACCCCCCGAGGTGCCGGCGGATGGTGGCGCATCGAGCGCCGCGCAAGCCCGGGCCGAGGCCGCCGCGGCGGCAGCCGAAGCGGCCGCCGCCGCATCCATGCAGAAGGCCGAAGCGGCGGCGGCGGCTCGGGCGGCGGCGAGCGATCCCGGGCCCTCGGGAACAGTGCCCGACGCCCCCGCGCGTGCCGGAACCGTGCCCCACGAAACCGCGCCCGCCGGAACAATGCCCGACCTTCCCTCGCCCTCCGACACCGCGCCCGCCGGGACCATGCCCGACCTTCCCTCGCGCGCCGGAACCGCGCCCGACGAAACCACGCCCGCCGGGACCATGCCCGACCTTCCGGCACACGTTGGAACCGTGCCCGACGAAACCGCCGCCGGAGCGACCACCGGAACAGCCGCAACCGCACCCGCCGGAACCGCCGCCGGCGCGCCCACCGTTACCCAGCCGGCGGAGGGCCCCGGCCCGGCGGCCGGCCGGCGGGCCGGAGCGGAGCAGGTGCGGCCGGCCGCGGTTCCCGCCGCGCCGATGCCGCCTGCCGTCCCGGGACCGCCGGCGCCGCCCGCTGTGCCGTCCCCACCGCCGGTTCCGGCGCCGCCCCCGGTGCCTACTCCGGTCGGCCCCTCGCTCGCCGGTCCGCCCGTCGCCGCTCCGGCTCCCGCCGCCCCGGGCCTGCCCGCCGGGGTTCCGACTGCCGGGCCCGCACTGCCGGCAACGCCTGCCCTATCCGGTCCGCCCGCCTCGCCCGGTACGCCCGTCCTGCCCGGTACCGCCGCCGCCCCGGCGGCGCCCGGAGTCGCTCCGGCTCAGGCGCTCCCCGTACCGGGGCTACCCAGCCGGGTGCCCGCGGCCTGCGCCCAGTCCTGGGGCGTGAACGCGAGCAGCGCGCTGTGGGTGCCCGACACGCCCACCCACTCCAACCTGTGCGGCGCGGGCGCGGTCCGCCCCGCGCCGGTCGCCGTGACCTGCACGAAGCGGGCCGACGGAGCAAACCTGCAGGCCACACTGGACACAGCCGTACCCGGCGACCGGGTCTGCGCCACCGGCAACTCGCCGTCGCGGCTCCGGGTCACCCGCTCAGGCAGTCCGACAGCACCCATCCTGGTGCTCGGCGACGGCGCCGCCACCGTCAAGGGCCTCGAGGTGAAGGCCGACAACGTGGTCATCGCCGGGCTGAACCTGACCGGAGCGGCCGCCCCAGGCGCGGAGCTGACCGGCACCGGCATCACCCTGGTGAACAACACCATCACCGCGCCCCGAGGCGGCGACGGCGACGGCATCCGGTTCTTCGGCAACAACTTGCGGATCCTGCACAACACGGTCAGCGATGTGAAGAATCTGAATGGCGCGCACGCCGACTGCATGCAGACGTACGCGACGAACTCCCCGCCGAGCCAGCACGTGCTCATCGACAGCAACCGGTGCGAGAAAATCGACAACCAGTGCCTGATCGCCGAAGGGCCGAACAGCAGTGCGGGCGACGGGAGCGGCAAGGGCCGCAGCTCGGACATCGTCTTCACGCACAACTTCTGCGACTCGCAGGCATCCCAGGCGGTCATGATCGACGACGTGCAGAACGTCTCGGTGACGCACAACAACATCGTCGGCGGCAACCAGAAGGCGTTCGCCTTCGACAACAAGTCCACCGGCGCGAAGGTCAGCGGAAACATCCTCGGGCTGCACATCGGATTCGAGGTCGGCATGGACAAAACGTCCAAGCTCGGTTACCTGGGCCCCCTCATCGGCGGCCTACCGTAAAGCCCGCGAGTCGGCGCTCTCAGCACACTGTGTCGCGCGTTTCAGCACACCCGAGCCCAACGCGCCGCGCGTCGGTACCGGCAAAACAGCGGGGCAGGTAACGGCCGCCCAGACCGGCCGCATCCGAGACCAGCGGTGCTGGGTCTGTGCCAGCTGTAGGGCAGCCTGTCAGGCGCGGGTGAGGTATTCGCCAGTGCGGGTGTCTACCTTGATCCGGTCGCCGTTGTTCACAAACAGCGGCACCTTGACGATCTTGCCCGTCTCCAGGGTGGCCGGCTTGGTCGCACCGGAGACGCGGTTGCCCTGCACGCCGGGCTCCACGTCGGTGACGGTGAGCTCCACCGAGGCGGGCAGCTCCGCGCCGACGATCTCGGTGCCGTAGAACCGCAACGCCGGGGTCATCTCCGGGAGCAGGTAATCGGCGATGTCCTCGACCACCTCGCGGGGCACGTCGAGCTGCTCGAAGTTCTCCTGGTCCATGAAGACGTAGTTGTCGCCGTCGTTGTAGAGGAACTGCAGTTCCTTGGTCTCGATGATGGCCTGCTCGACCCGCTCACCGGCCCGGAACGTACGGTCCACCACCGCGCCGTTGCGCACGTTCTTCAACTTGGTGCGGACGAACGCGCCGCCCTTGCCGGGCTTGACGTGCTGGAACGTGACCACGTTGAACAGCCCGTCCGATAGATCCAGACTGATGCCACCCTTGAAGTCGGAGGTGCTGATCTGCGGCATTACGCGGTCTCCCAGAAAGCTGTACGAAGCGCCGGCAAAGGCGCGGACTCACCCTGCATCGTAGGGCAGTGGGCACACGACGTCGCCGGCGGCAATTCGATGTCCGGTAAACGCCCCGTCGGTTGAACCGCGGTGCTGGGCACCGTTCCAACGGCCCAGGGGCAGACTTCAGGTGATGCGCCTGCCGCCGGACCTGCCCGACCTCCCCGTCCGAGGGGCCCTGGACGCGGTCACCGGCACGCTCGCCGAACACGGCACCGCGGTGCTGGTCGCGCCGCCGGGTACCGGGAAAACCACGCTGGTCCCGTTGGCTCTGGGCGCGCAGAACCAGGGGAAGGTGCTGGTCGCCGAGCCGCGCAGGCTCGCCGCGCGGGCAGCCGCCGCGCGAATGGCGGCGCTACTCGGCGAACCGGTCGGGCAGACGGTCGGATACTCCGTGCGCGGAGACGCCAAGACGTCCGCGCGCACCCGGATCGAGGTGGTGACCTCCGGGCTGCTGCTGCGCAGGCTGTCCGGCGATCCCGAGCTCACCGGGGTGGCCGCTGTGCTGCTGGACGAGTGCCACGAACGGCACCTCGACGCCGACCTGCTGCTCGCCCTGCTGCTGGACGCCCGCGCGGGGCTGCGACCGGACCTTCGGCTGCTCGCCACCTCGGCCACCGTGGCCACCGGGCGGCTGGCCGCCATCCTCGGCGGCGGGCCCGGCGGCGAGGACCCGGCGCCGGTGCTGGAGGTGGCCGCGCGGATGTTCCCGGTGAGCGTGGCGCACTTCCCGCCCGCGCGGGGCGAGCGGATCGAGGCGTGCGTGGCCCGCGCCGTGCGGACCGCGCTCGCCGAAGCCGCGGGTGAGGACAACCGTGACGTGCTGGCGTTCCTGCCCGGCGTCGCGGAGATCCGGCGGACGGCCGCCGCGCTGTCCGGGGTGGACGCCGATGTGCTGGCGCTGCACGGGCGGCTTCCGGCCGGCGAGCAGGATGCCGCGCTGCGTCGGGGTCCTCGGCGCCGCGTGGTGCTGGCCACCGCGGTGGCGGAGTCGAGCCTGACCGTGCCCGGGGTGCGCGCGGTGGTGGACGCGGGGCTGGCCAGGACTCCGAGGGTGGACCATCGTCGCGGGCTCGCCGGGCTGGTCACCGTGCGGGTGTCGGCGGCGGTGGCCGAGCAGCGGGCTGGTCGGGCCGGTCGGGAGGCCCCGGGGCGGGTGTACCGCTGCTGGCCGGAGGGCGAGCTGCTGACCCGCTACCCGGAGCCGGAGATCCGCACCGCCGACCTGACCCGGCTCGCCCTCGACCTGGCCTGCTGGGGCACCCCCGACGGCGCCGGCCTGCGCTGGTGGGACCCGCCGCCGGAGGGTCCGCTGCGCGCCGGCCAGGAGGTGCTGCGGGCGCTGGGCGCGATCGACGGCGAGAGCGGCGGAGTCACCGAGCGGGGGCGGCGGATGGCCGGGCTCGGCCTGCACCCCCGGTTGGCCCGCGCCCTGCTCGACGGTGCGGCGCTGGTCGGCGCCCGCGCCGCGGCCGAGGTAGTCGCGCTGCTGGACGACGACACGCTCGCCTCGGGCGCTGAGGTCGACGTCGAGCTGGCGCGTCTGCGGTCCGGGGCGGCACCAGGGTCCGGGCGGTGGCGAGGCGAGGTCTCCCGACTGGTCAGGCTGCTGGGAACCGGTCGGCCGGCCCGGGGCGGAAGGGATGGCGCAAAAGATGATGGCCGGGCCGGGGCTGATGCGTCCCTGGTGGTGGCACTGGCTCAGCCGGAGCGGCTGGCCCGGCGCCGGGCGGTCGGTTCGCCGCTGTACCTGATGGCCGGGGGCACCGGGGTCGAGCTCCCGGCGGGCAGCCCGCTCGCCGCCGCGGAGTGGATCGCGGTGGCCGTGGCCGACCGTGCGCCCGGCGCGGAGAACGCCAAGGCGCGCCTCGCCGCCGTCGCCGACCAGCAGCTCGCCGAACTCGCCGCGCCCGCTCTGATCAGCGAGGGCGACGAGGTGCGCTGGCAGGCGGGCGGGGACGTGGTGGCCCGGCACGTGCGGAAACTGGGCTCGATCGTGCTGGCCGAGCGTCGGCTGGCCCACCCCGACCAGGGTGCGGTGCGCGTGGCGCTGCTCGACGGCCTGCGCACCGAGGGCACCGGGCTGCTGCGCTGGACGGATGCCGCGCGCCGGCTCCGCGACCGGCTCAACACCCTGCACCGGGTGCTCGGGCCGCCGTGGCCGGACGTGTCCGACGACGCGCTGCTGGCCGACCCGGACCGCTGGTGGACCGGCCAGCTGCGCACCGCCCGCACCAGGGCGGACCTCGCCCGTGTCGACGCCGCCGCCGTGCTGCGCGCCACCCTGGGCTGGAAGCAGGCCGCGGACCTGGACGAGCTGGCCCCGGAGCGGATCACCGTGCCGACCGGCTCTCGGATCGCCCTCGACTACTCCGCAGACCAGCCGGTGCTCGCCGTCCGGGTCCAGGAAGTCTTCGGCTGGACGGCCACCCCGACCGTCGCCGGCGGGCGGCTGCCGGTGGTGCTGCACCTGCTTTCCCCCGCCGGCCGCCCCGCCGCCGTCACCGCCGACCTCGCCTCGTTCTGGACCGGCGGCTACCCCCAGGTCCGCGGCGAGCTGCGCGGCCGGTACCCGAAACACGAATGGCCCGAGGATCCGATGGCGGCCACGCCCACCCGAAGGCCCCGCCGGCGCTGACCGCGGCGGCGGCTAGGCTGCCTCATGATCACCACACCGGCGCCGAGTCATGGCCGGGCAAGAACGGGACCGCGGGCGGCGGCCAAATATCGTGGGCTGGCCGTCGGGATGACGCTGGTCGCCACCGCGGGGCTGACCGGCTGCGGCGGTAACGGGGCGGCTCCCTGGGCGGCGCCGAGCTCGGTAGCCAGCGCCGCGTCTCCGGCCGCCACACCCCAGGCCGAGCCCGACACAACCGAGCCCGACACAACCGAGCCCGACACAACCACACCCGGAACAGCCGCGCCGGTCACGCCCGGGTGCAAGGCGGCCGACCTCACTCTCGCGCTGGTCGAGGGCGACGGCGGCGCGGGCATGAGCCAGAACCGGCTGGACCTCCAGTTCACCAACAAGTCCCGGAATCCGTGCACGCTCTGGGGGTCACCCGGGGTGTCCTTCGTGACCGGGGACAACGGCCAGCAGGTCGGTGACCCGGCCCAACGGGAAGACCGGAGCAAAGGCAGGCCCGTCACAGTCGCGCCGGGGCAGAACGTCAAGAGCCCGCTGCGGATCGTGCACGCCGAGGCCTACCCACCGGAGCAGTGCCGACCTGTGCAGGCACGGGGGCTGCGCGTCTACGCCCCTGGTGACACCGCCGCCATGTTCATCCAGTCCCCACAACAGGCGTGTTCCGCGCCGGGCAAGTCCACGCTCTCGGTCGGCGTGGTCCAAGCGTGAGCCTGGGGCGCTGACCGAGAGCGGGCGACCGAGCTGACGGCGGACTAGCTCGCGGCGGCGACCGGGGCCAGGGCCGACGGCAGGAACAGGTTGCCGCGCAGGCTGCCCCGGGCGGTGCGCGCCGCGACGATCCCCCAGGCGGCGACCAGCCCGAGGTAGCCGATGCCGGCGACCCAGGCCAGGGCGGTCGCCCCGGTGTGCACGGCGAGCGCGCTGGTTCCGGTGACCATGGTGCCCACCGGGAAGGTGAACGACCACCAGGTGAGCGAGAACGGCAGGCCGTCCCGGGCGCAGCGGATGGTGACCGCCACGGCGATGGCCACCCAGAGCAGCCCGAACCCGAACACCGGCAGGCCGTACACCAGCCCGAACGCCGCGAACGCCTCGGCGTACGGCGCGGGCAGCACCAGGTGCGCCACCCCGCCCAGGCCGTTGGCCGCGGTGACCGACTGGCCGAGCCAACCCAGCACGATCCACAACGTGGGCACCATCCTGGCCGGGCCGACCCGGTGCATGGTCAGCCGCTGCCAGATCAGCGTGGTCACGATCATCGAGGCGAGCAGGCCCAGGCCGAACATCGCGTAGCAGGCCACCAGCATGGTCAGTCGGGCCTGGCCGGGTGCCGCGTACGGGACCAACAGCGCCCCGCTCGCCGCCGACACCATGGGCGGCACGATCGGCATCAGCCAGCCGCCGAACGCCGACTCGCTGGTCAGATGGAACCGGGTGAACATCAGGTACGGGATGCTCACCGCCGAGACCAGCCCGGCCACTGTCCCCACTAACCACAGCGCCCAGGACAGCTCGACCGCCAGGCCGCCGAGCAGGCCCTGCCCGAGCAGCAGGGTGCCCGTGCCGACGGTGAGCAGCGCCATCGGCGGAGCCCCGTAGAACTGCGCCATGACCGGGTCGGCGGCGTGCCCACGGGCGTTCTCGCGGTGGCGCGTCCAGTGCACCGCCCACGCCCCGCACAGCCCGACCAGCAGCACCGAGGCGAGCAACCAGACCACCGTCGCCGCGGCCCGCAGGTCGGGCACCTGGAACGGCAGGGTCACCGCCGCGTTCGCCACGATGCCGGTGCCCATCACCGAGGCGAACCAGTTCGGGCCCAGGTTGGCAAACGCGGCGGACGGCCGGGGCAGGTCTCGGAGCAGCCCGGATCGGAACAGCGGGTGAGCGGGCCTCGGTGCGGCGGTGGTGGTCATATCTCGATGCTGCGCGCGCGGGGGTGGCCGGGCACCGACCGCGATGCGAGGTACCCACAATGTGAGTTTGTGAGTCGTCTAGCCTGAACTGGTGCCGTTGTCCGCGCACGTCCCAGAGCTCGGCTCGCTCGAGCTGCTGCTCGCCGTGGCCCGCACCGGCAGCCTGGGCGCCGCCGGCCGGGAGCTCGGGCTCACCCAGCAGGCGGTGTCCGCCCGGGTGCGGACCATCGAGCGGCTGATCGGCGTGCCGATCGTCGCCCGGGGCCCGAGGGGCAGCCAGCTGACCGAGTCCGGCGCGCTGGTGGCCGATTGGGCCAGAGCGGTGCTCGCGGCCGCCGAGAAGCTGGACGCCGGGATCGCCGCGCTGCGTGGCGAGCGGGACGCGCACCTGACCGTGGCGTCCAGCCTCACCGTCGCCGAGTACCTGCTCCCCGGCTGGCTGGCGGCGCTGCGGGCCGCGCAGCTGGCCTCCGGGACGGTGCCGGCGACGGTCCGGCTCGGGGTGCACAACAGCGAGCGGGTGGCCGCGTTGGTGCTTGCCGGCGAGGCCGGGGTGGGCTTCGTGGAGGGCCCCGACGTGCCCGCCGGGCTGTCCGCGCACCCGGTCGGCACCGACGAGTTGGTGCTGGTGGTGGCGCCAGGGCACCGGTGGACGCGACGGTCCCGGCCGCTTCGTCCCGCCGAGCTGGCCGGCACCCCGCTGGTGGCCAGGGAGGCCGGGTCCGGCACCCGGCGGGTGCTGGAGTCCGCGCTGGCCGCCGTGCTCCCCGCCGGGACCGAGCTGGCCGCGCCGACCCTGGAGCTGTCCTCCACCGCCTCGATCCGCGGCGCTGTACTGGCCGGCGCCGGCGCAGCGGTGCTGTCCGACCTGGCCGTACGGGACGACCTGGCCACCGGGCGGCTGGTCCAGGTGGCCGTCGAGGGCCTGTCCCTGCGCCGGGTGCTGCGCGGGGTGTGGGCAGGCGGCCCGACCCCCGCCGGCCCTGCCCGCGACCTGCTACGCATCGCGGGTGCGCCCACCTGACCGCGACACCCGTCTGACCGCGCCTTCGTGCCGCCACCTGACCGCCCCAGCTGCCTGACCGCGCCTCCCCCCTGACTCCACCCCTGAAACGCCCACCTCACTGGTCAACTCATCGCCGACTAGGCGCGGGTCCGCCGCCCCACTTCGCATGCCGGAGGCACACTTCGCACACCGCACGCACTATGCGAAGTGTGCGCTAGGTATGCGAAGTGCCGGGACGACCTGCGGCTCCGCCTGCCCGGTCAGCTCCGCCCGCCCGGCCCACCTGACCGCGACAATGCCCCGTCCACAGCCAGCGGCTACCCGGTTGAGGCGGAGTAGCGCTCGCGCAGGAGTGCCTTGGCCACCTTGCCGCTGGGGGTCACCGGCAGTTCGTCGACGAACTCAACCTGGCGGGGCACCTTGTAGTCGGCCAGCCGCTCCGCGCAGAACGCGATGAGCACCTCGGCGCTGACCTGATGGCCGGGGCGCAGCTGCACGTAGTAGCGGCCGACCTCGCCGAGCAGCCGGTCCGGCACCCCGATGCCGGCCGCCATGGCCACCCCGGGGTGCGCGGTCAGCACGTTCTCCACCTCGACCGGGTACACGTTGTAGCCGCCCTGCAGGAACATCTCCTTGCGCCGGCCTCGGATGCTCAGGTGGCCGTCAAGGTCGGCGGCCACGATGTCGCCGGTGGCCACCCAGCCGCCCGGGAGGAACACCTCGGCGGTCGCCTCCGGCAGTCCCCAGTATCCGGCGGCGGTGCCCGGGCCGCGCACCAGCAGCTCGCCTTCCCCGCCCGGCGTGACGTCGGCGCCGTCCGGGCCAACCACCCGGGCCTCGACCCCGTGCAGCGGGGTGCCCAGGGTGCGGGCCGCGGTGTCCAGGTCGTCGTCCCGGCCGGACATCACGCAGGCGCCGGACACCTCGGACAGCCCGTACAGATTGAACAGCCGGGCGTTCGGGAAGCCCTTGGCGATCGCGGCGCACAGCGTCGGGTCGGCGTTGGCCCCGCCGACCATGGTCAGCCGGACCGAGCTGGTGTCCCGACCCGGGAACGACTGGTGACCCAGCACCAGGGCGAACATGGTGGGTACCCCGCCGAAGAACGTGGCGCGGTGTTGCTCGATGGCGTCCAGCGCGGTGGCCGGGGAGAACGCCGAGGCCAGCACCAGCTGCGAGCGACCCAGCAGCGCGCTGGTCACCGAGCAGGTGAGCCCGCCGACGTGGCTGAGCGGCATCGCGCTGAAGTAGACGTCGTCCGGGCCGGTGCCGAGTCGGCGGGCCTGCGCGGAGCCGGCGCCGAGCAGGCTGGCATGGGTCAGCACCGCGCCCTTTGGCTTGCCGGTGGTGCCCGAGGTGTACAGGATCACCGCCGGGTCGGCCGGCCGGACCCTGGCCGCCCGCCGCTCCAGGTCGGCCTCATCCGCGGGGTCGACCGGCAGCGCGGCGTACGGCTCGCCGGCGCCGGTGCCGCCCAGGAACAGCACGTGCTCGACGGTCGGCACCCTGGACCGGAAGCCCGGGTAGAAGGCCTCGAAGTCCACCTCGCCGGCCTTCGCGGCGGTGACCACCAGCCGGACCCGGGCCTGGTTGAGCATGTACTCCAGCTCGGTGGCCCGGTAGCGCACGTTCAGGGTGACCACCACGACGCCGAGCCGGGCCGCCCCGAAGAACAGCTCCAGCCACTCCGCCTGGTTGGCCGCGGCCACCGCGATCCGGTCGCCGGGGCCGATCCCCCTGGCCAGCAGCCCGGCGGCGACGCGCCGGCTGCGCCGCTCCAGCTGGGCGAACGTCACCGTCTCCTCCGTGGCGCGGTCGGAGGCGCAGTGCAGGAAGGCCCGGTCAGGCAGCTCGGCGGCGACCGCCCGCAGCAGCTTCGGATAGGTACCGCGTCCCGAGCCCGCCATGCCGGGCAGCCTAATGACGGCGGCGACACATACGGTAAATCAATGCCGGACTACTCATACGTGCGCGACGGCGCGGAGATCTACCGGCGGTCGTTCGCCACCATCCGGGCCGAGGCGGACCTGTCCGGGTTTCCCGCCGACCTGGCCACCGTGGCCGTCCGGATGATCCACACCTGCGGCATGACCGACCTGCCAGCGGACCTGGCCTGCTCCCCGGACGTGGTGGCCAAGGGGCGCGCGGCGCTGGCCGCCGGCGGTCCGGTGCTGTGCGACACGAACATGGTGGCCTCGGGCGTCACCCGTCGGCGGTTGCCGGCCGACAACGAGGTGGTGTGCCTGCTCGGCGACCCGGCGGTGCCGGAGCTGGCCGCCCGACTGGGCACCACCCGGACCGCGGCGGCGGTGGACCTGTGGATGGATCGGCTGGCCGGCGCCGTGGTCGCCATCGGCAACGCACCCACCGCGCTGTTCCGGCTGCTCGAGCTGATCGACGCCGGGGCGCCGGTGCCGGCCGCGGTGATCGGCGTCCCGGTCGGGTTCATCGGCGCTGCCGAGTCGAAGCGCGCCCTGGCCGAGCACCCCGCCGGCCTGCCGCACCTGGTGGTGCACGGCCGTCGCGGCGGCAGCGCCCTGGCCGCCGCCGCCATCAACGCCATCGCCAACCCCGTCGAGTAACCCGTGAGTGGTTAGCGTTGCTACGGGTTGAGGGCGGCGGCGAGCCAGCGGGTGGCACCGGCCACGGTGGTCTCGACCGGGACGCCGGCGGGCAGCGGCGGGCGGGACTGGATCACTACCGGGATGCCCAGCTCGGCGGCGGCGGGCAGCTTGGCGGCGGTCATCTCACCGCCGCTGTCCTTGGTGACCAGCACGTCGATCCGGTGCTCGCGCAGCAGCGCCCGCTCGCCGTCCAGGGTGAACGGGCCACGGGCCAGCAGCGGGCACATCCACTTCGGCGTCGGCGGCTCCGGCGGGTCCACCGAGCGCACCAGGAACCAGTGCTCGTCCAGCCCGGCGAACGCGGCCAGCCCGCCCCGGCCGGTGGTCAGGAACACCCGCCGGCCCAGTGCGGGCAGTGCCGAGGCGGCGGCGGTCAACGTGGGCACCCAGTGCCAGTCGTCCCCCTCGGCGGGGCTCCAGCCGGGGCGGCGCAGCACCAGCAGCGGGACACCCAACGCCGCGGTGGCGGCGGCCGCCGACGCGCTCATGGTGGCCGCGAACGGGTGGGTCGCGTCGACCACGGCGGCGACCCGCTCGGCGCGCAGGTAGTCCGCCAGCCCGGGAGAGCCGCCGAAGCCGCCCACGCGCACTTCGCCGGGCGGCGGCACCGGCGCCCGCACCCGCCCGGCCAGCGAGGACACCACGCTCAGCCGGGGGTGGCCGACCAGTTCGGCGGCCAGCCGGCGGGCCTCCCCGGTGCCGCCCAGGATGAGCACCCGCATCGGCCCATCGTGGCGCACCGGGTGGTTCCGCGCGATACCCGGAGATACCGGTCACCACCGTCTGCGGGGCCCGAACAGACCTGGGTACTCTGCGGTCACCGCGGTGATGCGGGCTCACCCTGCCTGACCGCCGCGGACCCTAGATCTCGCGGATCGGAAGGAACCTCCTGTGGCACGCTCCGTCAACGTCACCGTCACTGGTGCGGCGGGTCAGATCGGCTACGCACTGCTGTTCCGGGTCGCCTCCGGTCAGCTGCTCGGCCCGGATACCCGGGTCAGCCTGCGGCTGCTGGAGATCCCGCAGGCCGTCAAGGCCGCCGAGGGCACCGCGATGGAGCTGCAGGACAGCGCGTTCCCGCTGCTGGACTCCATCGACATCTACGACGACGCCAAGTCCGCCTTCGACGGCGTCAACGTCGGGCTGCTGGTCGGCGCCCGGCCCCGTACCAAGGGCATGGAGCGGGGCGACCTGCTCGAGGCCAACGGCGGCATCTTCAAGCCGCAGGGCGAGGCGATCAACGCCGGCGCGGCCGACGACGTGCGGATCCTGGTGGTCGGCAACCCGGCCAACACCAACGCGCTGATCGCCCAGTCGCACGCCCCGGACGTACCGGCCGAGCGGTTCACCGCGATGACCCGGCTGGACCACAACCGGGCGATCTCCCAGCTGGCCACCAAGCTGAGCGTGCCGGTGTCCGACATCGTGAAGCTGACCATCTGGGGCAACCACTCGGCCACCCAGTACCCCGACCTGTTCCACGCCGAGGTCGGCGGGCACAACGCGATCGAGGCGGTCAACGACCTGGACTGGGTGCGGGACACCTTCATCCCGACGGTGGCCAAGCGCGGCGCGGCGATCATCGAAGCCCGCGGTGCGTCCTCGGCGGCGTCGGCCGCGAACGCCGCGCTGGACCACGTCTACGACTGGGTGAACGGCACCCCGGACGGCGACTGGACCTCGATGGGCATCCCCTCGGACGGCTCCTACGGCGTGCCGGAGGGGCTCATCTCCTCGTTCCCGGTGGTCTGTCGGGGCGGCCAGTACGAGATCGTGCAGGGGCTGGAGATCGACGACTTCTCCCGGGAGCGGATCGACGCCTCGGTGGCCGAACTCGCCGAAGAGCGCGACGCGGTCCGCTCGCTCGGGCTCATCTGAGGCCCGGGCTGATCTGAGGCTCGGGCTGATCTAAGGCCCGGGCTGGGTGGCGCGTGCCCGCTGTTACCCAACTGCACGCCAGGTATGTCCGATCACGGATCCACCGGCCTGGCGTGCAGTTCGTACACAACCGACAGGCGGGCGCGCCACCCGAGCCGGGTCGGCCGCCAGGCAGCGGGCGCCCACCGGAGTCAGCAGGGCGCGGCCGGCGCCCGGCGGCGCGAGCCGGGCTGTGTGAGCCCTCCACCGGTGGCACACTCCACGGTATGGCGGACATGAGCCGGTGAAGACGCTAACCGACCGAGCACACCTGTCCTTCGCCCTCGACCTGCACCGCGCCCTGGCACCTGATCCGGGGCGCACCGCGTGCTGGTCGCCGTTCTCGGTGGCCAGTGCGCTCGGCCTGGTCGCCAAGGGCGCGGCCGGGGTGACCAGGGAGGAACTGGTCGGGCTGCTGCTCGGGGACCCCTCGGCCGAACCGGAGCGGCTGTTCGACCTACTGGCCGCGGCCACGCGGTTGGACACCACCGGGGAGCACGAGGACACGCCGGTGCTCGCGGTGGCCGACACACTCTGGGCCGACCAGTTGATCACCGTCCGGGAGTCCTTCGCCGAGGAACTCGCCCGGATGCCGAGCGGCGCGGTGCGCAACGCGCCGTTCCGCACCGACCCGGAGGGCGCCCGGGCACTGATCAACTCCGACGTCGCGCGGACCACCCGGGACCTGATCCCCGAGCTGCTGCCACCCGGGGTGATCGACCCGGACACGGTGGCGGCCGTGGTGAACGCGCTGTACCTGAAGGTCGCCTGGAGGCACCGGTTCGACCAGGACGGCACCCGACCGGAGCCGTTCCATGCACCTGGCGGCCCGCTGCGGGTACCGACCATGCGGCTGGCCGAGCGGGTCGGCTACGCGGCCCGCCCCGGGTGGCGGGTGGTCGCGCTGCCCGCGGTCGGCGGGGTGCAGGCCACCGTGCTGCTGCCGGACGGCGACCTGGCCGAGGCGGAACGCTCGCTGGACGCCGACTCGCTCGCGACGCTGCTGTCCGCGCCCGAGCCGCGCAAGGTGCGGCTGACGCTGCCCCGGCTGAGGCTGTCCACCCGCGCGGAGCTGACCCAGGTGCTCAACGCGCTTGGCGTGCGCACCATATTCACCCGGGACGCCGACCTGAGCGGGATCAGCCCGGATCCGCTCGCTGTGCAGGCGGTCCTGCACGAGGCCGTGCTCAAGGTGGACGAGCAGGGTCTGGAGGGCGCCGCGGCCACCGCGGTGATGATCCGGCTGATGTCGGCGGACACCCAGCGGCCGGTCGAGATCCGGGTGGACCGGCCGTTCCTGCTGCTGGTCCGGCACACGGGGACGGGCGCGATCTACTTCCTGGCACGGGTGACGAATCCGGGCACCGCTAGCTGAACACCGGCCTCAGCCGAGCAGCACCACCGCGAGCGCGCGGGCCCGCCGGGCCGGCCCGAGGTGGCCGAGCGCCTGGGCGGAGGCGTAGACGCCCTCCATGAGCAGCGAGAGGTGGTCGGCCAGCTCGCCCGGGTCAGCCACCGGCGCGGTGACGGCAAACCGCTCGGCCAGCTCCCCCATCCGCTGCCGCACCCAGGCCTTCATCTCGATCGCGACCTGCCGGGCCGGGTGCTCGGCGTCCGGGAACTCGGCCAGCGCCATCAGGAACGGGCAGCCCCGGCAGAGGTGCGGCTGCACCTGCTCGGCGAGGGCGTCGAACACGGCCAGGATCTGCTCCCTGGGCGAGGCTCCCCCGGACGCGGCGGCGGCCTCGAACCACTCCCGGTAGAGCCGGAACGCCCGCTCGATGTACGCGGTGACCAGATCGTCCTTGGAGGCGAACAGACGGTAGAGCGTGGTCGGCGCGATGCCGGCTTCGGCGGCCACCCGGTCTACTCCGGTGGCGCGGATGCCGTGCCAGTAGAACAGCTCATGGGCGACCTCGAGCACGTGTTGCCTGGTCTGCTCCGCTGAGCGCCGCAATGGCCTTGTCCCGTTCGCTCGCTGCTGAGTACATTGTGCCCCTTGTTAGGGATCGTTCCCTAACAAGGCATGCGAGGGGTCGCAATGATCATCCGAATGGTCTCCTGTCTGGTTGCCCTGGCGGTCGCGGCGGCCCTGTCGGGATGCGCGGGCGGGCAGCCGGCGGCGCCGGTCGGATCCTTCTCCTCGGACAACCCCGGCTCGGTCAACATCCACTGGGTTTCCGCGCCGGACGGGTTGGTGCTGGTGGACGGGCTGCGCACGCTGTCCGACGCCCGCCGCGCGCTCACCCAGATCCAGGCCACCGGCCAGCCGGTGGCGGCCATCCTGGTCACCCACCCACACCCGGACCACGTCGGCGGCATCGGCGAGTTCGACCGGGCGTACCCGGAGGCGCCGATCTACGCGAACACGGCCACCGCCGAGTTCATCCGCACAGATCCGCTCGGCTTCTACGCCCTGACCCACCAGCAGCTCGGCGACGACCACCCCGCGAAGCCGGTCGTGCCGGACCACACCGTCGCCCCGGGGGCCCCCGTCGACATCGCCGGCCTGCACCTGGAGACCGCCGAGTTCGGCGCGGGCGAGGCGGTCGCCGCCGTGGCCTACTACCAGCCGGACAGCGCCGCGCTGTTCGCCGGCGACCTGGTGGGCAACCGGGTCACCCCGGCGCTGTTGGAGGGGCACACCTGCGGCTGGCTGACCAGCCTCGATCAGCTCCGCGCGCGCTTCCCGGACGCGCGCATCCTCTACCCCGGGCACGGTGCCCCCGGCGACCCGGCCGCCCTGATCGACGCACAGCGCGAGTACCTGCGCACCTTCCGGCAGCTCACCAGGCCGACGGTGGCCGACGGCTCCCCCGGTGGCGGCGACGTGACCGCCGACGAGCAGCGCTCGATCATCGGCGAGCTGGACCGGCGCTACCCGAACCACCCGAGGGTGGCCTCACTGCCCAACATCCAGGAGCTGAACATCGCCGCCGTGGCCACCGAGCTGCGCGGCGAAAACAGCGCCGCGCTGGCCCCCGCCTGCCGACCCTGACCTCAGGAGGACCCATGTATCTCGTCACCGGATCGACCGGGAATGTCGGAGCCGAGCTGGTCCGCGCGCTGATCGAGGACGGCGCGCCGGTCCGGGCCTTGACCAGGGTGGACACCGGCAAACCGACGCCCAACGGCGTACAGCTGGCCGTCGGCGACCTGAACCGGCCGGAGACACTGCGCGACGCGCTGGCCGGGGTGTGCGGGCTGTTCCTGCTGCCCGGTTACCAGGACATGAAGGGGCTGCTGGCCGAGGCGGCGTCCGCCGGCGTGCACCGGGTGGCGCTGCTGTCCGGTAGCTCCGCCGACGGCGACCAGAGCAACGCGATCACCCGCTACATGAGCGCCTCGGAGGCCGCCGTGCACGGCTCCGGGCTGGCCTGGACGGTGCTGCGGCCCAGCGCCTTTATGTCGAACACCCTGGAGTGGGTGCCGCAGCTGCGCGCCGGGGACCTGGTGCGCGCGCCGTTCGCCGGGGTCCGCGCGGCCACCGTGGATCCGGCCGACATCGCGGCGGTCGCGGCGCTGGCCCTGCGCGACCCGGCGCACGCCGGCCAGACCTACCGGCTGACCGGGCCCGAGGCGCTGCTGCCCGCCGACCGGGTCGCCGTGTTGGCCGAGGTGCTGGGCCGGCCACTGCGGTTCGCCGGCCAGGCCGACGACGAAGCGCGCGCGGAGCTGTCGGCCAGCATGCCGGTGGAGTACGTCGACGCGTTCTTCAGCTTCTACGTCGAGGGCACGTTGGACGAGTCGCCGGTGCTGCCCACCGTGCCGGAGCTGACCGGCCGCCCGGCCCGCACCTTCCGCGAGTGGGCCGAAGCGCACGCCGCCGAGCTCACCTGAGTCGGTGATCCGTTAACCGCTAGCTGCGGGGGGCTCGTCGGCGAGCGCGTCGTCGATCAGTGACTCCAGCTCGGACAGCGTGCGGTGTGGGCCGTCGGTGCGCAGCACGACCACCCCGTCGTCGTCGGCGCCCGACGCGGCCAGCCCAGCGGTGATGTCGTGCGCGGCGCGCAGTGCGGTCTTGCCGAACCGGTCGGTGGCCAGGTGCTTCGCCGGTGGCGGTTGTTCCTCGGTCAAATGCTGGCGTCCCTCTCAGTGCGGCGGCGCCGCGGCGTCGCGCGGTGTGACCAGTCGGTTACTATTGTCGCATCGCCCCCGGGGTACCCGCTCGGTACGGAGGCAACTGATGGGCAGTCTGGTTCTCTGGTTCTCTCCCATTGGCTATGCATGCTCTGCGAGGTGGAGGGCCGTGACGCCGCGGCCGAGCCAACCTGTTGGAACTGCGGCGGCCAAGTGGTGGTGACGGCGCGCCCCACTGTGCCGCTGCGGCCCGGCGCCGACGCGGAGTAAACCCGCGCCGACGTCGGACACGAGACACTAGGTCACGAGGTCATCGCGCACTGGCCCCGATCCCCACGGGTCGGCCCCGCGGCGGACGGCTTGATGTCGAAATCGAAGATCGCCGTCGGCAGGTAGAGCGAACAGCACGCGTTCGGGATGTCCACCACGCCGCTGATCCGACCTTCGAGCGGTGCCGAACCGAGCAGCAGGTACGCCTGCTCCCCGGAGTAGCCGAACTTCTTGAGGTACTCGACCGCGTTCAGACACGCCCGCCGGTAGGCGACCGTCGCGTCCAAGTAGTAGTTGGTGTCGGTGTCATGGTCCACCGAGACCCCGATGAAGGTGAGGAACTCGGAGTACCGAGGCTCGACGTTGCCCGGCATGAAGATCGGATTGGTGGTCACTCCGTAGGTCTCCATCCCGCCCTTGATCAGGTCGACATGGAAGTCGATGAAGCCACCCATCTCGATCGCCCCGCAGAACGTGATCTCGCCGTCCCCCTGGCTGAAGTGCAGGTCGCCGCCGGAGAGCTTGGCGTCCTTCACGTGCACCGGGTAGAAGACCCGCGATCCTCGGGTGAAGTTCTTGATGTCGTGGTTACCGCCGTTCTCCCTGGCCGGAACCGTGCGCGCGCCTTCCCGAGCAATCTTCTGCGCCAACTTGCCGTTTGCCTTGCCGCCCAGGCTGTTGGCCTCCAGCGGGGGCAGCGCCAGTGGCGGAACCCGGTCCGGATCCGTGTCGATGAGGGCCTGCTCGCGGCGGTTCCACCGGGCCAGCAGATCGGCCGAGGGCGCGGTGCCGAACAGCCCGGGGTGGGTGATGCCGGTGTAGCGGATCCCGGGCAGGTGCCGGGACGTGGCGACCTGGCCCTGGAAGTCCCAGATTGCTTTGTACGACCGCGGGAAGTAGTCGGTCAGGAAACCGCCGCCGTTCTCCCGGGCGAAGACCCCGGTGTAGCCCCAGCCCTGGCCGGGGGCGTCCCCGAACTCCTGGGGAGCCTGCACCGGGCCGAGGTCCAGGATGTCCACCACGAGAAGGTCGCCCGGCTCGGCGCCCTCGACCCCGATCGGGCCGCTGAGCATGTGACAGCGGGTGAGATCGACATCGCGGACGTCGTTGGCGGAGTCGTTGTTCCCGATCTGAGCATCTGTCCATTCGCGGCACTCCACCCGGAAGCTCGAACCGGGACGGACCATCACCGCGACCGGGACATCCGGGTGCCAGCGGTTGTGCCCGGGCACCGCCTGGTCGTGCATCGACTTCGCCTGGTCGACGGTGAACACCACTTCAGGCATAGTTTTTCACCCTTTCTCCTCAGCCGGCGGGCGCCGGTAGATCGGGACGAGGGGCATGCGTCGGGGCGCCGCCACGGGGCTCGTGGTGGCGGGTCATCGGCACCAGCGCGGTGAACACCACGACGCCGAACACCCCCAACGCCAGTGCGTAGGTTCCCGGCGCCTGCCACAGCCCGGTGAGCAGTAGGAACGCCGGGATCGCGGCGGTCACCCAGCCCTCGATGGCGGTGACCCAGCCGGTGTAGCGGGCCAGGCCCTCGTGTTTGAGCCCCAGAAGCACGAAGAACAGTGCCCACAGGAAGGCCCAGAAGATCCAGATCACCCCGAACGCCGGGTCGCCGACCAGGGCGAAATTGACCCACGAGTAGCCCACCGCCGCGATAGCCACGAAGAGCGAGAAGTAGCCCACCCCGGTGGTGTCCAAGCCGGTCAACAGCCCGATCCCGACGTACAGGTAAGTGAATCCGAACAGGTACAGGCCAGAGGCGGCCAGGATCTGCGCGGGGTCCCCATTTGCGGTGAAGATCAGATAGGTGGGGGTCACCACCTGGAGCCCGCCGACGAACAGGTTCACCGGGGCGGCCGCCTTGGGATCCACCTTGCCGAGCAGCATCAGCCCGTTTATGAACAGCACCACGCCTACGTAGAAGAGCCCAACAGTGCCCATTACATACAACCTCCTCCTCGCGTGCCTCGGCGCGAAGCCGGCTGCGGTCACGGACGAGGCAGCGAGTTCCATCTCGGGTCAGCGGGAGTGGCGCGCCGCGCCGAGGGCGGAACGGCATCGGTCACGGTGGGCGCGTCACGGCTCGCCTCCTCCCGCGACCGGTGGCCGGCTACCGCGGGCGGGGTGCGGGTCAACATCGGCGGGGTGTAGCGACGACGTCCGGGCCGGCCGCACCGCGGACAGTCCTCGGTGCTTCGAGCGGTTCCGATCGACCGGCGGAGCTCCCAGGGTCCGCAGGCGGCGCACCCATATACGAAAATTGCCACAGTCGTCACCCCGACACATCATCGTATCGACAGCCTCGCCATAGTAGTGATGCCACGAGACCTGCGACAGGGGCCTAAGAAGAGTATTTCTCCTGGACTATTCCGCGGGCGCTACTGGATCAATCAGGATTCTGCGCATATGAATTCAAAAATTGTAGGGCTGCCCGCGATCATTGCCGCTGAGAAATTGCGGCGACAATAATGAGATAATCTAAAAGAGCGGTCTTGAGACGAACGGCTCAGCCAGCACACCCACATGGCCTGCTCGGCGTCGCCTGATTGGATGCGAGCGGAACCCACCTATGTGCCCGGGGTTGCGTTCATGGGCCGCTGGGGGCAGCCTTCAGGGGCTTCACCGCCCAGGACCCCGGCGGATCTATGTATCGTCCCCCCGAAGGGTCGTCATGCGTCTTCTCAGCACCCGGTCACCCGCCACGCGGTCGCCCAGGCCACGCACTCGCTTGTCCCGTGGTCGAGGCCGGCCCATCAACGGTGACACGCACCGTGAGAGCCCTGACCGACAGCTCCCCCCTGAACAACGCCGAGCAACGTGGGAACCCAGCCCCGCCGACCAGAAATGCCCCGGCTGTGCCCGCCATGTGTCGGCTGAGGCAAGTGGGCATGCGCCACACTGTCCGTGGCGTGGCTTCGACACCCACTGACAGTTCTCCTGTTGCTCATGCCAGAAAGCGATCACCCTTCCACTCAGTTGCCCGTTGCCTCATTATGAAGTCCGATAACCGAATTCGCGGGTCGGCCTGTCGATCTGATTAAGACACCGCCGAGTCGTCAAAGCTTATCGACGACCCACTGAGTCACCGGCATGGCCGGGCGCCACCCGGTGAACCCGCCCACCGGCGCGGCCCGCTGCACCTGTAGGCGGGTCAGCGAGCCGCCGTGCCGCTGATACCAGGTGGCCAGCAGCGCCTCGGCTTCCAGGGTGACGGCGTTGGCCACCAGCCGCCCGCCTTCGCCCAGCGCCGACCAGCAGGCGGGCAGCACCCCGTCGGCGGTCACCCCGCCGCCGAGGAAAATCGCCGCCGGCGGGTCCAGGCCCTCCAGCGCCTCCGGTGCCGCGCCGTGCACCACCCGCAGCGCGGGCACCCCCAGCGCGGCGGCGTTGCGGCCGATCCGCTCCGCCCGTACCGGGTCCCGCTCGACCGCGATCGCCGCGCAGCTCTCCTCGGCGCGCAGCCACTCGATGCCGATGCTGCCTGAGCCGGCGCCCACGTCCCAGAGCAGTTGGCCGGGCAGCGGCGCCAGCCTGGCCAGGGTGATCGCCCGGATCTCCCGCTTGGTGAGCTGGCCATCGTGGTCGAACGCGTCGTCCGGCAGCCCCGGCGCCCGGGACAGCGCCAGTGTTCCCGGGTCGGCCAAGCACTGCACCGCCACCACGGCGAGCGGGTCGCCGGGCGGTTGGTCCCAGTCACCGGCCCGCCCGCTCCGGATGCGCTCGGCCGGGCCACCCAGCTGCTCGAGCACGGTCAGCTCACTGCGCCGGTAGCCCAGCTCGGCGAGCAGCCCGGCGACCTTGGCCGGGCCGGTGGCGTCCGGGGTGAGCACCAGAACGCGGCGACCGGGAGCGACCCAACCGCGCAGCCGGTCCAGCGGCCGGCCCACCGCGCTCAGCACGGTCACCTCCGGCACCGCCCAGCGCAGCCGGGCGCAGGCCAGGGAGACCGAGGACGGGTGCGGGTGCACCTCGATCCGCTCCGGCCCGAGCACCCGGCACAGGGTCGATCCCAGCCCGAAGAACATCGGATCGCCGCTGGCCAGTGCGCACACCCGACGGCCGGCCAGCCGTTCGAAAAGCGCGGGCAGCGCGGGTAGCAGCGGGCTGGGCCACTCCACCAGCTCGGCCGCCAGCCGCCCGTCAGGCGACTCAGTCAGATACTCAGCGGCCGGGTGCTCGGTGAGCAGCTCCAGCTGCCGCCGGCTGCCCAGCACCACCTCGGCGCCCACCACCGCGCGGCGGGCCGCCGGGGAGAGTCCGGGCCAGCCGTCCGCGCCGATGCCCACCACGGCCACCGGCGACCCGGGTCCTTGCGCTGTCACCCGGGGATGGTGACATCAGGCGGCCTGGCGTCGCGCACTCGGCTTCAGGTCGTGGTCGCCGTCCGACCGGTACGGCCCGTAGCGGACGGGGTCGCCGGCGTTGTCCGCACCGCCGAAGAGCCCGCCGGGGAACGGCTCGTCCAGCACGTCCGGCGCCCCACTGGGCCGGTGCGCGGCCACCCGGGCCAGCCCGAGCAGGGCGAACAACCCGACCACCACCAGCGCGTGCGACAGCAGCCGCGACCCCTCCACCCGGTGCGACACCAGATCCACCACGCTGAGCGCGGTGAGCACCCCGACGAACGCGGCGACCAGCGGCACCATCCCTCTGGTCCGCGCGGGCCGGGCCGCAACGCACAGAAAGCCCACCGCCAGCGCCAGGTTCCAGGCCGAGCTCTCGTGCGAGAAGTGCGCCAGCGACGCTCCGCTCATCGCGTCCGCGCCGTGGTGCTCATCGGCGGCCGCGAGCACATCGCTGGTGGCCAACCCGAGCTGGCCAACCCCGATCCCGGCCAGCAGCAGCCGCAACCCGGTCTCCCAACGCATCCTCGCCGGCGGCCCGGGCACCGCATGACGCACCGCCGCGACCACGTCGGGTACCGGCTCCACCAGCTCGGTCCTGGCCAACCTGGTGATGTGCGCGGCCCGCTCGGCGTAGCGCCGGCAGTCCGCGCACCCGGCCAGGTGGGCGTCCACCTCCGCCCGTTGCTCGGGCAGTTCCTCGTCGTCCAGCCGCGCCGAGAGCGCCTCACGACAGTCCGCACACGTCATAACTGAGATAGTCGTCCGGCTTGGCCGGCCGGTTCCCCGACAGTGGCAAAGGGGGCCTAGGTAGGCTCGCGCCGTGACCGGCGGCTCCCGCGATGACGAGATCACCCGAGCGGCGCTGGCCGGCGCCCGGGGCGACGCCGAGGCCACGGTCGTGTTCATCCGGGCCACCCAGCGCGATGTGCACCGGTTCCTGGCCAGCCTGGTCGGCGCCCGCGAAGCGGACGACCTGGCACAGGAGACCTACCTGCGCGCGCTGCGCTCGCTACCCGGGTTCGCCGGGCGATCCTCCGGCCGCACCTGGTTGTTGTCGATCGCCCGGCGCACCGCCGCCGACCATGTCCGCGGCGTGGTCCGCCGGCCCCGCGCCGCCGTCGAGCCCGACTGGGACCTGCTCGCCGAGCGCATCCCGACGCTGCCCGGGGTGGACGAGCGGGTGCTGCTGCGCGAGCTGGTGCTGGCCCTGGACGCCGACCGCCGCGAGGCCTTCGTGCTCACCCAGATGCTGGATCTGAGCTACGCCGACGCCGCCGCGGTCTGCGGCTGCCCGGTGGGCACCATCCGCTCCCGGGTCGCCAGGGCCAGGGCGGATCTGGTGGCCGCGCTGAACGGCGAGATTCCGCACGGCGGCGCGCTGAACGGCGGCGGATCGAACAGCGCCGAGCCGAACCGCGCGGCACCCGAACGGCGGTCCGCGCAAGGCCGGTGACCCCAACGGCGGGCTGCCCGACCGCCGGCCCGAGTGGGCTACCGGTCGGGGCCGCGCAGGGGGGATTCCAGCTGGGTCGGCGGGTCAGCGGCCATCCGTCGGCCGAGCGCCAGCACGATGCCCGCGGCCGCCGCCATGGCCGCCGCGATCACCCACATGCCGGGGCGGAAGCTGCCGGTCGCGGTGTTCAGCGCGCCGGTGACGAACGGTCCGACGAACCCGCTCAGGTTGCCGAAAGAGTTGATCATCGCGATTCCGGCCGCCGCTCCGTAGCCACCCAGGAACGCCGACGGCAGCTGCCAGAACACCGGGATCGCGGCCAGCACGCCGGCCGTGCACACCGACAGCGCCGCCACCGCGAGGGTCGGTGTGTTCAGGTAGAGCGCGATCGCCACGCCGCAGGCACCGAGCAGCGCCGGGATCGCGGTGTGCCAGATCCGCTCACCGGTCCGATCGGAGTGCCGGGCGTTGGCGATCATCACCAGCGCGCCGAAGGCGTACGGGATCGCGGTCACCAGGCCGATCTGCACCAGGGAGAACTTCACCCCGAACTGCGCCTGTAGGCCGGACACGATCTGTGGCAGGAAGAAGCCCAGCCCGTAGAGCCCGAACACGATGCCGAAGTAGACCGCAGCCAGCGCGACCACCCTCGGGTGTCGCAGGCTCGACCACACCCCCGGTTCCCCCGGCACCTGCCGGGCATCCTCCTCGGCGATCGTCGCGGTCAGCGCCTCGGCTTCCTCCGGCCGCAGCCATCGGGCGTTGACTGGGCGGCTGGGCATCAGGGCCAGGGCGGCGAAGCCCAGCAGGATCGCGGGCAGCCCCTCGACGAAGAACATGGTGCGCCAGCCCTGCTCGAAGCCGAACCAGCCGCTCCCGTGCGCGATCAGGGCGGTGGAGAGCGGCGCGCCGAACACCGAGGCAAGCGGCACACCGAGCATGAACAGCGACATCACCTTCGCCCGGCTCGCCCGGGGGAACCAATAGGTCAGGTAGAGCACGATGCCCGGGAAGAACCCGGCTTCAGCCACCCCGAGCAGCACCCGGAGCACATAGAAACTGATCGGGCCCTGGACGAACGCCATCGCGCAGGCCAGCACCCCCCAGGAGAGCATGATCCGGGCCATCCAGGCCTTGGCGCCGACCTTGTGCATGATCAGGTTGCTGGGCACCTCGAACAGGAAGTAGCCCACGAAGAACAGGCCGGCGCCCAGCCCGTAGGCCGCCGAGCTCAGCCCGATGTCCGCGTTCATCCGCAACGCCGCGAACCCGACGTTCACCCGGTCCAGATAGTTGATCACGTACAGCAGCACCAGCAACCAGACCAGCCGGCGGGTGGCCTTGCCGACCGCCACCTCGCTCAAAGCCGCGGACGCTGGCGAAATGCTCATCCCGGTTTCCCCCCGATGCGAAACGGTCGACGGCCCACTCCAGGAACGGCTACCCAGCCCAGGCCCGGCGCAGCACACTGACCATGTCGTCCAGGATGTTCGCGGCGCTCGGGGTGGCGGCCAACGTCCAGAAGAAGCCGTGCAGCATGCCGTCGAACCGCTTCGCGGTCACCGGCACGCCGGCCTCGCCGAGCCGGACGGCGTAGGCCTCCCCCTCGTCGCGCAGCGGGTCGTACTCGCTGGTGGCCACGTAGGCCGGCGGTAGGTCGACCAGGTTGTCCGCGCGCAACGGACTCGCGTAGGGGTCCTTGTCCAGGTCCTGGGCGCCCAGGTAGTGCGCCCAGAACCACAGCATGGAGGACTTGGTGAGCAGGTAGCCCTCGCGGTTCTCCCGGTAGGACTCGGTGTCGAAGTTGAAGTTGGTGACCGGGTAGATGAGCAGCTGGGCGCCCAGATTCGGGCCGGTCCGGTCCCGGGCGGCCAGCGCCACCGCGGCGGCCAGGTTGCCGCCCGCGCTGTCCCCGGCCACGGCCAGCTTCGCCGGGTCGCCGCCCAGCTCGGCGGCGTGCTCGGCAACCCAGGCGGTCGCCGCGTAGCAGTCGTCGAAGGCGGCCGGGTAGCGGTGTTCCGGAGCCAGCCGATAGTCCACCGAGACCACGATCGCCCCGGCCGCCGAGGCGAGCTGCCGGCACGGCCGGTCCACCACGTCCAGGTCGCCGATCACCCACCCGCCGCCGTGGAAGTAGAGCACCACCGGCAGCTGGCCGGCCCCGACCGGTGTGTACACCCGGACCGGGATCTCCCCCGCCGGGCCGGGCACCGTGCGGTTCTGTACCGAGGCCACCTCCACCGGCTCGCCCTGCAGCGCGACGAACCCGGCGATCGCCGCCCGGGCGTTGGGCACCGTCATCTCCTCGGTGGGCGGCAGACCGAGCTCCTCGAGAGCGGTGAGCAGCTGTTGGGCTTCCGGGTGGACAGGCATCGTTGACCTCCTGGACGTTGGTGGTCCGACGTTATCCGGGCGCCTGTCCGCTCGCTCGCCCAACACCCGTCCGCGGGACCAGCGGACCCGGGCGAACCGCGCTGGTGTCCCGGAGCGTCTGGTCCTCGGCCCGTGAACGGGCCCGAGACCTGCCTGGCGTTGCCGAACTCCACAGCAGGCAGGTTGCGGGTGCCTCCGGCCTGCCTGGCGTGCAGTTGGGCAACAGGCGGCCGCTCAACGGCGAGCTCAACTGAGCCGGCCACAGCCGCACACGCGGCCGCGTTGCGAGCCGTTTCTGCTCGCACAGCTCGCGTGGCTCGACACAGCCCGTTGGGCGGCTGTGTGAGCACGCTGGGGGCTGTGTGAGCACGCTGGGGCTTGTGTGAGCACGGCGGGCCATCGATGCCCGGCTGACCGAGCTCGGGGCTGTACGCCCGGGTCGCCTCGCGGGCCTTGCCACTGCACCCATGGAAATGAACTACCCACGGCCACGGCGGCTCAGCTCGGTTACCACGCCGCAAACTTGGCTCGGAGAGCACGAAAGTCTACCGATATGCGGAAGGCTAGTTGCGCAACGCCGGGACCGGCTCGCGCTACATCCAAATGGGCGATATAACATTTGAGACAGTCCGTACCCAAGACGGCACGCTGCGTAGAATGACCCGCCAGCAGCCTGAGGAGCTTCGTTGATCGCTCATTTCGACGCGCGTCCCGCTACCGAGCCGCCCGCGCCCCGAGAACGAGCCGCCACGGCGATCACCGATCACCCCTCCGTTGATCGGATCGGCACCGGGAAGCTGGCCGCGCGGGTGGCCCGCCAGATCGAGCAGGACGTGCTGCGCGCCGGGTGGCCGGTGGGCAGGGTGCTTGGTTCGGAGTCCGAGCTGCGGGAGCGCTATCAGGTCAGCCGCGCGGTGCTGCGGGAGGCCATCCGCCTGGTCGAGCATCACCAGGTCGCCTCGATGCGGCGGGGCCCGGCCGGCGGCCTGGTGGTCCGGGCACCCGACGCCGGCGCGGCGACCAGCGCCATGGTTGTCTACCTGGAGTTCGTCGGCACCTCCATCGATCACCTGATGACCGCCCGGCTGATGATCGAGCCACTCGCCGCCGCGCTGGCCGCCGAGCACATCAGCGAGGCCGGCATCGTCACCCTGCGCGCCGCGCTGGCCGACGAGATGGCGGCCGGCCCCAGCCGGGACAGCCACATCCGCCACCAACTGCACCTGACCCTGGCCGAGCTCTCCGGCAACCCGGCGCTGCACCTGTTCGTCGACGTGCTGCTGCGGCTGACCTGGCGCTATGCCCGCGACCAGCTCACCCACTTACCCGAGGACCCCCAGCACCCGGTGCTGACCTCGTCGGACATCTCGCACGAGGCCATGGTGGAGGCGGTGGTGGCCGGCGACGGGCCGCGCGCGCAGTATCTCGCCACCCAGCACCTGGAGATGATGGGCGAGTTCCTGCGCAGCTGGCGGCCTGAGACGCGCTACCGGCCGAGTTCGCTGTGGGCGATGCCCACCCCCGGGCACACCCAGGACCAGAAGCTGGCCGAGGTGGTGGCCCAGCGGCTGCTCGCCGAGATCACCGGTGGCGGCTGGGACGTGGGCTCGGTGATCGGTTCCGAGGCCGCGCTGCTGGACCGGTTCGAGGTGAGCCGGGCCGTGCTGCGCGAGGCGGTGCGGCTGCTGGAGTACCACTCGGTGGCCCGGATGCGCCGGGGGCCGGGCGGCGGGCTGGTGGTCGCCGAGCCGGATCCGAGCGCGAGCATCGAGGCGATGGCCCTGTATTTGGGCTTCCAGGGCATCGAGATCGACCACCTGCGCGAGGTCCGGGAGGCGGTCGAGCTGGCCTGCCTGGACGGCGTGGCGGACCGGATCGGCGAGCCAGACGTGGCTCGTCGGCTGCGCGCGGTGCTGCACGGCTCCGACGCGGACAACCCGTTCGGTGACAGCGCGCCCGAGCACCTGGGTGAGCTCTCCCACCTGTTGCACGTGGAGCTCGCCGAGCTGGCCGGGAACCCGGTGCTGGCGCTGTTCCTGCGGATCCTGATCACCCTGTGGGCGCGCCAGGGCGAGGTCGCGGTCGCCGACGGCGCCGAGCCGCTACCCGAGACGGGCGGCTGCATCACCCGCGCGCATCAGGGCATCGTGGATGCGCTGCTGGTCGGGGACGGCGGGCTGGCCCGGCACCGGATGCGCCGGCACCTCGGCGTGCTCACCGAATGGTGGCAGTGACCGCTCCGTGGCAGTGACCGCGCCTACTGGGCGGCTCGGTAGGCGTCCCTGAGCAGCCGTTTGTAGAGCTTCCCGTTCTCCTGGCGGGGCAGCGCGGCGGTGAAATCCACGCTGCGCGGGCACTTGTAGTGGGCCAGCCGGGCGCGGCAGTACTCGATCAGCTCGGCGGCCATCGCCTCGCCCGCCTGATCCGGGTCCGCCAGCTGCACGACCGCCTTGACCTGCTCACCCATCTCCGGGTCCGGGACCCCGATCACCGCCACATCGGCCACCGAGGGATGCATGACCAGCACGTTCTCCGTCTCCTGCGGGTAGATGTTCACCCCGCCCGAGATGATCATGTAGGAGAGCCGGTCGGTGAGGTAGAGGTACTTGTCGGGGTCCAGGTACCCCACGTCGCCGAGGGTGCTCCAGCCCAGCGGGTGGTAGCTGCCCCGCGTCTTGTCCGGGTCGTTGTGGTACTCGAACCGCCGACCGCCGGAGAAGTACACCGCGCCGGTCTGTCCGGGGCCGAGCTCTTCGCCGTCCTCCCCCACCACGTGCACCTGGCCCACCAGGGCTCGACCCACTGAGCCGAGGTGGGCCAACCAGTCCTCGGCGGAGATCAACGTCATCCCGTTGCCCTCGGTGCCCGCGTAGTACTCCCAGATGACCGGCCCCCACCAGTCGATCATGGCGCGTTTCAGCTCCACCGGGCACGGTGCGGCGCCGTGCAGCACGGAGCGCAGGCTGGACAGGTCGTATCCGGCCCGGACCGCCTCGGGCAGCCGGTGCAACCGGACGAACATGGTCGGCACGAACTGCGCGTCGGTCACCCGGTAGCGATCGATCAGGGCGAGGGTCCGCTCGGCGTCGAATCGGGACATCACCACCACCGTGCCGCCCAGCCGGTGCACCGCCATGGTGAAACCCAGGGGCGCGGCGTGGTACAGCGGGGCCGGACTGAGATACACCGTCGAGCTGTCGTAACCCATCGCGGCGCAGGCCCGGCGGAGCCGGAACTCCTCGCCCGCCGGCGCCCCGGACAGCGGCCGTTTGACCCCCTTGGGCCGGCCGGTGGTGCCGGACGAGTAGAGCATCGTCTCGCCCTCCCGCTCGTCGGTCAGCGGGATGTCCGGGACCGCGGCGAGCGCCTCGGCGTAGTCGTCGTGCCTGGCCAGTGCACCGCCGACCACCAGCCGCCGCCGAACCTGAGGCGTCGCGGGCACGATCGCGGTGGCCAGCTCGCCCATCGCCACCGAGGTGACCAGCACCCGGGCCTCGCTGTCGTCGACCACGTAGCTGGCCTCGTCCGGAGACAGCCGAGTGTTGACCGCGGTCACGTAGAGCCCGGAGCGGAGCGCCGCCCAGCACACCTCGAACACCTCGGCGCGGTTCTCCATCAGGACCGCGACGTGGTCACCGGTGCGCAGCCCGGCCGCGCGCAGCAACAGTGCGCAGCGCCGGGAGCGCTCGTCCAGCTCGGCGTAGCTCAGCGTCTGGACCGGCCTGGACTCGCTGTCGATCACGATGACCGCCGGCTTGTCCGGAGTGAGCCGCGCCCAGGTCGACGGGAACTCCGGGCCGGCCACCGCCCCGTCCGCGCCCGAACCTGCCTGGGCTACCTCCGAGGCCTCCGATGCCATGCCCGGACGCTACCGCCGAGCGACCGACCCGGCCCAGTGATCACCTCCTCCCATCGGCCGGCCCTCAGCCGGCCAGGTGGCTCAACCCGCGTCCTCGATGGCCACCTCCACCGGCCCGTCCCGCGCGGCGAACTCGGCGGCCGAGGCCGCTTCGTCGGACAGCCGCCCGGCCTGCTCGGAGGTCAGCGAGCGAAAGGGCCGCACGGTGAGCCGAGCCGGCCCACGCCCTCGGCGGACCTCCCAGGTGCCCTGGACGAACCCGTCCACCAGCACGGTGCCCGGCACGATCCCGTTCTTGCTGAGCAGCCGGGCCCGGTGCTCCTCGGGTACCACCCTGGCCCGGTCGGCGTGCGCGAGCAGCACGTTGTCGTACGGCGCGAGCAGCCGTACCGGGGCGGCCGTGTCGGCAGATGGCAGCGGTGCCCCCGGCACGTCGAACAGCTCCCGCCCGTGCTCGTCGGCGAATACCCGCAGTTGGGGGCGCAACTGCTCGAGCAGCGGGCGGACCCCGGTGCGGCCGGACCAGGTGGCCAGGTCGGCGGCGGTGGCCGGGCCGAACGCGGCGAGATACCGGGGCACCAATCCGGCCGGGTCCGGATCCGGGCGCACCGGCTGGCCCAGCCAGGCCCGCACCGGGGTCACCCGAGCCACCCCGCCGACCCCCCAGATGCCCCGGGGCGGCACCTGCACGGTGGGCACCAGCGCGCGGACCGCGTAGCTGAGCGAGTCCGGGTCGTGCCCGGGCCAGCGGGCGGCGCACAGCACGCGCAGCTCGGCGGGCGTGCGCGGGGCCTCGGTGAGCAGCTCCGCCCCGACGGCCAGTACCTCGGCCACCGCCACGCCGGCCACCCGCTGCCCGTCGTAGTCGGTGCTGGTCCGCACCGCGCGTTCCATGGTGGGCTGCGCGAGCATCCGCAGGGCCAGACAGTCCGCCGAGGTGACCGCGTGCAGCGTGCCGCGCATCATGGTGGCCCGCACCACCGCCCGCCCCCGCAGCGGCTCGGCCAGCTCGTCGGGCCGGAACCCGGCCAGCCGCGACCACAGCCCGTAGTACGGCGCATCGGGCGCCTGCGCCTGCAGCCCGACGAGGTGGGTCAGCACGTCGAGCACCGGCCGGCGGACCCGTTCCAACAGCAGCTGGCGGGCCAGCAACGCCCGGTTCAGCGCCCTGGCACCGAGCACTTGTACCCCGGACGTGGTCATGGGCCAGAGTATGGCGGTGCACCCTGACGGAACGGACTCTGCCGGAACCGAGGCGTTCGGCGGCCGGTTGCTGGAGCTGCTCACCGGTCACGCGCTCACCATGCTGATCAGCATCGGGTACCGCACCGGTCTGTTCGAGGCGACCGCACTGGGCCCGGCCACCAGCGTCGAGCTGGCCGCGCGGGCCGGCCTGGACGAACGCTACGTGCGCGAATGGCTGGCCGCGATGGTGGCCGGCCGGATCATCACCTACCACCCCGACGCCGGCTGGTACGCCCTGCCCGCCGAACACGCCCCGCTGCTCACCGGCACCCGGGCCAGCAACATCGGGCCGGCCGCCGGCACCCTGCGCACCCTGGCGGCGGTGCTGCCCAGCGTGGAGCGCTGCTTCGCCGAGGGCGGCGGGGTGGAGTTCGCCGAGTTCGCCTCGGTGGCCGGTGCCGACCTGGGCGCGCAGTGGCGGCCCATCTACGACGAACACCTCGTCGACGGCTTCCTCGGCGCGGTGCCCGGCCTGCTTGACCGGCTGCGCACCGGCGCACGGGTGCTGGACCTGGGCTGCGGCACCGGGCACGCGGTGAACCTGATGGCCCGTGCGTTTCCGGCCTCCCAGTTCGTCGGGCTGGACAACTCCGCTGACGCGCTCCGACTGGCCGAGGAGGAACGCACCGGCAGCATGCCGGAACCGGAGAACGTCGAGTTCCAGCTGACCGACGCCGCCGAGCTGCCGGCCCACCCCCCGTACGACGTGATCACCGCGTTCGACGCGGTGCACGACCAGCGCTCACCGGGCCTGGTGCTGCGCCGGATCCACGACGCGCTGGTTCCGGGCGGGGTGTTCGTCATGGTGGACGGCAACTTCTCCAGCCGCCTGGAGCGCAACCTGGACAACCCGCACGCGGCGTTGAGCTACGCGGTCAGCCTGCTGTTCTGCCTGCCCACGTCACGCGCCGACGGGGCGGATGGGGCCGGCGGCCTTGGTGCGGTGTGGGGCCGGGAGCTGGCCACCGAGATGCTCACCGCCGCCGGGTTCCTGGACGTGCGGACGTACCCCTCACCGCGGCCGCAGAGCTGCATCTTCGTGTGCACCCACGCCGGGTAGCGTCGGGCCCCGTGCCCGAGCCGCAACCCCACCTGCCACTCGCCGGCCTGCTGGTGATCAGCCTGGAGCAGGCGATCTCCGCTCCGCTGTGCACCCGCCACCTGGCCGACTTCGGCGCCCGGGTGATCAAGATCGAGCCGCCGGGGCAGGGCGACTTCACCCGGCACTACGACGACGTGGTGCACGGTTTGGCCGCCCATTTCGTCTGGGTCAGCCGAGGCAAGGAGTCGCTCACCCTGGACCTGAAGTCCGAGGCCGGCAACGAACTGCTGCACCGCCTGCTGGTCGACGCGGACGTCCTGGTCAGCAACCTCGGGCCGGGCGCGGTGGACCGGCTGGGGTTGGGCGCCGACGAGCTCGCCGAGCGCTACCCGCGGCTGATCACCGCGACCATCTCCGGTTACGGCACCGGCGGCACCCTGGACCACAAGCGGGCCTATGACCTGCTCGCCCAGGCCGAGGCCGGCTCCTGCGCGATCACCGGGTGGCCCGGCCAGCCGGCCAAACCGGGCATCCCGATCGCCGACGTGGGCACCGCGATGTACGCGTACTCCTCGATCCTGGCCGCGCTCTACGACCGGGAGCGGACCGGCCGGGGCAGCGCCATCGCGGTCAGCCTGTTCGACACGGTGATCGAGTTCATGGGCTACGCGCTGAACCACGCCCGGCACAGCGGCCACGACCAACCGCCCAACGGGCTGAGCTCGCCCTCAGTCGCGCCGTACGGGGCCTATCCCACCTCCGACGGGCAGACCGTGGTGCTCGGCACCACCAACGACGGCGAGTGGCGCCGGCTGGCCGGGCGGATGCTGGGCCGCGACGACCTGGCCGCCGACCCCCGCTACGCGCACAACGCCGGCCGCCTCGCGCACCGCGCTGAGCTGGACGAACAGATCTCCGCGTGGTGTTCGGCCCGTCCGCTGGCGCAGGTGCAGGCGGCCGCCGACGCGGCCGGGATCGGCAATGCCCGGTACAACACGCCGTCCGAGGTCGTCACCCATCCGCACCTGGCCAGCCGGGGCCGCTGGCGGGACGTGGACTCGCCGGTCGGGCCGATCCCCGCGCTGCTGCCCCCGCCGGTGGTGGCCGGCTGGGAGCCACGCATGGGGGCGATTCCCGGGCTGGGTGCGCACACCGACCAGATCCTCGCTGACCTGGGCCTTTCCCTCGGCGAGGTGGACGAGTTGCGCCGCGGCGGGGTGGTCTGACGCCGGCGCGGGACGGTGATCGACGGCCCGCGACAGCGCCGATCGGCACCGGAGTACTGTCCCCGGACGAGGCGGTCGACCGCGCGAGACGCAGGCCACATCCGCCCCGGGTAGTAACGTTCGACGGCTGACAGCGTTGAACTAAGTAAGGCAGACCTACCTAAACCAGAGTCTCTGCAGGGGAGTTTCACGCCGTGCCACGCGTCTTCGACAACATCACGCCTCGCGATATCCAGCTTTGGGGAAACCACACCGTCAAGCTGCGGCACAAGCTCGCGGAGCGGGATGACCTGTTCTCCGACGAGTCGCTGGCCAAGCTCGTCGAGACGATCGACCCGAAGCACATCGACATCACCACGATGGGCGACGACGTGTCCACCTGGGGCCACGTCGACCGCGCCGGGCAGCCCGGATCCAAGGTGCTGGACGCGGTGCGCGGCGGGCGCGTCTGGATCAACCTGACGGCCATCGAGAAGGCCGACCCCCGGTTCGCCGACCTGCTGGACCAGATGTACGGCGAGCTCGAGGGCACCATGCCCGACTTCAAGACCTTCAAGCGCAAGCTGGGCCTGCTCATCTCCTCGCCCACCGCCCGGGTCTTCTACCACTTCGACGTGCCCGGCCAGGGCCTGTGGCAGATCCGCGGCCGCAAGCGCATCTGGATCTACCCGCCCACCGTGCCGTTCCTGCGCCCGCAGAACGTCGAGGACGTGGTGCGCAGCCTTGCCATGGAGGACCTGCCCTACGAGCCGTGGTTTGACGACTACGCCGAGGTCTACGACCTGGAGCCGGGCGAGATGCTGCACTGGGCGCTCAACGGCCCGCACCGGGTGAGCAACCTGGACGGCTTCAGCGTGTCGCTGACCACCGAGCACTGGACCAGCCAGATCCGCCGCTCCTACGCGATGCACTACGGCAACGGCATCTTGCGCAACAAGGCGCACTGGGCCCCGAAGTCCAGCTCGCTGGACGGCCCGGCGTTCTGGGCCAAGGTCGGCCTGACCGCCGCCTGGCGCAAGGCCGGCATGGAGAAGAAGGAAGGCTACAAGCGGGTCATGACCTACAAGGTCGACCCGGACGCCCCCCTCGGCGTTGTGCCGCTGGAGGAGAAGGACCGGACCACGGTCAGCCACCTGGGCTGACAGCTTTCGTCGGTGCCCGGCGGGCGGTGCCTAGGAGCGCCCTGAACAATGCATGCTCTGCTACGCGGCGCTCAGTCGGCGCCTCGCGGCGTTGTCGTCGCGGCCGATACAACAGCGGTATCGGCCACTCCTCCGCCTTGCGATGCATCCAACTGGATCACCGCTCGCGACGAGCGGCATCGTTCAGGACCCTCCTAGCGCACCCGCCCGCCGGGCACTGTTCTGTCCGCCTCGGATCACCCGTGGGCGGCACGTCCCCGCGCCCGGCTGGATCGTTGTCGGGCTGTGCCGGTACGCCGGCTAGCGTCCACCGAGGAGTCTTTCCTGATGATCGTCGACGTCTGGGCGCAGCCCACGTTCGTATCCGCGCCGGACCGGTTACCCATGCCCGAGGTCCGCAGGCTGGCCGAGAAGTCCGGCAGCGCGGACCGGATCGGGGCACGGATCGGCCCGGACGAGCTGGTCGCCGAGATGGACGCGGCCGGGGTGGACGTGCTGCTGCTGTCCGCCTGGCACCGCCCCGGTGGTTGGGTGGTCAGCAACGACGATGTCGCGGAGTTCACCGCCGCGTACCCGGATCGCTTCGCCGGGCTGGCCTCGGTGAACCTGGCCGACCCGGTGGCCGCGGTGCGTGAGCTGCACCGGGCGGTGGGTGAGCTCGGATTCATCGGGCTGCGGGTGGTGCCCTGGCTCTGGGAGCTACCACCGGACGACCGGCTCTACTACCCGCTCTACGTGGCCTGCGTGGAGCTCGGCATCCCGTTCTGCACCCAGGTCGGGCACACCGGGCCGCTCAAGCCCTCGGACACCGGGCGGCCGGTGCCCTACCTGGACCGGGTGGCGTTGGACTTCCCCGAGCTGGTCATCGTGGGCGGGCACATCGGCCATCCGTGGACCAACGAGATGATCGGCGTGGTCTGGAAGCACGACAACGTCTTCCTGGACACCTCGGCATACCTGCCCCGCTACTACCCCGCCGAACTGGTCCACTTCATGAACACCTACGGCCGGGGCAAGGTCATGTTCGGCACCAACTGGCCGCAGCTGCGCCACGACCGGGCGCTGGCTCAGCTGGATCAGCTGGGGCTCTCCGACGAGGCGCGGGCGGACTTCCTCGGCGGGGTGGCCGCCCGGGTGTTCCAGCTGCCCGCCGGGCGGGCCGGCTGAGGTTCTGGCTCAGAGGTACTGGCTCAGGTCGGGGTAGTTGCTGATTTCCCAGCCGCCGTCCACCAACAGGCTGGTGCCGGTGATGTACCGTGCGTCGTCGCTGGCCAGGTACACGCACGGACCGGCGATGTCATCCGGATCCGCCGCCCTGGCCAGCGGAATCCGCCGCAGGTAGTCCTCGCGCAGCCCCGGGATGGCCAGCAGCGGCGCGGTCAGCGGCGTCTCCACCAGCCCGGGCAGCACGGCGTTCACCCGGATCCGGTACGGGGCCAGCTCCAGCGCGGCGCCCTTGGTGAAGTTCTCCGCCCCGGCCTTGCCGGCCGCGTACGAGCTGGCGCCCCAGAGCGGGACGTGCGCGTTGAGCGAGGAGACGTTCACGATCGCGCCGCCCCGGCCGCCCTCCCGCATCGCCCGCGCGGCGTGCCGGGTGCCCAGGTAAGTGCCCTTCAGTACCAGGTCAACGGTGGCCGACCAGTCGTCCACGGTGCCGTCCAGGATGCTGCCGAACCTTGCCGCCCCGGCCACGTTGAACGCCAGGTCGAGCCGGCCGAACCTGCTCACCGCGGTGGCCACCGCATCCTGCACCTGGACGTCGACGGTGACGTCGGCGACGGCCACCGCGAGCGTCCCGGGGCCCTTCGCCTCGGCCCCGGCCAGTGCCTCGGCGTTGATGTCGGCGGCCAGTACCCGGGCGCCCTCATCGAGCAGTCGAGCCACGATCGCGGCGCCGATACCCGACGCCCCACCGGTGACCAGAGCGACCTGCCCCTCGAACCGGCCGCTCATCGGAGCCATCCAAAGGGACTGAGGTTCGGCGACGCTGCCATCCCCCTACCTTATTCGAGTTCGCCGGCCCGGCCAGTGGCCACGTAGCGGGCAATGCGGGCCAGTCGGGCGCCCTGCACCCGGCACGCCCCCAGCGCCTCCTCGTCCGGCGTCGCCGACTTGCGGGACACAAACGATCCGCCGTACGGGTTGCCCGACTCCATCACGTGCGGGTCGGAGTAACCGAGCGGCAGCACGATCGAGCCCCAGTGGTAGAAGACGTTGTTCATCGCCAGGATCGTCGACTCCAGGCCGCCGTGCTTGGTCGACGAGCTGGTGAACGCGGTGCCCACCTTGTCGATCAGCTTGCCCTTCGCCCAGAGCCCACCGGTGGTGTCCAGGAACTCCTTGAGCTGCCCCGCCGGACCGCCGAACCGGGTGGGGCTGCCCAGCGCGATGCCGTCCGCCCAGTCCAGGTCGTCCAGCGTGGCCAGCTGGTCGTAGGGCTTGCTGTCCACCCAGGCCTGCCAGCGCGGATTGCTGGCCACCGCCGCCGGCGGGGCCAGCTCCGGCACCGGGCGCACCCGGACCTCCGCGCCCTCCTTGCGCGCCCCGTCCCCGACCGCGTCGGCCAGCGCGGCCACGTTCCCGGTGGCGCTGTAGAACACCACGGCGACCTTGGGAGTCACCGTGCCCGTCGCATCCGTCACTCCAGCCCTCGCCCTCCGGCCGTGCCCTGCTCGGTCACCTCAACCTAGATCCTCGCGCCGCGCCTCGCTCGCCGCGCCCGGCGCCATCCCGGTGGATCGTCAGCTCGGCGCTACGAATTCCTTATCTCGCACTTATGAACGGCGAGGATGATGCATTAGCCGATTAGGCCATTTGCCACCTCAGCTATCACTGCGCGAGGCCACCGCTAGGCATTCGCTGTGAAGGCACGGAAAATCCCCCGGTCAATTTGGCGGAGGCGTAGGTTTCATTGTGAGGGCCGCGACCGGCGGTCCACGAATGGAGGGAAAAGCCATGGGATACAACGAGCGTCAGATTGCCTGGCACCCGGGCGGCCGCCGCAACGACAACGACGACCGCCGCCGGCGTAATGACTGTGATGAGAACAGGCGCGACCGCCGCAGGTAGTCGAAGGAGGTGGCGGCCCGGTGTGTGCGCCGGGCCGCCACCGGTGGCCCATCGGGCCGGACACGTAGGGGAACGATCATGATGCAGCCCGGGTACGCCGCCGACCAGGCGAGCACCATGCCCATCCCACGGGTTGATCTCCGGGCGTTGCCGATCCAACCTCAGAGGCCCGACCAGCCGCCGACACAGCAGGCCACGGCGCTGACCGCTGGGTCCAACGTGGCGCATGCTCCCGCCGTCACCATCCGGCGGATCGTCGCTCGATTCTGGCCACAGCTGCGCCCCTACCGGTGGTGGCTGCTGCTGGCCCTGCTGCTGATCACCGTCGGGTTGGCCCTGGACGCCGGTACGATCTGGCTGTTCGGGATCCTGGTCGACGACGTGCTCACCCCGCCGAACCCGTCGCTGTTCCCCGCGGTCGCGGCCGGGTACGCCGGCATAACCGTACTGCTCGGGCTCGTCACATTCGCCGATCAGTACCTCACCGCATGGATGGGCGAAGGTTTTCTGCACGCCTTACGAATGCGAGTGTTCGGGCATTTGCAGTCGCTGCCGCTGCGATTCTTCGAACGCCGGCCGATCGGTGACACTATTTCCCGGTTGACCACCGACATTGCCGCCATTGAGGATCTGGTGCTCACCGGCGCTACCGGCGCGGCGCAGAATCTCCTCAAGATAATCCTCTACGGCGGGCTGCTCTTCTACCTGAACTGGCAGTTGGCGCTGGCCGCGCTGGTCGCGCTGCCCATCTTCGCGCTCTGCTCGCGGTTCTTCTCGCAGCGCAGCCGCCGGGCGGCTCGGGAGGTGCGTCGCCGGGGCGGCCAGATCGGTGCGGTCGCCGAGGAGAACCTGGGCGCCATGCCGCTCGTCCAGGCATACAACATGGCGCCCCGGGAGATCGCCCGGTTCGGTGCGCAGAGCAACGCGGCGCGGGCCGCCGAGCTGACCGCCACCCGCATCCGCGCGTTGTTCGCGCCGATCACCGGCCTGTTCGAGGTGGCCGGGGTGCTGCTCATCCTCGGGTTCGGCATGGTCGCTCTGGTCAACAAGCAGCTCACCCTGGGTGACCTGCTGACCTTCCTGATCTACGTCAGCCAGCTCTATGCACCGGCACGGAGCCTGGCCGGCCTGGCCACCACCGCGTATGCGGCCGGCGCCGGCGCGGAGCGGGTCATCGAGCTGCTCGACCAGAAGCCCACCTCCGCCCCCCGACTGGTGCGCCCCTCGGCGCCCAGCGGCCCCGGCGCGCCGTCCGCGCGACCAGGCCGGCGGGGTCTCGAGTTCAACCGGGTGCGGTTCCGCTACCCCGGTCAACAGGCCGACGCGCTGCATGAGGTCAGCTTCACCGTGCCCCGAGGCACCTGTGTGGCGGTGCTCGGCGCCAGCGGTTCGGGCAAGTCGACACTGCTGCGATTGCTGCAGCGCTTCGACGACCCGTCGGCTGGGACCATCCGGCTGGACGACCGGGACCTGCGGCTGATGGATGCCTCCGCGCTGCGCGACCGGCTCGCCCTGGTCCCCCAGGAGAGCATGCTGTTCGACACCTCGGTGGCGGAGAACATCCTGGTCGGCCGCCCGGATGCCGGCCCGGCCGAGGTGATGGCGGCGGCCAGGGCGGCCGGCGCGGACGAGTTCATCCGCCGGCTGCCCCAGGGCTACCAGAGCCCGGTGGGCCAGCGCGGCCGGCTGCTGTCCGGCGGGCAGCGCCAGCGCATCTCGCTGGCCAGGGCACTGATCCGGGACGCCGAGGTGCTGCTGCTGGACGAGCCGACCACCGGCCTGGACGGGCGGGCCCGCGACGAGTTGCTCGGCGTGCTGTCCCGGCTCACCGTGGATCGCACCACCGTGCTGATCACCCATGACCCGCTGGTGGCCGCGCTCGCCGACCAGGTCGTCTGGCTGGACCGGGGCCAGGTGGTGCCGGCCGCCCCGAGCCAGGTTGGCACCGCTCGTCAGTTGGCCGCGACGGAGCCGGACGCTGCCACTCAGCCGGTCAGGGTGGCGGCTCTCCGGGACCAGTAGGCGCGCGGCGTCACGACCCGCCGGGCCGGGCGTCCAGTCGGTGCTGATACACGCGCAGTTGCAGCGTCACCAACTCCAGCAGCGGGACCGGCACGCCCAAGTCGTTCGCCCTGGCCACCAGGTCCCCGAAGATCTGCTCCACCTCCACCCGCTGCCCGGTGGTCAGATCCCGGTAGAGCGAGGCGGTCGCCACCGAGCCCTGGGCGGTCACCCCGCCGCGCGCGATCGCCGCCGCGGTCTCCGACAACGGGTACCCGGCGGCGTCGGCGACGGCGGCGCCCTCGGCCACCACGGCCTCGGCGAACCGGACTCCGCCGGGTTCGGCTACGACCTCGCCGATCGTGCCCCGAGCCAGGGAGTTGACCCCCGCGATGCTCGCGATGAAGACCCACTTCGCCCACATCTCGCCGGTGATGTCCGCCGACAGCTCGGTGGCAAAGCCGACGCCGGACAGCGTGTGGTGCAGCTCGTCCAGCGGACGATCCGGCGCCCAGTCCCTGACTCCGTACGTCATGCTGCCCAGGTCGGCGAGCCGGGCAACGTCCCCGTTCGCGTCGATGGTGGCGGCCACCTTGGCCACCCCGCCAAGCACCGGCCGCTCGCCGAACCGCTCCACCAGCGCGTCGACGTGCCGCATGCCGTTGAGCACCGGCAGGACCATCGTCTCCGGGCCGACCGCCGGCGCGAGGTCGTCGATCGCCGAAGCAAGCCCCGCTTCCTTCACCGTGAGCACCACCAGGTCGAACGGGGCGGTGAGCTCCGCCGCGCCGACCAACTTCGGCTCGAGCACGGTCTGCTCGCCCAGGCCGACGATGCGCAGCCCCCGTTCACGCAGCACCGCGGCCCGCCCCGGCCGTACCAGGAAGGTCACGTCCCGCCCGGCCTGGGCCAGCCGGCCGCCGAAGAAGCCGCCGGTGGCGCCCGCGCCCACCACCAGGATCCTCACGATGACCCGCCCAGCATGGGGTGCCGTACCTCGCCGTGCCGCATTGAGCTCTCCCCTCCGGCCGCGTGGAACGCAACGCCGGCTACAAGTGATAGGTGAACCAAGTCCATCCCTTACCTCGGCCGCCCGCAACCTGGTTGGGCGTGATGTCCGGAGCAGCGGTGGAACTCCGGCGCAACCTTTGGGTTGGCTGGGCGTCCTATGAGAAGAGTGCCTGATCGGCTGACTTCTCAGCAGCTCTCAGATTTTGTATACCGTCGGTAGCAAAATCGGGAACAGAGAGTATCTCTGTTGAGAACGTGCCGTTCTCTATGTAACCCTGTAGGGGTCGGCCCCGCAAAACGAGCAATGGCCACCGACCGGACGAGCGCAGCGAAGAGGGTGATCTAGGTGAACAGGTTGACGTACCGCGGCGTTGCCAGTCCTGTCACGAGCGCCTCACCAGCCACCTTCCGGGCGGCAACCGAACCTGGAGAGATACCTCTTGGCCTCACGGTCGTTGAGAAGGGCAGCTCGGGTTTCACTCGCCCGGTACCGACCTCGGTTCCGGGCGCTGCTGTGGAGCCCGATCTCGGCGGGACGCCTCGGCGCGACCGTGCGGTATCTATCGCTGGGCAGGAGGCTTTGATGGTCACCCTTGGAGGTGACGCCAGGGACGCTGGGTTCAGCGGCACTCTTCTGGCGATGTCGTGGGAATCGGTCGCGCGCCGGGGAATCGACCTCGTGGTCGCGGCGATCGGTTTGCTGGCGCTCCTGGTTCCGATGATCGTGATCGGACTGCTGATCCGCGCGACCAGCACGGGCCCGGCGCTATTTCAGCAGCAACGGGTCGGCTTCGGCGGCCGCACGTTCACCATGTTCAAGTTCCGCACGATGCGCACCGGCACGGGCGACGAGATGCTCCGCGAACTCATCGCCGCCGAGCTGCGCGGCGAGGACACCTCGTCCAACGGGAGCTTCAAGCTCGACGACGACCCCCGAGTCACCAAGGTCGGCAACTTCCTGCGCAAGACCAGCCTGGACGAGCTGCCTCAGCTGATCAACGTCATGGTGGGCAATATGTCGCTGGTCGGGCCCCGCCCCTGCCTGGTGTGGGAAGCCCGGATGTTCCCGGCCGAGTTCCGGCCCCGCTTCTCCGTACGCCCTGGGCTGACCGGTCTGTGGCAGGTCAGCGGCCGTAGCACCATGGGCACCCTGGAGATGCTGCACCTGGATCTGACCTACGTGCGGACCCGGCATCTGATCGGCGACCTGTCGATCCTGGCCCGCACCATTCCGTCCATGCTGCGCGACCACAGCGCCCGCTGACCACGGGAACCCTTTCCCCCGATTCCGCCCCAGGCAGTGGCGACCGACGCTAAGCGGTCGCCACTGGTGTCGCGATCGGCACCGCCTCGGCCGCGCCGATCGCCGCGACCAGATGGGCCATCTCCGGGTTCAACGAGGCCTCCGCCAGCACTTCGCCCAGCGTCGCGTTGTGCGCCGGCCGCGCCCGGTCGAGCAGCGCAAACCCGGCCGGCGTGACCTCGCTGTAGATCCCCCGCCGGTCGGTGGGGCACAGATGCCTGGCCAGCAGGCCACGGTCCTCCAGCCGGTTGACCAGCCGCGTGGTCGCGCTCTGGCTCAACGCCATCCCGGTGGCCAGCTGGCCCATCCGCAGGTGGTAGCCCTCCTGGCGGGACAGCAGCTCGAGCACCCCGTACTCGCTCACGCTGAGCTCGTACTCGGCCTCCAGCACCCGCTCCAATCGAGCCTCGATGCGTGCGTGCAGCACCGCCAGCAGGCGCCAACCGTGCACCTGCGCCTCAACCTCATCGTCAGGCAGCGACACCGCAACCTCCTTCGCTGTGCCTCGCTGTCACGGTAGCGCGCGGCGGGCGTTGCCAGTGTTGGCAACTGCCCGCCCGCGCATGGGATTCACTGGATTTCAGTGGACCGGTACGCCGCCGCCGTGCGGTGCCCCAGCGCCGACCAACCGGCGTGGCCGGACCGATCCGGCCAGGAGCAACAGCAGGCCGGCGGCGGTGACCGCCGCGCCCACCCACAGCGGCGAGGTGAAGCCCAGGCCGGCACCGATGGCCAGCCCGCCCAACCAGGCACCCAGCGCGTTGCCCACATTGAACGCCGCGATGTTGGTGCCGGAGGCCATCGTCGGCGCATCCTTGGCGTAACCCATGATGCGCAGCTGCAGGCCGGGCACCGTGGCGAACCCCACCACGCCCATCAGCAGCAGCGAGACCACCGTCATCACCTTGCTGTGCGCGGTCAGCGCGAACACCACCAGCACCACGGTGAGCAGGGCGAGCGTCACGAGCAGCGCCGGGTTGAGCGCGCGGTCAGCGGCCCGGCCACCGGCGAAGTTGCCGACGAACAGGCCGACGCCGAACACCACAAGCAGCCACGGCACCATCGTGGACGCGAACCCGCTGACCTCGGTGAGGGTGAACGCGATGTAGGTGAACGCGCCGAACATCCCGCCGAAGCCGAGCACCGTGACGCCGGCGGACAGCCACACCTGCGGCCGACGGAACACCCGCAGCTCGCCGCGCACCCCGGTCTCGCTGGACGCGGGCGTTGCCGGCACCAGCAGCTGGATGCCGGCCAGCGCGACCACGCCGATGACGGTGATCGCCCAGAAGGTCGAACGCCAGCCCAGTTGCTGGCCGAGCAGGGTGCCCAGCGGCACGCCGAGCACGTTCGCCGCCGTCAGCCCGGTGAACATGAGTGCGAGGGCGCCGGCCCGCTTGTTCGGCGCGACCATGTCCGCCGCGACCACGGCGCCGACGCCGAAGAACGCACCGTGACACAGCGCCGCGACGATCCGGCCGACCATCAGCAACGAGTAGGTCGGCGCGATCGCGGAGATCAGGTTGCCCGCGATGAACAGCACCATCAGCGCCAGGAGCACCTTCTTGCGATCGAACCGGGTGACGGCGAGGGTCAACCCGATGCCGCCGACCGCGACGCTCAGCGCGTACCCGGAGATCAGGTATCCGGCCACCGGCTCGGAGACGTGGAAGTCGGCCGCGATCTCGGGCAGCAGGCCCATGATCCCGAATTCGGTGAGCCCGATGCCGAAGCCCCCCAGCGCCAGGGCGAGAAGCCCGATAGGCATGTGAAACCCTCCAACTAAGCGTGCGCGGTTATCAAGCTTCTGCAAGTATCGGCGCGCGCGGACTATCGGCGCAAGCGACCATAGTCCAGATCACAGGGGGCGGACGCCGCGCGCAGCGCGCGTTCGAAACCGGCGCGTTCGAAACCGGCACAGCCCATGCACAGCCCGCACAGGGACCGAGCTAGCTCGCACAGACCAGGCCCAGGTCGCACAGCCCCTGCACGGTCTGTGCCAGGTGCACCCGGTCTGCGCCAGGGACATGATCTTGGCGCAGCCCGTGGGCGCCAGCACAGCTCGTGGGCGAGCCAAACAGCCGTAGAGGCCGCTCACACAGCGCGCGTCGAGCCGACACAGCCGCCCAGGCCGCTGTGTCGAGCCAGGCGAGCTGTGTGAGCAACACGCCCGGCCGCCCCGAGGCGGCGGTCAGCGCAGCGGGGCGGCGGTCAACGCTGCGGCGGTCAGCGCAGCGGGGCGGCGGTCAGCGCGGCGGCGGTCAGCGCGGCAGGGGGGCTCGCGGGTCAACCGGGTAGGCCGCACAGAGCCAGTGCACGTCGCGCAGACCGTGCACGGTGTGCGCCAGGCGTAGCCGCTCTGCGCGAACCATCAGGAGCCGGGGTCGCCATCGCACGCCACACCACAGAGGCCAGGTCCACGTCACAGAGCCCGCACCCTCTGTGACGTGGACGGCCGGTATGTGACGTGGTGGCCGGGGGCTGTGCGAGGGGCTACCGCGTGCACCCGTGCGGGCGGCCGGCGTGTGGATAGACGCCGCGGCGGCTCACCAGGTCAGGTCGGCCAGGAACGGTCGGAGCGCCGCGATCACCGCGCCCGGGGCTTCCTCGGGCAGGTAATGATCACTGAGTAGGGCCGCGCCTCGGACTTCCTTGGCGTAGTCCCGCCAGACCGACAGCACGTCGTAGCTCCGGCCGACGAAGCTCGACTCGCCCCACAGGGCCAGCAGCGGGCAGTCGACCCGCCGACCGGCGTCGAAATCCTCGTCGTCGTGGGTGAGGTCGATGGACGCGGCGGCCCGGTAGTCCGCGCAGGACGCGCTGATCGCGGCCGGATCACTGAAGCAGCGCACGTACTCGCGCACCGCGTCCTCGTCGAATGCCGCGCCGCCGGAGTGTCGGGCGCCCATTCGGGCTCGGATCCAGAACTCCGGGTCGCCGCCGATCAGGCGCTCCGGGATACCGTTCCCGGCGGCCAGGAAGAACCAGTGGTAGTAGCCCAGTGCGAACGCCGCGTCCGCATGCCGGAAGGTGTGCCGGGTGGGCACGATGTCCAGCACGGCAAGCCCGGTGACCGAGGCGGGCTCATCCAGCGCGAGCCGGTGCCCCACTCGGGCTCCGCGGTCATGGCCCACCACGGCGAACCGGTCGAAGCCGAGGCCGCGCATCACCAGCAGCTGGTCGTGGGCCATCGCGCGCTTGGCGTACTCCGCGTCGCTGGTCGGAGCGGGCTTGCCGCTGTCCCCGTAGCCGCGCAGGTCGGCGAGCACCACGGTGTGCTCCTCGGCGATGGCCGGGGCGACCAGGTGCCAGATGAGGTGGGTCTGCGGGTAGCCGTGCAGCAGCAGCACGGGCGGACCGTCACCGGCCGTGGCTGTGTTGATGGCTACCCCGCCGGCGTCGACGGTCCGGTAGGTGAACGCCGGCGCAAGTGGCACGCTCATGTCAGCCGCCGAGGAACTGCAGCACCGCGGTGGTGAACTCGGCGGTGGTCGCGCTGCCACCCAGGTCCGGGGTGCGTAGGTCGGTCTTGGCCAGCACACCGGCGATCGCGGCGGTGACCTCGGCGGCCGCGGCCGGATGGCCCAGGTGCTCGAGCATCATCGCCGCCGTCCAGATCGCCCCGATCGGATTGGCCACCCCGCGCCCGGCGATGTCCGGCGCCGAGCCGTGCACCGGCTCGAACATGGAGGGGAACTCCCGCTCCGGGTTGATGTTCGCGGCCGGTGCCATCCCGATGCTGCCGGCCAGCGCGGCGGCCAGGTCGCTGAGGATGTCGCCGAACAGGTTCGAGGCGACGATCACGTCGAACCGCGCCGGGTCCAGCACGAGCTTGGCGGCCAGCGCGTCGATGTGCTCGGAGTTCCAGGTCACCGTGGGGTGCTGGACGGCCCGCTCCGCGACGACCTGGTCCCAGAACGGCATGGTGTGCACGATCCCGTTGGATTTGGTCGCCGAGGTCAGCCGGCCAGCCCGGCGGGTGGCCAGCTCGAACGCGTAGTCCGCGATGCGGGTGATCCCGGCGCGGGTGAACACCGCCTCCTGGATGGCCATCTCCTCCGGGAACCCGCGCCCGTAGCGGCCGCCGACCTCGCTGTACTCCCCCTCCACGTTCTCCCGCACCACCACCAGGTCCACCTCGCCCGCGGTGGCGGTGCGCAGCGGACTGGGCACCCCCTCGAACACCTTGATCGGGCGCAGGTTCACGTACTGCCGGAAGCTCCGGCGGATCGGGATGAGCAGACCCCACAGCGACACGTGATCGGGCACTCCGGGCGCCCCCACGGCACCGAGGAAGATCGCGTCGAACGGGCGCAGCTGGTCCAGGCCGTCCTCCGGCATCATCGCGCCTTCGCGCTGGTAGCGGGCGCAGGACCAGTCGAATTCGCGATAGCTGAAGGTGACGTCGTGCCGGGCGCCCACGGCGTCCAAAACCTCGCGGGCCGACGGGCACACCTCCTGCCCGATGCCGTCGCCGGGAATGACTGCAATGCGGTGAGTGCTGGCCATGCTCACATCACACCAAGCCGCCCCCGCCCGCGTCCAAGACTGGGAGCCGACCAGCCTGATAGGCAGACCCTATTACGGGTCCATCACACCCCGGGCGATGGTGAGGAACTCCCGGGCCGCCGGGGTCAGGTTGTCCGGGCGGGCGACCAGTGCGACGTTCAGGTAGGCCTCCGGCTCCAGGTCCAGGACCCGGGCGCCGGCGCGCAGCGCCAGGTCGCGCCACGAGTCGGCGAGCACGGCCAGCCCGGTGCCGTTCAGCACCAGCGGCAGGATCGCCTCCCGGTGCTCGGTCTCCACGGCGATCGTCGCGGCCACCCCGGCGTCCAGGACGGCGTCCACCACCGCCCGCATCCCGGTGCCCGGCTGCCCGGCGATCAGCCGCTGCCCGGTGAGCTGCTCGCGGCGTACCGGCAGCCCCGCCGGGAAGGGCCCGTCCGGCGGTGTGACCAGCACGAACCGTTGGCGGGCCACCGGGTACAGCTGCACCGACCCGGCCGTCACCGGGGCCATGCTGCCCAACAACCCCAGCTCGGTGACCCCTGTGCGCACCGCCTCCAGCACGTCCGCCGGGGTGAACGACGAGCGCACGGTCACCGACACCCCCGGGTACCGCTGGGCGAAGGCGGCGATCATCCGGCTGAGCGGGTCGACCGCCTGGGACGGCATGACCGCGATCTCCACCCGCCCGGAGACCAGGCCGTGCACCGAGGCGACGCTGGCCCTGGCCATCGCCATGTCGTGCACCACCGCCCTGGCCGGCTCCACCAGCGCGCGGCCCGCCTCGGTCAGCACCACCCGCCGGCCGAACCGGTGGAACAGCTCGCTGCCCAGGTCCCGCTCGAGCAGCCGGATCGACTGGGACAGCGACGGCTGGGCCACATACCGCGCCCGCGCCGCCCGGCCGAACCCGCCGTTCTCGACCACCGCCAGGAAGTGCTCCAGCTGCCGAACGTCCATGCGCCGATCTTGGCTGTGAGTGGTATTGGTCGCTATAGCGACCAATACCACTCACAAGCCACGAATCAGGTCGGCGGCTTTCTCGCCGATCATCATGCAGGTGATGTTGGGGTTGATCGCCGGCAGGAACGGCATGATCGACGCGTCGGCCACCCGCAGACCTTGGACGCCGCGGACCCGCAGCTGGGGGTCCACCACAGCGAGCGGGTCGGAGTCCGGACCCATCTTGGCGGTGCAGGCCGGGTGGTAGACGGTGTTGTGCGTCTTGGTGATGTAGTCGATCAGCTCGTCGTCGGTCACCGCGTCCGGGCCCGGAGCCAGCTCGGCGGCGATCCACTCCTTCAGGGTGGGCTGCTCGGCGATTCGGCGGGCCAGCTTCACCCCGGCCAGCATCACGCCCATGTCGTGGTCGTCCGGGTCGGTGAAGTACCGAGGGTCCACCCGCGCCCGGTCCCGGAAGTCCCGGCTGCGCAGCTTCACCGTGCCGCGCGAGCGGCCCCGGGTGACGTTCGGGGTCAGGCAGAACCCGCTGTCGGTGGTCGGGTATCCCCAGCGCACCGTGTTCAGGTCGAACGGCACCGAGCCGTAATGCATCATCAGGTCCGGCCGGTCCAGGCCTGACCGGGTGCGGGTGAACAGCCCGATCTCCCACCACTGGGTGGACGTGGTGACCATCGGCCGGGCCGCGTCCCACATCACCAGGCCCTCCACGTGGTCGTCCAGGTTCTCCCCCACCCCGGGCGCGTCCACCAGCACCTCCACCCGGAAATCCCGCAGCTGCGCGGCCGGCCCGATGCCGGAGAGCATCAGCAGCTTCGGAGTGTCGATCGCGCCGCTGGACAGGATCACCTCGCGCCGGGCGGACACCACGACCCTCCCCGGCCCGATGCCGTGCTGGTACTCCACGCCGGTGGCCCGCCGGTCCGCGTCGAACAGCACCCGGGAGGCCCACGCGTCGGTGCGCACCTCCAGGTTCGGCCGGCTGCCCAGGATGGGGTGCAGGTACGCGTGCGAGGAGGACATCCGGGTGTTGTCCGCCGAGGCGTTGATCTGGAAGAAACCGGCGCCCTCGCAGACCGTGCTGCCCTCGTTGAACCGGACGGTGGGCAGCCCGACGGCCGCCGCCGCCTCCAGCACCGCCACCCCGCACGGGTCATCCGGCGGGATCTGCCGGAGGTTGACCGGGCCGGAGCGGCCGTGCCCGTCCCACAGGCCGTCGTTGGTCTCCAGCCGGCGGATCAGTGGCCAGCACTCGTCGGCGGTCCAGCCGGTACAGCCCTGCGCCGCCCACTCGTCGAGGTCCTCCTTCGGCGTCCAGAAGGCGATGCAGGAGTTGTGCGATGAGCAGCCGCCCAGCACCCGGGCCCTGGCGTGGCGCAGGAAGGAGTTGCCCCGCTGCTGCGGCTCGACCGGGTAGTCCCAGTCGTAGCCGGAGTCCAGCAGGTACATCCACTCGGAGAGGCGCAGGATGTTCGGGTCGTCGACGTCGGTGGGGCCGGCCTCGAGCAGGCACACCGTGACGTTCGGGTCCTCGGACAGCCGGGCGGCCAGCGCGCAACCGGACGATCCGCCGCCGACCACGATGTAGTCGAACTCCTCGCTCATGCCCGCTCCCCCGGGGTCGTCGTGCCGGCATCCATCTGCTTGGCCATGTGCTCAGGCAGGCAGCCCAGCTGGTGGCGACCACGGGCGAAGAACCAGCCGAGGCCGATAGCCACGATGGCGCCGATGAAGATGAACGCGATCCAGCGCAGCGGACCGTCGCCGTACACCGCCGAGCGGGGCCAAGCCAGGTTCAGCGCCATCCCGGCGCCCCACAGCACCGCGATGATGTTCACCGGCAGCCCGAAGCGGCCCAGTGAGAAGTAGCCGCCCGAGCCGCCCGGTTCCGGCCACTCCCCGCGCAGCCGCTTGACCAGTAGCGGCGCGGTGACCAGCAGGTACGCCAGGTAGATCATGATCACGGCGACGCTGGTGATGGCGGTGAAGATCTCCGGGGTGCCGATGTTGACCACCAGGATCAGCACCGACGCCACACCGATCACGATGGCCGGGATCACCGGGGTCTTGCGCTTGGGGTCGATCTTGGCCAGCTTCGCCCCGGCCGGCAGCGCGTTGTCCCTGGCCATGGCGAACATCAGCCGGATCGCGGCGGTGTGCACCGCCAGCGCGCACACCGTCACCGCGACGATGATCGCCACCAGGAAGACGGTGCCCACGCCGCCGCCCAGCGCCTGCAGCACGATCAGCTGCAAACCACCGCTGGTGGTAGCCAGATTCGGGTCGTTGAGATCCGGCGCGGCCAGGATGCCGAACATCAGGATCAGCCCGCCGATGATGAAGGAGGCGATCACCGCACGCAGGATGGCCGAGGGCGCGGTCCGCCTGGGGTCCACCGTCTCCTCGCCAAGCGAGCTCGCGGTGTCGAAGCCGTACATCACGTACGCCGAGGCCAGCGCGGCGACCAGGAACGCGCCGAGGTAGCCGGCCGGATGGGTGGCCCCCAGGTTCTGCGTGTCGAACAGCGCCGAGGGCGGGCGCACGATGTTCACCCCGAGCAGCACCACCAGCAGCACGGCGGCGACCAGCTCGATGAACACCCCGGCGCTGTTGATCCGGCTCATCAACTTCACCCCGAAGGCGTTCACCATCGTGGTGAAGATGATCAGGACCGCGCCCCAGAGGACCGCGCTGATCCCGAAGCTGGCCCCGGTACCGTCGCCGATCAGCTGGAAGCCCGACCAGATCTTCGGCAGGGTGAGCTGGTAGGCCAGCACGACGGCGGCCAGCGTGACCACCGACGCGGTGAACATCATCCAGCCGGCCAACCACGACGTTGCCGGCCCGGCCAGCTGCTTGGACCAGTTGTAGACCGAGCCGGCCACCGGGTACCGCCCGGCGAGTTCGGCGAAGCACAGCGCGATCATCAACTGGCCGACGAAGACCATCGGCCAGGACCACCAGTAGGCCGGGCCGCCGAAGGCCAGCCCGAAGTAGAAGAGCTGGAAGGTGCCGGTCAGGATCGAGATGTAGCTGATGCCGGCGGCGAAGCTGGCGAACTTGCCGATGGATCTGTCCAACGACTGGGTGTAGCCGAACTCGGCGAGACCATGGTCGGCACCGTGATCAGCGGGGCCCGTCCCACCGGAGCCTGCCTCTGCCGAACCCGACCCGTCCTGTGTGGTGGTCATCGGAACCTCCGCTGGATCAGCCCTTGAACCACCTCAGTGGCGTGGGGGCGGTGTTCTGCCAGATGTGCTTGGCCTCGCGGTACTCGGCCAGCCCGGTTGGGCCGAGTTCTCGGCCGTTCCCGGAGCGCTTGAACCCGCCCCACTCCGCCTGCGGCACGTAGGGGTGGTAATCGTTGATCCACACGGTGCCGTGCCGCAGCGCCGCGGCGGCCCGGTGCGCCCGGCCCATGTCGCTGGTCCACACCGCGCCGGCCAGCCCGTAGTCGGTGTCGTTGCCCAGCGCGATGGCCTCGGCCTCGTCGTCGAATCGCTCGACGGTGAGGATCGGGCCGAAGGTCTCCTCGCGGATCACCCGCATGTCCCGGTGGCAGTCGGCGAACAGGGTGGGCCGGTAGAAGAAGCCCTTCTGCAGCTCGGGGTCGTCGGGCCGCTTCCCGCCGGCGACCAGTCGGGCGCCCTCGTCCAGCGCCGAAGCCACGTAGGCCTCCACCTTCGCCCGGTGCGCGGCGGACACCAGCGGCCCCGACTCCGACTGCGGGTCTAGGCCGTTGCCCTGCCGGATCCGCTCGGCGCGCCGGCCGACCTCGGCGACGAACTCGTCGTGGATCTCGTTCTGCACGATCAGCCGCGCGCCGGCCGAGCAGACCTGGCCGGAGTGCAGGAACACCGCGGTGAGCGCGTAGTCCAGCGCGGCCTCCTGATCGGCGTCCGCGAAGACGATGTTGGGGTTCTTCCCGCCCAGCTCGACGGCGACCTTCTTCACCGTGTCCGCGCTGGCCCGGATGATCGACTGGCCGGTGGAGAGGCCGCCGGTGAAGGAGACCATGTCCACCTCGGGGTGGGACACCAGCGGGGCGCCGACCGACGGGCCGTCGCCGAGTACCAGGTTCACCACGCCACGCGGCGCCCCGGCCTCCTCGAGCAGCCGGACCAGCTTGACCGAACTGAGCGGGGTGACCTCGCTGGGCTTGATCACCACGGTGTTCCCGGCGGCCAGAGCGGGGGCGACCTTCCAGGACAGCTGCAGCAGCGGGTAGTTCCACGGCGTGATCAGCGCGCACACGCCGACCGGCTCGTAGACCACCCGGCTCAACACGTGCGCCTGGCCGGTGTCCACCACGCGTCCCGGGTCCTGGTCGGCCATCGCGGCGTAGTAGCGGAAGACCGCGGTCACGTCGTCGACATCGATCCGGCTCTCCACCAGCGTCTTGCCGGTGTCCAGCGTCTCGATGCGGGCGATCTCTTCCTTGTCCCTGATCAGCAGGTCGGCCACGCGCAGCAGCAGCGCGGCCCGGTCGGCGGCCGGGCTGCGCGGCCAGTCGCCGGCGAACGCCCGCGCGGCGGCGGTGACCGCGGTGTGCACGTCCTCGGCGTCGGCCAGGTCTACGGCCTGCACCACGCTCTGATCGAACGGGTTGATCACATCATCGCGCCGCTGGGCATGACCGGTGGTCCATGCCCCGTCAAGGAACAGGCTCGGCACGACGGGCTCCCTCCAACCGGGCGCGGAAAAGTGTTGCACTTGGTACAACACATCGTGGTATGTGCAACAAGCTCGAAGAGTGATGGACCTGGGTCGATCCGTCAAGAGGTGAGCTTGGTCTCCCTGATGAGAAAAATCGACAGCTGACGGGGGCAATCTTTCGGATATCCGATCAGCGGTGGGGGAAGAACCCAAGCCGGACGCTGATCTCGTCGGCCCCGGCGACCAGGCGCTCCGCAACCGAAGGGAATTCCGTGGCGATCAGGCGATAGGACGGCCCGGAGACGCTCACCGAAGCGATCATCTCGCCATCCCCACTGAAGATCGGGGCAGCCACCGCGTTGAGGCCCACCTCGAGTTCCTCGCTGCACCACGCCCAGTCGCGGGCCCGCACGGCGGTCAACTGCTCGCGCAGCGCGGCGCCGTCGGTGACGGTCTGCTTGGTGAACCGGTCCAGGCCCGCCGCGAGCAGCTCGGTCAGGGTGCCGCCGGTGTCGTAGGCGAGTAGCACCTTTCCGCTGGAGGTGGCGTGCAACGGGGTGCGCTTGCCCACCCAGTTCCGGGTGGCCACCACGGTGCTGCCGTGCTCCTGCGTGATGTTGATGGCGGAGTTCGAGTCCAGCACGGCGATGTTCACCGTCTCGCCGAACTCCCTGGCCAGCCGCGCGCACACCGGGCGCCCCACCTTGGTCAGGTCCAGCTGCGCGCTGGTCGCACCGGCCAGCCGGATCAGGCCGAAGCCCAGCCGGTACTTGCCGCGCTCCTCGATCTGTTCCACCAGCTGGCGATTCTCCAGCGCGACGACCAGCCGGAACGCGGTCGACTTGTGCACGTCCAGGCTCTTGGCGATCTCGGTCACACCACCGCTGCCATGTTCGGCGAGATACTCGAGGATGGTGAGCGCCCGATCCACCGATTGAACCTGCGTCGGTGGCCCTTCGGAATCCCCTCGCTTGCCTGGCTGCCCGTTGTTCATAACGCAACTCTAAACACCAGACGCACCGAAGTGGCCGAACCCGTTGACGGGCGTCACCCCATCCAGGCATTCTGTTTCACATAACACGTCCTGTTGGGTATTACGGAACAGAGGGTTTGCGATGATCCATGTGGGCGCGCTCGCTGACATCCCGGTTGGCGAGGCGATCCGAGTGGAGGCCGACGTCCCGATCGCGGTTTTTCGCGTCGACGACGGAGCGGACGGCGCGGTGTACGCGATCGACGACACCTGCACGCACCAGAGGGCCTCGCTGTCGGACGGCTGGCTGGATGGCTGCAAGGTGGAGTGCCCGCTGCATGCCACCTGCTTTGACCTGCGCACCGGGCTCCCCGACGGGCCGCCGGCCAAGGTCCCGGTCCGGACCCACCAGGTCGTCGTGATGGATGGAATGATCTACCTCAAGCTGGCCGAGCACTCCGGCGAGCCGGAGGTCGAGGTCGCGTGATCGGCTCGGTCACCGTCGTGGGGGCGTCGCTGGCCGGGCTGTCCACCGCCAGGGCGCTGCGGGCACAGGGCTACCAGGGGCGGCTCACCGTGGTCGGCGCTGAGCAGCACCCGCCGTACGACCGGCCGCCGCTGTCCAAGGAGTACCTGGCTGGCACGCTGGACCGCGCCGAGCTGGACCTGCTCACCCCGGAGGACGACGCCCTCGCGGCTGACTGGCTGCTCGGGCGCACCGCGACCGGGCTGGACACCGACGAGCGCGCGGTGGTGCTGGACGGCGGCGAGCGCCTCGTCTCGGACGCCGTCGTGATCGCCACCGGAGCCCGCGCCCGGCAGCTGCCCGGGCCCGCACTGGCCGGGGTGCACACCGTGCGGACCGTGGACGACGCCACCGCGCTGCGCGCCGAACTGGTGCCCGGTGCCCGGTTGGTGCTCATCGGCGGCGGCTTCATCGGCGCGGAGATCGCCTCCACGGCCAGCGACCTCGGGGTGGACGTAGTCGTGGTGGAGGCCATGGGAGTGCCGCTGGCGGAGCCACTCGGCACCGAGATCGGCCAGGCCTGCGCGGCGCTGCACGCGGAACACGGGGTGCGGCTGATCACCGGGGTGCCGGTGCAGCGGGTGCTCGGTGCCGACGGGGGTGCCGGCCGGGTGCGAGCGGTCCAGCTGGCCGACGGACGCGAGCTGCCCGCCGACGTGGTTGTGGTCGGCATCGGCGCGACGCCCTGTGTGGAGTGGCTGGCCGGCTCCGGGTTGGCCGTGGACGCAGTCTCGGGCGGGGTGCGCACCGACGCATACTGCGCCACCGAGGTGCCCGGGGTGGTGGCGGTCGGCGACTGCGCGTCGGCGTACCGGCGCTGCGCGGGTGGCCCGACGCGACTGGAGCACTGGACCAACGCGCTCAAGCACCCCGCCGCGGCGGCCGCCACCCTGCTCGGTGCGCCGGCTGCGCCCTCGGCGGATCACGAGGTGCCCTACTTCTGGTCCGACCAGTACGGGGCGCGGTTGCAGTTCGCCGGCCACCGGCTGCATGGCGACCAGGTCGAGATCACCGAAGGCGACGTCGACGCGGGCAACTTCCTGGCCGTCTACCGGCGAGGCGGCGAGCTGGTGGCGGTGTTCGCGATGAACCGTCCGAAGCCGTTCGTCCGGTGGCGCCGGGAGCTGGCCAGCAGAGCCACCGCCGCCGCGTGATGAGCGCCGCGTGGTGAGCACTGTCTGATCTCACGTTCCATCGCCGGAACGTTCCCGCCTCAAGCACCAACCTCAGCCCAGAGGGGGCCCTGTGGACACCAACACCGCACCGCCCGCCAGCCTCGTGGCCACAACCACGGCGCTGCCAACCACCGACCCCGCGGCGAACGGCCGGCCGGCCCCGGCGCCCGCGCTGCCCGCCAGCCTGGTGGCGACCCCACCCGGCGAGCACTACGCGGACCCGGTGATCTTCGCGCGGGAGCAGGCCCGGATCTTCGAGGCGACCTGGTTCGCCGCCGCCCGCGGCTCCGAGATGCCCACCCCAGGTGCGTTCCGGACCGTGCAGGTGGGGCGGGAGAGCGTGCTTCTGGTCCGGGACCGGCGCGGCAACCTGGGCGCCTTCCTCAACGTCTGCCGACACCGCGGCGCGCGGCTGTGCACCGAGGAGTCCGGCTCGGTGCGCAACGCGGTGCGCTGCCCGTACCACGCCTGGACCTACGGCCTGGACGGCAAGCTGATCGCCGCGCCCAACCTGGACGCGATCGCCGACGTGGACCGCACCGAATACGGCATGCGCCGGGTGCACCTGCGGGAATGGCTGGGCACCGCGTGGGTGTGCCTGGCCGACACCCCGCCCAGCTTCGAGCAGACCGTGATCGGCTCGGTCGCCGAGCGGCTGGGCGACCCGGCGACCATCGACGCCTGGCAGGTCGACCAGCTGGTGCTCGGCCGCCGGATCGTCTACGACGTCAAGGCGAACTGGAAGCTCATCGTGGAGAACTTCATGGAGTGCTACCACTGCGCCACGATCCACCCGGAGCTGACCGAGGTACTGCCCGAGTTCGCCGACGGTTACGCCGCCCAGTACTTCGTCGGGCACGGCGCGGAGTTCGGCGTCGACGTGCAGGGCTTCACCATCGACGGCAGCGCGAGCTTCCCCCGGTTGGACGCCGTCGGCGAGTCGCACGACCGCCGCTACTACGCCATCACGGTCAGCCCGCAGGTCTTCATCAACCTGGTGCCGGACCACGTCATCTTCCACCGGATGTACCCGATTGCGCCCGACCGGACCGTGGTGGAGTGCGACTGGCTCTACGCCCCGGACGTGGTGGCCAGCGGCGCCGACCTGTCCCACTCGGTGGAGCTGTTCCACCGGGTCAACCAGCAGGACTTCGACGCGTGCGAGCGCTGCCAGCTGTCCATGACGTCCCGGATGTACGCCGACGGCGGTGTCCTGGTGCCCAGCGAGCACCACATCAGCGCCTTCCACGACTGGGTAGCCGCCCACATGTCCGACTAACCGCCGCCTCCGGGACGCCCACCCGCGACTTCGCATACCTGGGGCACACTTCGCATAGTGCGCGCACTATGTGAAGTGCACCCTGGGCATGCGAAGTGCCGGTTCAAGCGGCGGCCGGCCCCCGGAGCGGCGGTCAGACACGGGCGGCGGCTAGCCCCGGGAGGCCGGGCATCGCGCGGGCGGCGGTCAGGTGCGGACTCGGCGAGCCAGCACCAATCGATTGACCGGCCCGCCACGCAGACCGAGTGCCCGTCGCGCAGCCGTAAGTCCCGCTCACACAGCACGCGTCGAGCTCACACAGCCGCCCAGGCCGCTGTGTCGAGCCACGCGAGCTGTGTCGAGCCACGCGAGCTGTGTCGAGCCACGCAGGCTGTGTGAGCACGACGCCGTCGGCGCGGCCGCCCACCACCGACTTCGCATACCTGGGGTGCACTTCGCATACGGCACACCCTGTGCGAAGTGCACCCTGGGCATGCGAAGTCCGGGTTCGAGCGGCGGCCAGCCCCCCGGGCGGCGGTCAGCCACGAGCGGTGGTCAGCACCGGACGGCGGTCAGCATTCGATTACGTTGACGGCTAGGCCGCCTCGGGAGGTTTCCTTGTACTTGACCTTCATGTCGGCGCCGGTCTCGCGCATCGTCTTGATCACTTTGTCCAGGCTGACCACGTGCGTGCCGTCGCCGCGCAGCGCCATCCGGGCCGAGTGGATCGCGTTGACCGAGGCCATTGCGTTGCGCTCGATGCACGGGATCTGCACCAGGCCACCGACCGGGTCGCAGGTCAGCCCCAGGTTGTGCTCCATGCCGATCTCGGCGGCGTTCTCCACCTGCCGCGCGGTGCCACCCAGCACCTCGCACAGCGCGCCGGCCGCCATCGAGCAGGCCGAGCCGACCTCGCCCTGGCAGCCCACCTCGGCGCCGGAGATGGACGCGATCTCCTTGTAGATCGACCCGATCGCCCCGGCGGTGAGCAGGAATCGCACCACGCCGTCATCGGAGGCGCCCGGCACGAACCGCATGTAGTAGTGCAGCACGGCCGGCACGATCCCGGCCGCCCCGTTGGTCGGCGCGGTGACCACCCGCCCGCCGGACGCGTTCTCCTCGTTCACCGCCAGCGCATACAGCGAGATCCAGTCCATCACCTGCAGCGGGTCCGGGCTGTCCGCCTCCACCTGCAGCCGTTGATACAGGTCGGCCGCCCGCCGGCGCACCCGCAGCCCGCCGGGCATCACGCCGTGCCGGACGCAGCCGCGCGCCACGCACTCCCGCATCGCCTGCCAGATCACCAGCAGGCCGTCGCGCACCTCGGCTTCGGAGCGGCGGGACAGCTCGTTGGCCAGCATCACCCCGCTCACCGGCAGCCCGGTCTCGGCGCAGTGCGCCAGCAGCTCATCGCCGGTGCGGAACGGGTACCGCACCGGCGCGGTGTCGGCCACGATCCGCGCGGGCTCCCCCGCCGGGTCGTCCAGCACGAACCCGCCGCCCACCGAGTAGTACCGGCGCTCGGCGAGCAGTTCCCCGTCCGGCGCCCAGGCCTGGAACAGCATGCCGTTGGGGTGCAGTGGCAGCGTCCGGCGCCGGTGCAGCACCAGATGGTCGGCCTCCCGGAACGGCACCTCCGGGCCACCCGAGCCGAGCCGCAGCCGGCCGGTCTCGCGGATCGCCGCCGCCCGCTCCGCCGCCCGGTCGGTGTCCACCGTCTCCGGTCGCTCCCCGCCCAGCCCGAGCAACACCGCCATCGGCGAGCCGTGCCCGTGCCCGGTGGCGCCCAGCGAGCCGAACAGCTCACAGCGCACCTCGCCGACCTGGTCCAGCTGTCCGTCGGCGGCCAGCCGCTCGACGAACCGCAGCGCGGCCCGCATCGGCCCCACGGTGTGTGAGGAGGACGGCCCGATGCCGATGGAGAACAGGTCGAAGACGCTGATCACAGAAGGTGTTCCCGGGCTGCGTCGGTCAGCCAGGCGGCCAGGTAGTCGGCGAACGAACAGCGCACCAGCAGCCGGTAGGACGGTTGCGGCCCGGCTTGCCAGAGCACCACCTGCGTTCTGGCCAGTACGGTCTGCGCGCACCGGCCGGGGTAGAACACCCGAGGGTGCAGGTCCAGCGGGCAGCCGTTTTCCAGTACGTCTCGGGCCCGGGGACCACTGACTTCGACGGTGGTCCGGTTCGCGGACAGGTCGACCGCCGACCCGCGCTCCCCGTCCAGCGCCTCGCGCAGCGACGACACCAGGGACGCAGGCCCGCGCACCCCGGTATCGGGGCCGACCACCAGCCACTCGTCCGGCCCCAGCCACAGCACGGCGTACTCACCCGGTGAGACCACCGTGTTCGGCTCGGTGGGCAGCCCGGCGCCGAGCACCGAGGCGACCCGCGCGGCTGCCGGCCCGGCCGGGTCCACCCGCAGGTTGACCATGCTCAGGAACGGCACCTCGGCCAGTTGGACCCGCTCCGGCGAACCCGCTTGAAAGCCGGACAGCGGAGACCGCCGCTCCCCCAGCGTGAGCTGCTCAACCGTCACGGCGAGCTCCTTCCTGGTCGTAGAACACCGGCTCGGTGACGGTCGCCGCGATGGTCCGGTCACCGAGCGGCGCGAGCACCGTCTCGCCGATCCGGTTGCGGCCGTTCTTCACCAGTGCCAGCGCGAACGTGCGCTCCAGCGCGGCACTGTGGTAGCTGGACGTGACGTGCCCGAGCATCGGCACCGGCCCGGCCTCCGGGGTGATCGGCACCCCCTCGGCGACCAGCTGCGCACCCTCGGGCAGCAACTGCGCACGGTCGATCGGCAGCAGCCCGACCAGGTGCTTGCGGTCACCCCGCGCGGTGTCCGGCCGGGCCAGCGAGCGCCGGCCGATGAAGTCCTTGCGAGTGGACACGATCCAGCTCATGCCCAGGTCCTCCGGGGTGACCGTGCCGTCGGTGTCCTGCCCGACGATCGGGAACCCCTTCTCCGCGCGCAGCACGTGCATGGTCTCGGTGCCGTACGGGGTGATGCCGTGCGGCGCCCCGGCCGCATACACCGCCTCCCACACCGCCTGCCCGTGCCAGCTGGCCACGTTGACCTCGTAGGCCAGCTCGCCGGAGAAGGAGATCCGGGCGATCCGCGCCGGCACCCCGCCGGCCAGGTCGGCGTGGCGCACGGTCATGAACGGGAACGCCTCCGCCGAGCAGTCCACCTCGGGGACCAGCGACTGGACCACCGCGCGGGAGCGCGGGCCGACCACCGCGATGGTGGCCCACTGCTCGGTGACCGAGGTGAACGTGACGTCCAGCTCCGGCCACTCGGTCTGCGACCACTCCTCCAGCCAGTCCAGCACGGCGGCCGCGTTGCCGGTGGTGGTGGTCAGGTAGAAGTGGTCCTCGGCCAGCCGCAGGGTGACCCCGTCGTCGAACACCATGCCGTCGGCCTTGCACATGATCCCGTACCGGGCCGAGCCGACCTTGAGCTTGGCGAAGCCGTTGGTGTAGATCCGGTTGAGGAACTCCCCGGCGTCCCGGCCCACCACGTCGATCTTGCCCAGGGTGGACGCGTCCATCATGCCGACGCCGGTGCGGGTCGCCCGGCACTCCCGCAGCACCGCGGTGTGCAGGTCCTCCCCGTCGCGCGGGTAGTACCAGGGCCGCTTCCACTGGCCGACGTTCTCGAACTCGGCACCGGCGGCCACATGCCAGGGGTGGATGGACGTGGTGCGCACCGGGTCGTGCAGCTCACCGCGGTTGCGCCCGGCCATCAGCGCGAACGACACCGGGGCGTACGGCGCGCGGAACGTGGTGGTGCCCAGCTCGCCCGGCGAGGCCAACCCGAGCGCCGCGGCGATCACGCCGTTGGCCAGCACCGCGGAGGTGCGCCCCTGGTCCTGCCCGGTGCCGATGGTGGTGTAGCGCTTCACGTGCTCGACCGAGCGCATGCCGGCGCCGGTGGCCCGCCACACGTCGGCCACCGTGGCGTCGCGCTGCAGGTCGACGAAGTGGTCACGCCACTCGCCGGGTTCGCCGTCCGCACCGGGGACCAGCCACACCGGCCCGTCCGCCGCCACCTGGCGAACGCGCACACCCGGCAGCTCCGGCGCGTTGCCCGGGAACCCGGAGTCGGCCGCCGCCGCGGCGCCCGCTGCCGCCCCCTCGGCCAGCGAGCCGGCCAGGTCGGGCACGCCGTTCGCGGCGCCGACCACGCTCATTCCCGGCGCCGGCGCGGCCGGCACGTACGTGGCGCGCTCCTCGTCCCAGCGCAGGGCACCGTTGGCCTGGCTGAACAGGTGCACCAGCGGATTCCAGCCACCGGACACGGCCAGCAGGTCGCAGTCGATCGACCGCCCGTCGGCCAGCCGAACCGCCGTGATGCGGTGCTGATGCTCTCTCCGAGGAGCTCCGGTCGGTTGCGCTCCAGAGGTGCCGGTGACCACGGCGCCGGGCAGCACCTGGATGCCGGCCTCGGCCGCCAGCGCGAGCAGATCGGCGGGCGGTTCGGGACGGGTGTCCAGCAGCGCGGCCACCTCGGCGCCCGCGTTGACCAGCTCGACCGCCGTGTCGTAGGCACTGTCGTTGGTGGTCAGCACCACGGCGCGGCGGCCGGGCAGCACGGCGTAGCGGTTCAGGTACGTGCGCACCGCGCCGGCCAGCATGATCCCGGGGCGGTCGTTGTCGGCGAACACCACCGGCCGCTCCTGCGCGCCGGCGGCCAGCACCACGTGCCGGGCCCGGACGTGCCAGAGCCGCTGCCGGGACACCTGCTCCGGGGCGGCCGGGCCCAGGTGGTCGGTGCGCCGCTCGGCGAGCAGCACGTAGTTGCCTGAGCTGGACCCAGTGCAGTTGAACGCGGTGGTCCGGGTCAGCACGCGCACGTCGGGACGGGCGGCCAGCTCGGCGGTCGCCTCGGCCAGCCAGTCCAGGGCGGCGTGCTCGGTGCCGGACAGTAGCTGCCCGCCCAGCTCGGGCTGGTCGTCGGCGAGAATCACCCGGGCGCCGCCCTTGGACGCGGCGAGCGCGGCGGCCACCCCGGCCGGTCCGCCGCCCACCACCAGCACGTCGGTGTGTACGAACTTCTTGTCGTGCCGCGCCGGGTCCGGCGAGGGATCCAGCCGGCCGACCCCGGACAGCGTCTCAGCGGACAGCCCGTCGAACAGCTCGACCACGGTGGCCGGCAGCATCGGCTCGGAGCACCGGCCGGCCACCTGCAGCAGCGCGTTGGGCTCCTCCATGCCGGCCGACAGGATGCCCCTCGGCCGCCGCCGGTAGATCGACGGGCCGACCTCCACCAGCCCGTTGGCCAGCATCGCGGACGCCACCGTGTCACCCCGGTAGCCGGTCAGCTCGGTGCCGTTCAGGGTGAACCGGAGCGGTGTGTCCCGGTCGATCCGCCCACCAGTGGGCAGCCGGCTCATGACGCCACCGCCGGCCGGGGCTCGCCGGCGCGGTAGACGGAAAGGATCTCGCTGGTCAGGGTGTCGCGGACGACGTTGAACCAGCGCCGACAGCCCGCGCTGTGCACCCAGCGCTCGGCGAACGGGCCCTTGGTGTTGTCCCGGACGAACAGGTACTCCGCCCAGGTCACGTCGTCCAGCTCCAGCGGAGCGGCCGGGTAGGCGACGTGCGCCTGCCCCCCGTAGTGGAACTCGACCTCCTCGCGAGGCCCACACCACGGACAACTAATCAACAACATTCGTGTGCTCCTAGGTACGGCAGGCCTGGTGTTACCGAACTGCACAGGAGGCAGGTTTGGAGCCGCTCCAACCTGCATGGTGTGGAGTTCGGTAACAAGGGGCGGGTCACGGCGGCTAATGGGCTACGCCGGCGGCGCCGTGCTCGTCGATCAGCGCGCCGGTGCGGAAGCGGTCCAGGCCGAACGGGGCGGCCAGCGTGTTCGGCCGGCCGGTGGCCAGCAGCTCGGCGAATACCGAACCGACCGCGGGGGTGGCCTTGAAGCCGCCGGTCCCCCAGCCGCAGTTGATGAACAAGTTCTCCAGCGGCGTCGGCGAGATGATCGGCGACGCGTCCGGGGTGACGTCCACGGTGCCGCCCCAGCTCCGGATCATGTGCGGCCGCGCGAAGATCGGGAACAGCTCCACGGCGGCGGCCATCTGCTCCTCGATCACGTGCGCCGAGCCGCGCTGGCCGTAGGAGTTGTACGGGTCGATGCCCGCCCCCATCACCAGCTCACCCTTGTGCGCCTGGCTGACGTAGACGTGCACGTGGTTGGACATCACCACGGTGGGGTGCACCGGCTCGAGCAGCTCGGAGACCAGCGCCTGCAGCGGGTGGCTCTGGATGGGCAGCCGCAGCCCGACGGTGTCGGCCAGCACGCTGGAGTGCCCGGCGGCGGCCATGCCGACCCGGCCAGCCCGGATCGGGCCGAGCGACGTCTGCACCCCGGTCACCTGGTCGCCAGTGCGGAGAAACCCGGTGACCTCGCAGTTCTGGATCAGGTCCACACCCAGCGCGTCGGCCTTGCGGGCGAACGCCCAGGCCACGTGGTCGTGCTTGGCGATCCCGGCGCGCGGCTGCCAGGTGCCGCCGAGCACCGGGTAGCGCACGTCCGGCGAGACGTTCAGGATCGGGCAGACCTTGTGCACCTCGGCGGCGTCCAGCCACTCGCCGTCCACCCCGTTGAGCTGGTTGGCGTACACCCGCCGCATGCTCTCCCGCACGTCCTGCAGGGTGTGCGCCAGGTTCAGCACGCCGCGCTGGCTGAACAGGAAGTCGTAGTCCAGCTCGGCGGGCAGCCCCTCCCACAGCCTCAGCGCGTGCTCATAGATCGCCGCGCTCTCGTCCCACAGATAGTTGGACCGGATGATCGTGGTGTTGCGGGCCATGTTCCCGCCGGCCAGCCAGCCCTTCTCCAGTACCGCCACATTGCGCACGCCGTGGTGTTGCGCCAGGTAGTAGGCGGTGGCCAAGCCGTGCCCGCCGGCACCCACGATCACCACGTCGTACGACGGCTTCGGCGACGGGTTGCGCCACAGCCAGTCGGGCTGCTCGGGCAACGCCGCGGTCACGCCTTACCGCCGAAGTCCGCGACACCCGGGTACAGCGGGTGCTTGGCCACCAGGGCGGCCACCCGGGCACGCAGCGCGTCCTCGTCGTAGTCCGGCCGCAGCGCCCGGGCAATGACGTCAGCCACCTCGGTGAAGTCCTCGTCGCCGAACCCCCGGGTAGCCAGCGCGGGAGTGCCGATGCGCAGCCCGGAGCTGACCATCGGCGGGCGCGGGTCGTTGGGCACCGCGTTGCGGTTCACCGTGATGCCGATGCCGTGCAGCCGGTCCTCGGCCTGCTGGCCGTCCAGCTCGGCCTCGCGCAGGTCGACCAGCACCAGGTGCACGTCGGTGCCCCCGGTGGCCACGGTGATGCCGTGCTCGGCCACGTCCGCCTCGAGCAGCCGCGAGGCCAGGATCCGCGCGCCGGACAGGGTGCGCCGCTGCCGCTCGGCGAACTCGGGGCTCGCCGCCGCCTTGAAGGACACCGCCTTCGCCGCGATCACGTGCTCCAACGGCCCGCCCTGTTGCCCGGGGAACACCGCCGAGTTGATCTTCTTCGCCAGGTCGGCGCGGCACAGGATGGCACCGCCGCGCGGGCCGCCGAGGGTCTTGTGGGTGGTCGTGGTGACCACGTCGGCGTAGGGCACCGGGTTGTCGTGCAGCCCGGCGGCGACCAGCCCGGCGAAGTGCGCCATGTCCACCATCAGGTGCGCGCCCACCTCGTCGGCCACCCGGCGGAAGTGCCCGAAGTCCAACTGGCGGGGGTAGGCCGACCAGCCGGCCAGGATCAGCTTCGGCTGGTGCTCCTTGGCGAGGCGCTCCACCTCGTCGGCGTCGATCAGCCCGTCGGACTCCCGCACGTGGTAGGCGGCGATGTTGTAGAGCCGGCCGGAGAAGTTCAGCTTCATGCCGTGCGAGAGGTGCCCGCCGTGCGCCAGGTCCAGCCCGAGGATGGTGTCGCCGGGGCGCAGCAGCGCGTGCATCACCGCCGCGTTGGCCTGCGCGCCGGAGTGCGGCTGCACGTTGGCGTGCTCGGCCCCGAACAGCGCCTTCAGCCGGTCGATGGCCAGCTGCTCCACTACGTCGACGTGCTCGCAGCCGCCGTAGTAGCGCCGCCCCGGATAGCCCTCGGCGTACTTGTTGGTCAGCACCGAGCCCTGCGCCTGGAGCACCGCGACCGGCGCGAAGTTCTCCGAGGCGATCATCTCCAGGGTGTCTCGCTGCCGGCCGAGCTCGGCATCCAGCGCGGCGGCGACCTCGGGATCGAAGCTGCCCAGGTCCTGGTCGAAGGCGCTCATCAGGCTCCTCGTATCGGTGCGCGTATCAGTTGGGACTCGCGGCAACTAAAATACCGCCGCCTGCGTTCTGATATTTCAGATGTACGTTAGGCTAGGAACCATGAGCGGCGGCGTCAACCACTTCCTTCCAGGTTCTGCTTTTCCAGGCCGGGCCCCACTGCTCGCCGACCGGGCCTACGCGGTGATCCGGGACATGATCGTCACCCTCCGGCTGCCACCGGGCTCGCCGATCAACGAGGAGCGGCTGTCCGCCGAGCTCGGCGTGGGCCGCACTCCCCTGCGGGACGCGCTCAAGCGGCTCGAGGCGGAGACTCTGGTGGCCATCTATCCCCGGCAGGGCACCTTCGTCACCGAGGTGAACATCACCGACCATGGACTGATCGGGGACGTGCGCCGGCAGCTGGAGGGGCACGCGGCGCAGCGCGCGGCGGAGCGGCTCACCGCCTCGGATCGGGAGATGCTCCGCGAGCTGATCTCCGAGATCCGCGGCAGCGGCGGCGGCCGGGAAACCAGCATGCGATTGGACACCGAAATCCACCGGGCGATCTACGCCTGCGCGCACAACCGCTACCTCGAGGCGACGCTCGATCACTACTACAACCTGTCGCTGCGCATCTGGTACCTGTTCCTGGAGCAGCTGCCCGAGGTCGACCACGTCGAGCACCACGTGCCGATGATCGAGGCCATCCTGGCCGGCGACGGCGCCCGCGCCCGGGAGCTGGCGGTGCACCATGTCGACCACTTCGAGCAGTCCGTTCGGGAAACTCTGTAGCGCGCACATCGACCCTTGACAGGGCGCTCCCTCAGCAGGAACGCTCGTTGCGTAACGTGGAGACTGTTGCGAATAGCGCACCGGAGGATAGGTATGGCCGGACCCCAGGTGGTCATCATCGGGGCGGGCGTCGTAGGCGCCGCGCTCGCCGACGAGCTATCCATCAAGGGCTGGGACAACATCACCCTGGTTGACCAGGGCCCGCTGCCGGAACCGGGAGGGTCGTCCTCACACGCCCCCGGCCTGGTCTTCCAGACCACCTCGTCGAAGACGATGACCGAGCTGGCCAGCTACACCGTCGAGAAGCTGCGCTCTTTGGACGTCGCAGGCGAGCCGTGCTTCCTGCAGGTCGGCGGGCTGGAGGTGGCCACCACCCCGGCCCGGCTGGCCGAGCTGCACCGTCGCGCCGGCTGGGCTCGGGCCTGGGGAGTGGACGCCGAGGTGGTCGACCCGGACCGGTGCCTCGAGCTCGCGCCGCTGCTGGACCGGGCGCAGGTGCTCGGCGGGCTGTACGTACCCACCGACGGGCTGGCCAAGGCGGTGCGCGCGGTGCAGGCCCAGGTGACCCGGGCGGCCGAGCGCGGCGTGCGGGTGCTGGAGCGCACCGAGGTGCTGGACGTGCTGACCGAGGACGGCCGGGTGACCGGGGTAGCCACCAGCGCCGGCGAGCTGCCCGCCGAGATCGTGGTGTGCTGCGCCGGGATCTGGGGGCAGAAGGTGGCCGGCATGGTCGGCATGACGCTGCCGCTCACCCCGCTCGCCCACCAGCTGGCCTGGACCGGTCAGGTGCCCGCGCTGGCCGGGCAAACCGAGGAGGCGCTGCGCCCGATCCTGCGCCACCAGGAGGCCGACCTGTACTACCGGGAACGCTTCGACCAGCTCGGAATCGGCTACTACGGGCACCGCCCGATGCCGGTCGGGGTGACCGAGATCCTGGGCGTGGACGACGCCGAGGTGATGCCCTCGGTTCAGCCGTTCACCGAGGAGGACTTCACCGAGGCCTGGCGGGAGACGAACTCGTTACTGCCCAGCACGGCCGGCGCGAAGATCGAGGAGGGCATCAACGGGCTGTTCTCCTTCACCACCGACGACATGCCGCTGCTCGGCGAGTCCAACCAGGTCAAGGGCTTCTGGGTGGCCGAGGCGGTCTGGGTGACCCACTCCGCCGGGGTCGGCCGGGCGATGGCCGAGTGGCTGGTGGACGGCCACTGCTCCTCGTTCGACCTGCACGCCTGCGACGTCAACCGGTTCGAGCAGCACCACCTGGCGCCGGACTACGTGGTCGCCCGGGGCTGCCAGAACTTCGTCGAGATCTACGACATCAAGCACCCGCTGCAGCCCATGGAGGACCCCCGCCCGCTGCGCACCAGCCCGTTCTATCAGCGGCAGCGCGAGCTCGGCGGGTTCTTCCTGGAGGCCAACGGGTGGGAGCGGCCGCACTGGTACGAGGCCAACGCCGGGCTGGTGGATGGCCGCGATATCGACGTGCCGAACAACGACCCGACCGACTGGGCCGCCCAGTACTGGTCGCCGATCGTGGGCGCCGAAGCGCAGTACACCCGCGAAGCGGTAGCCATCTACGACATGACCGCGCTGAAGCGGCTGGAGGTCACCGGGCCCGGCGCGGCGGCCTTCCTGACCCAGATGTCCACCAGCACGGTCGACAAGTCGGTCGGCTCGGTGACCTACACCCTGCTGCTGGACGTGGACGGCGGTATCCGCTCCGACATCACCGTCGCCCGGCTGGGCCCCGACCAGTTCCAGGTGGGCGCGAACGGCAACCTGGACCTGGACTGGCTGACTCGGCACCTACCGGCGGATGGGTCGGTGGCGGTCCGCGACATCACCCC
>Ga0193743_1000062_pt1 | contig 73826 bp, 129 predicted proteins | sample L2c2metaG_FD_143038 | JGI IMG/M metagenome (GOLD analysis project Ga0193743, IMG submission 143038) | Soil microbial communities from a riparian zone of the East river system, Colorado, United States - L2c2 | ecosystem: Environmental > Terrestrial > Soil > Riparian zone | place: USA: East... | reverse complement strand
CCCCCGGCCGTATTAAGAAGCAGTCGCAGGGACCCCCCCCTTCCCGCAAGAATCGAGCGGTCCGCCGGCCGATCCGAGCAAGAATCGAGTCGATGTTCACGGTCCAGACCTTGGATCCAAAGGCGCCGACCCCCGCCTCGATCGAGCCCGGCCGCCTCGATCTTCCATCGGCCCCTGGTGGATCGACCGAGTTCATCGTCGGCGGCGGGTGGATCGTGGATCGATGGTCGTCGCCGCCGTGTAGGATCGGCCGGCCGAGTTCATCGCGCCTGCCGTGTGGATCGTTTCGGATCGCCGCGCCGGCCGAGTTGGATCGCTTGGCCGGTTTCACCGTGGCGCCGAGTGGATACCGGGTCGGATCGCCAAGCCGGGCTGGTGGTATGGCTTGGCCGGGTTCATCGTCGCCGCCGTGTAGGATCGCCGGGCCGCGACCAGGTCGAAAGGGTGGGGCCAGCCGGGGCTCGGCGTGGCCCTGGTGGCGCTGGGCCCGCGGGGCTGGCCGGCTGGGGCTGGTGGCCCTGGCCCGCCGCTAGCTGGGGCCAAGCTGGGCCAGCTGGCCCCCGTGGGTCGAGCCCATGGCGTGGGGCCGGGCTGGGCCCTGGCCGGCCGGAGCGGGGCTGGCCCTAGCGGCGGGGGCCCGGCGGGGCCACCACGGGCCAACCATTGGCCCCGGTTTCCACCAGCCCCAGCCTTTCCCACCGTTGCTTGGCCGAGTCGTGGTGGGGCTTGCAAAGGGTCTGTAGGTTGGCCGGGTCGTAGAAAAGGGCCGGGTTGCCCTTGTGGGGCTGTATGTGGTCGGCCACGGTGGCGGCCCGTACCAGCCCCACGGCTGTACACATGGCGCAACAGGGTTCCCGCGCAAGCTGGGCCCGCCGTAGCGCGCGCCACCGCGCGGTCTTGTATAGGGAGTCCCACGGCGCCTTGGCGTAGCGGGCCCGGCGGGGCTGGCCAGGGCTCATATGTGTGACCCGATGATTATCAGAAAGGGGGGGATCTACGCAATCGAACTCCGCGGTTTTCCGCGGTTTCCGACTTCCCACGGGGCCCGGAAACGAGCCATATTGCTGGTGTTGAAACGAACCCGGCGGAAACGCCACCAGGGCCCCAAGGGCCCGCAACCCGGAGAAGCCCCATGGCCACCACCAACGAGTCAGCCCTGGCCAACTTTGTTGCCCACAAGAACCGGATCGACGCCTTACTGGCGGTGGTCCAGCGGGCCAGCAACGAACATTTCGGCGTGAGCCCGGACGACGTGAATTGGGGCCACGTTGGCGAGGCGGGCCGGATCGCGACCCTACTGGAGCGGGTCGCCGAGTTGGCCATCGGCGCCGAGGACTAGGCCGGCCCAGCCCCTACAGCCCAGCCCAGCCCGCGAAAGCGGCTGGGCTTAGGGCAGTGCAAGGGCCCCGATCCAGGGGCCCGCAAACCCGGAGAACCACCGTGAAAACCTACAGCACCAAGTCCAACGCGATCCGCGCAGCCAAGGCTGCCAACGTGGACCCGGCCACCGTGTACGCCACCGAGGGGGGATTCACTTTCCCCACGGCGGCCCCGGCCGGCGCTACATCGATCCATACAGCGCACGCCTTCGAACCCGCGCAGCCTGGGCCATCCCCTAGCGCCACCACCGAGCCGGTGCCCTACGCTTTCGCCGAGGCTACGAACTCGGCGGGCCAGCCGGCCGGCGGCCCGGCCACCGACTCAGGGACTCCGCTTTCGGATCTGGTGGACGAGCCCCCGGTGAAGTTGCGGGCCAAGCCGGCCGGCAAGGCTGCCAAGGCGGCCCGTGGCAAGGGCAAGGATGCGCTTACCGCCGGACTCTTGAAGGAGCGCGCCAAGCGCGGGGCGAAGCCGGCCAAGGCACCCCGCAAGCCCAAGGCGGAAAAGAAGCCGGCCGAGCCCAAGGCGCCGCGGGACACCAAGCTTTCGCGCTATGTGGCCATGTTGCGGCGGCCCGAGGGCTGTACCCTGACCCAGGCCATGGAGGCTTTCGGCTGGCAACGCCACACGGCCCGCGGCGCCATTGCTGGGGCCATCAAGGTGAAGCTTGGGCTGGCCGTAGAAGCCGAAAAGGTCGACGGTGAAATGGTGTACCGAATCGTTGGCTAGTTACTTGGCGGGGGCCGGCTTCGGCTGGCCCCTTACTTGCCACCAGCCCCGCTTGGCCCCGGCCAACGGGGCTAAGGCAGTGCAAGGGCCCGCAACGCGGCCCCCTAACCCGGAGTCCACCATGGCCACCCGTACCCCCTTGGGCCAAACCTACTACGATGCCAACTTGGCGGCCCAGGAAACCGACAACGCTTTCACGGCGGCCCTAGTGGCTCAGTTTGGCCGGCGGGCCGCTACAGCCCGGCGCTACAGTTACCAGCGCGCCGACTGGGGCCCGGCGCTGGTGGCGGCCCATGAAGCCAAGAGCGCGGCCCAGGAAGCCCAGCAGCGCGCTTTCTACGCCCTACTTGCCAGCGGCGAAACCTGCTAGGCGGCCCCGCCGCTACACCAGCCCAGCCCCGCCGGCTTTCGCCGCGCGGGGCCGAGGCAGTGCCAGGGGCCGGCCAGGGCCCCCACAACCCGGAGCCAAACCTATGAACCCGCGCCGCCGCAATGTAGAAATCGGCAAGTTGCCACCAGAGGATATTGTTGAGTGGCTACTGGTGAAAACCACGGAAGCCAGGGTTTCTTTCCAGTATGACTTGGCTATTGAGCTTTCCAGGCACGCCTATGGTGTTGCGCTACAGTACCAAGACCTTGGCCATTACTATTCGGAAGCCATGGCAAGAGCCGAGGGCGAAAACCGGGCCGCCTGGGGGGCGAAAAACGCCCCGCCCAAGCCCCGCTAGGCCAGCCCTACCAGCCCAGCCCCTACAGCCCCGCCGGCAACCGCCGCGCGGGGCTTTGCCAGTGCCAGGGCCAGCCGGCCCCGGCGCCACAGGAGTCGCCATGGGGCCCAGCCCCAGCCTACGCCCGACCCAAGCCCAGCCCCGCGGCCCTACAGCCGGCGGGCCAAGCCTCGTCCAGGCGGGCCCAACGGGGCCGGCCTGGGCCGGGGGCCGGGGGCCCGGTTGCGTAGGGGCCCTGTACAAGGGCAGTCGGTTTCGCCTAGGCCACCCTACCACGGCACTCGGCCAAGGGCCCTTGGCGGCCCCCTGTGCGGGCCGGCCCTGGCCCAAATCGCCCCGCGTTGCCATGGCCCGCCATGGTGGGGCCGCTCTACAGCCGGGCCGGCGCTGGTGGGGGCCAGCCGGGCCCGGCCCTGGTGGGGCGGCCCTGGTGGCGCTGGTGGGGCCGGCCCTACAGCCGGGCTCGCCCAGCTTGGCCCCAGCTTGGCCCCCGGCGGGGCTCGCCCTAGCGGGCCAGGGCAGTCCGCTTGGACGGTTTTCGGCCGGCCAGAGATCGCCAAGCCGGGCTGGTAGTACCGATCGGCCGGGTTTCACGGGCGGCCCTTGTGGGCGGCCCGAGATCGCCGAGCCTGGGGTCCATTGCGACCGCTTCGCATTTTGGCGGGCCGGCCACCGTTGCGACCGAGTCGCGGTTGGGGGGTGTCTCCATTCGGTGACAGGGGGTGTCTCCGATGGGAGACACCGAAATCGGCCGGATCGCCCGAACCCCCCGGTCGGTCGACGACCCCCTGGTAGATCGACGACCACCCCCAGTCGATCGACGACCGGGCGGCCGGGCTCGGCCCGAGGGCCGCCGAAATCGGCCGGCGGCCGGCAAAACCCCCAAGTAGATCGACGACCCCCTAGTGAATCGACGACAACCCGGAGAGACCAGATGATCCTCACATTCAACAAAGCCGCGGTGAAAGAGCTTCTCGATCACGCCTTCACCGCGCCCGAGCACGCCCCGACGTTCGAAGAGATGTGCGATCCCGAGTGCCGCAAGGACGGCAACGCGCCAGACTTCGACGCGGGCGCCGTGCTGCCCGAGGACGTGGACCCGGCCCTGATCACTCCCGGCCTGCATCTGGTGGGCGACGACGGCGTCTACCTCGTCAGCAACGGGCGGCCGGCGCTGATGGCCAGCGAACGGATGCAGCGGGTCGCCTACGCCAAGGAGTGCGATCCCGAAACCATGGACCCCGATACAGTGTGGGGCGCCAAGAACGAGTCCTTCGGCGGCGACGACGGGGTCGAGAAGATCGACGCCTACGACATCCAGCATTGGATCGACAGGACCGCGGGCGAGGTGCTCCGGATGAAGATCGGTCCAGACCAGTTCGAGCTTCTGATCAGTGATCAGCCCTGATCGCTTCCATTCGCCGCCAGAAAGAGCGAACGTCCAGCCGTCGAACCAAGGCCACAAGGCCGCAACCCGGAGATACCGATCATGCCTGACCAAGACCCTGTCCTTAGCCTGGAGGATCAGTTCCTATTTCTGAAAGCACAGATTGACGCCAAGATCCTGGCGATGGGCAAGTTGAGCCATGTTTTCTTCAACCGGTCTTCGCCGGACGATCTCAAACAGACCGACATCGACCACTTGGCTAAAATCCTCGACGCCATGTCCACGGCGGAGGAGATCGCGACTTCGCCCGGGCAGGTGAGTCAGCACTGAAAACAGGAACGCCCGGCTCAGGCCGGGCGTCACTGACAGTTCGTCATGATGGGGGGGATGCTGACACACCGTGCGGCATCGCACAAGATATTGATTTTCCGGCATGAGTCCCGGCTATTGATCGTCGTATGCCCGCTGGAGGTTGAGGAACAGATCGGGCGACACCTCGAACAGCTGCCCGATCGCAGCGGCGAATGGCTCATCGATCCGCAGACCCCCGTCCAGCAGCCGCTCCGCGTGCCATCCGTCTATGCGGAGATGGCGAGCGAAGTCCTCTACGGTGATGCCGCGGGCCTTGAGTTCCTCGGCGATGTAGTAGCCCGGCGGCGGCATTGGTGTCGGCGCGAACCCCACCATCCTCAATCCTCCTCGACTCTATAGCCCTGCATCTTGCGTTGCCGGTCGTTGCCGAGCATGCCGTAGTGATCGGCCAGGGTTTCGAGCCCGATCTCGACGATGCCCATCACCTTGTCCCGGTTGCGGCCCTGCTGTGCGGCAATCTTGACCACGTCCCGGTCGTAGCAGCAGAAGGCCACCAGGACGGTGCCCAGCGGCGCCCCCAGCGCTTTCATGGCGCCCTTGAACCGGGTGATGGCGTCCAGTCGGACGTCCGGAACCCATGCGTGATTCGACTGGCCCTTGATCCCGAGATGGAAGTTGCCCTCCGTGTCACGGGCGCCGAGAAGCCCGATCTCGAAATCCTCCTTCAGCTTGGCCCCGGCGGAATACATCCGCTGCGTGATCGTGTTGCGGACGAACAGCCGGTCAAGCGGGTTCTGAATGAGCCGGCCACGCGGGGCGCCGATGGCCGTCCCGATGCTTCGGTCGATGATCGCAGCGGCGTGCTGGGCCCGCTCGGATGTTTCGAGCAGCGGCTGCGTCCTGGCCTTGGTCTTGGTCCCGCTCATGATCCGTCCAGCACCACCATCTGCATCCCGACCGACATCGCGACGTCAACGCGCTTCCCACAGCGTTGCAGAAGCCATGCGGTGCAGGCGGCGGCGGCCTCGGCGCGGGCCGCTTTCAGCGCCGCCTCGTGGAGATCGGCGCGGACGTATTTGATCCCGCTCGGGCCTTGGCCATACTCCTCGGGCCAGACGTCATTGACGCACCACGTCCGGTCATCGGAGGGCCCCGGATCGGGCTCCAGGTAGATCACGTCGGGATCAGCCATCGCCGGGCTCCTAATTTCTGAAATCCACATCGGGGATGATCGTGGCCGGCTTGAAGATGACCCGGTAGTGGTAAGTGCTCACGTCCGCGCCGTCGATCTGCTCGACGAAATAAGTCACGTTGTCTGAGAGGCCGAGGAAATGCTTCTTGAAGGAGTTGGCCCCGGTCTTACAGGTGACGGTCAATTGCTTTGGCCCGTCTTTGTTTCCGAGGGAACAGCGGCCCTCGATCGTCAACATGTAACTGTCCGTGATGCCGTTGTAGAAGATGACGCGGCGATTGATCTCGAAATTGTCAGCAGCCTTGGACAGATTGGAGGAGGCCACGTCGGCATCGTTGCAGGCTGCCAACCCTGCCGCCAGCCCGAAGGTCACAAGCGTGAGAGTGATGAGCTTGATCATGATCACGTCCCCTCTATGGCCATATCCATGAGCCGGCGCAGTTCGCGCATCTCGTCGGCCTCCATCTGGATCGACACGCGGGTGCCGTCCTCGCTGGTGAAGACGAATCCGGTCACCCGGAGCTTCCGGCTCTCCTTGACCCTCCTGGCATCGGCGAAGCCGACAAGGGCATGGACCGAGCCCATGATCTCGACGCCCTCGGCGTCCAGTTCGGTGACGGCGATTTCCATGTCATTGCACCGGCGGCCGGGGGCCGCGCCTGGGCCGCGCCTGGGCCCATCCGTCGCGGACCCGGTCCAGGGCCAGGATGGCCTCGACCATCAGCCTGTCGCGGTCTTTGGGGCTGGGCTGGGCAGCCAGGACAGCGCCCGTGATCATCACCACCATAAAGGCGGCCTGGCGGTCATCGAGTCCCGACTTCCGAAGCGACGAGGAGACGGCCCGGCAAGCTGGCGCCATGGCATCGAGCACCCGCTGCTCGGCTTCGGGATTATCGACGCCGAGCCATGCCATGAGCCCCTCATCGGCGAACCTGGGGTCCATCATTTCACCCCCGTGTTCGGGCCGGGAAGGACCACGACCTGGAAATTGGACAGGGCATCGAGCACCTGATCGAAGGCCGCGATCTCCGCCGGCCAATAGGACCGGTCATCCCAGTTCTCGGGCGACGCCAGTTCCCGCTCCATGGCGGCAACGAGCGCCAAACGCCACGTGCGGCGATGCTTTTGCAGAGCCATTAGCGCCTCGACGACGGCCTCCGCATCGCTCAGGTTGTCCGCCATCACGGCATCTCCATCGGATCATCGAAGTGGACGCCGAGCCCGGCGAGTGTGCTGACCACCCGGTCGAAGACCTCGATCTCGTGTTCCCAATACAACCGGTCGTCGATGTCCGGCGGACGACGGATCGCCTTGTCGGCCGCCTCGTTGAGCAGCGAGCGCCAAGCGCGGGCATGCGTTTGCAGATCGTGCAGCGCCTCGGCAATGCTGGCGGGATCGGTGCGTGCCGTCGCCATCATGGTCACCCTCTCGCCTTCCTCTGGACCAAGGCCCCGGCGGCGTCGAGCGCGGCCAGGACGGCAGCGGTGTCGTCCGCCACCCCATCACCGACCGTCCCGTTCGGCGCCCCGACCATGATCGACGGCGGCCTGGGGATCTCCTGGTCATGGGGCCTCCAAAGATGGAGGCAGTTTGGGTGGCAGTTGACGTGGTCCTCGACCGGCACGTGCAGTTGCATCGCGGTCTCCCCCTCCTTGAAGAAGAGCCGCTTCACGAACGACATCTCGGTCCAGTTTGGCGGGCGGTTCTGCCGGCTGACCGACACGTGATCCCATCCCAGGTCGGCCGAGGCGATGATGCGCAGCGTGCCACGGTCGATCGGCGACGGGATCTGGAATGCGCCCTCCCGGTCGTCGCCGGCCGACAGGCCATTGATCTGAACACGGTGGGCGTCGAGCAGTCGGAGATCTCTCATTGGCTTATGCCTTTCCGGTGATTTTTGCGGCGAGCCGTTCCGTGATCCGCTGGGCCCAATCGATGTCGGCCGTCCAGCACCGGCCATCGCTCCAGAGGCAACTCGCCAGAACCTCCGGGTCGATCTTGATGAAGGCTCCGTTGTAGGCGAAATGCAGCCCGTAGGGGAGACCCTGGGGCACACTTTTGACGCCTTTGCGGGTCAGCGTGGCCGGCGGGCTCATGCGTCCCTCCAGAAGCCGCCCCAGGCCAGCAGGCCCGCGAAGGTGGCAACGGCCAGACCCTGCGCGACCAAGTCAGCCCAGGGCGCGGTCGGTTTCCGGATCGGGAACTCGGCCCCGAAGCTTCGGGCGAGCGGGCCGACGAAGCGGAGGGTCAGCAGGACCGTCATGATGATCTGCGGCGTGGTCATGCGGTCACGGCCTCCTCCGGGACGTCCTGTGCCAACTCGGCCAGGCCGCCTTGTAGGAGCGCCACGACGTCGCTCATCGCCTGCTCCCGGAGTTCGGCCGGCAGCGCCTCGACCATGGCCAGCAGGCAACAGGCGGTGGCATAGATCGCGCGGGCCGGGTTCATGTCCGCCTCCTCGACGACCCTGAAGATCACGCCGGCGATCGTGTCCGTCGCCGCCTCCAGCTCGGCAACCGCCGCTTCAACATCAATGGGCGCCATCATTCCCTCCCATGGCCGAACGCATGATCGCCTCGACGGCTTCGGCGGCCCCTTCCATCGACGCAGCCGCAATGCGGATCGCGGTCAGCCCTTCCGACGTCGACAGGCCATGGGCCTGGCCGATCAGTCTCATGGCTTCGATGATCTCGATTGCCGCGGCACCGATGGCTCGGATGCGGGCCTCCTGCTCTGGGCTCGCGGTCATGACGCGAGCCGCTTCTTTTCGAGCGCTGCCAGCTTGGCCTCGGCGGCGACGAGCATGTCGGCCAGGGTGGCGAACTCGCTGCGCAGCGCCTCGATCTCCGGATCGATCTTGATGTCGAACCCCAGCACCTCGCGGCATTCGCGAACCCAGGCCCAAGGCATCTGCAACTCCTGGCCGACCGTCTGATCGGTGTGGCCGTCGAAGTAGCAGCCCCGCGCCTCGTCGAAGATCCCGCGGAGGTGCGCCGCGATGCGCTTGCGCTGTTCGTGGGACGGGCCCTTGGGAAGTTCGGCCATGACGTCCTCCTTCGGGGGCTTGGCCTTGGGGTTGGAGCAGATGGGGCACAGGTTGCGGGTCGGGTTGCGCTCGTCGACCTTCCAGCCCATCCGCTCGAACTTCTGGACGATCAGGTCAGGCTTGCAGTTCGGGTCCATGTGGATCGTGTCCTCGCCGCCGCAGCCCGAGCAGTGCAGCAGGAAGTCGGTGCGCCAGCGGTCGCCGATCTGGACGCGCTTGGTGCCGTAGGTCCGGTCCTTGTGGGTGCTGATCATGATGCCTCCTTGGCCTCGCTGGGCCACGGCAGGAACGAGTCCTGATAGTCCCCGGCCGACAGGTAGTTCAGGACCCGCTCCTCCTCGGCCTCGCTGGGCCAGTGGGACGGGTCGCCATGCGCCGCCAGGAGGTGCCCGACGATCTGGTATGCCTGCCCCATGGTCAGGCCCTCGATCTCGGTCGACAGATCGGCCGCGGCGAGAACGATGGCCAGATAGTCCCGGTCAACCGGGGCGGAGTGGGGATGCGATGCGAGGTCGGCCTCGGCCTGGCGGCGGATATGGGCGACCACGTCCTTGATCAACGATGTCATGCGAGAGCCCTCTTTCTGGTCAGGAGCACGAGAGGGATCGCGGCGACGGTCATGTAGACCTTCCCGAGCATCTGCCCGGCGAAGAAGTCCAACGACCCGAACGCGATCCAGAGGAAGAGCGCGCTGTCTACGGCGGCGCCGACGACACCGGAGGCGAGCACGGCCAGGACGAGCCGGCGCCGCTGGAGCGGCGTGTAGACGGCAAGGTCGGCCAACTCGGAGAACAGGAAGGCGGCGCCCGAGGCGATGACCAGTTCGTGCGGCGCCAGCAGCAGGGAGGCAAGGCATCCCACCAGGACCGCGGCGAGCGAGCGGGCGACGCCGTATCGGCGCTGAATGGCGTCCCGGAGGACGAGCGCCAGGCCGACCATGAGCACGCCGCTCGGTGCCTCCAGGCCCAGCCCGACCGGGATCAGGCACGGGCCATCCGGCACGCAGCGACCGACGTTGCCGATCAGCCAATTGGCGGCCGGGACCGTGAGGACGTAGAGGGCCAGGAGCATCATGCGACGAGATCCTGCTGCACCATCCGCGGGGTCCAGATGATCGGGCACTGGATGGCGTCGAGCCGGCGGGCCATGCGCTCGGGACACGTGTTGAGGGTCTTGAAGTTTCGCCCGACGTTGGCGCTGTCGACCGAGGCGAAGGGCCACCGGTCGCCGGCCAGGGCGAGGCCGCGCAGCATGTGGACCCACGGCAACCGCGGATGCCGCTTGGCCAGGGCGTTGAACGCCTCGTCGCAGCGGCGCTCCCAAATCGGGCTGCCGATCTGCCAGTATCGAGCGGAACTGCCGAAGCAGATCCTCGGCCACTCGTCGGCCAGTTCGAGCAAATAGTCGATCGCCAGCGCCATGTGCCAGACCGGCGCTCCGAGGGTCCTCGGGAACGGCCAGGCCGAAACCATGGCCCGCTGCTCGTCGGTGTCGCCGCCGATCCGGTCTGGGATGATGGCCCAATGGGGCTGCGCCAGACGCCGCTCAAGCCATGCGTAAAGCTTGCCGGTGTCCAGCGGCTTGCCGTGGCGGAAGGCGCTATAGGCCCCATTGTCCCACAGCACCGACTGCCCGTTGGCGAGGCACCATTCGGCATCGTCCGGCCGCTCGAACGAGACGCAGAAGTGCTTGCCGGCCATCTTCTGCCGTTCGATCACCGGGGAGATCGGCGTCCCGTGATAGTGGATCACGCTGCCTCCAGGTTGCCGATCAGACGGCCAATGATTTCCGGGATTTGTGGGACCGCGGAATTGCCGAGCGCGCGAACGCGGTTGACGCGGTTCTTCATCAGCTTGCGCTTGCGGGCCTTTGGTTTTCGGCCACCCGGCGCCACCGCTTCAACGAATTCTGGCGGCCGATCTCCGAGAGGCACTCCCGGCTGCACGTGCTGTGCTTCCGGCTGTGGTTCGGCAGGAACTCGGTTCCGCACACCTTGCAGAGCTTCGGCTGCTTCACCTTCCGGAAGCCTGCTGCTATGTCGGCCGCGACGTGGCACCGCTGGCAGAGGATGACGATCTCGCTCGGCTTCGAATAATCCGGATGATGTCTCTGGAGCCGGTGCGTCCCGTTGCACTCGCTGCATTGCTTTCCGGCCAGCGAGACGGCGCGCTGCGCCGCCTTCCGGATGCGCCACGGCCGCTTCATCTACGCCACCTCCGACCAGTAAAGGGGAAATCCCATAAGCCATTCGACCCACAGGGGGTTCAGAGCCCCAGGTATGTGTTCCGACAGCGGCCGCGAGTTCTGGCGCGTGGCGGTAGAACTGCTCTTCCAATCCCGAGCGATCGGTGTAGGCCACAATCCAGACCCGCTCGCGCAGGTGTCGGGCACCAACGGCGGCAGCCGGTATGCAATGCCAGACCGCATCGAACCCGAGCGCGGCCAAGTCTCCAAGAACGATTCCGAGACCCCGAAAAGCGAGAGCATCGACGTTTTCCACGATCGCGTATCGGGGTCGTAGATCGCCAAGCAGTCGAGCGAACTCACGCCAGAGAACGGAACGGGAGCCATGAAGCCCCGCGCCTCGCCCCGCGGCCGAGATGTCCTGGCAGGGGAAGCCGCCGCAGATGGCGTCAACGGCAATTCCATCGGCGGCGAGGCGGGCTCGGTTGAGGGTTCGGACGTCGCCATAGATCGGAACCTCGGGCCAATGCTTGCGGAGGACGTGCTGGCAGAACGGATCGATCTCGCAGAACGCCACCGGGCGGAAATGGCCCGATCGCTGGAGGCCCAGGCTCATGCCGCCGATGCCGGCGAAGAGATCGAGCAGGCGGAGCATCAGCGGAGATCCTCCGGACGGCGGCCCGGCATTTTGTGCTCGTTGACCCACGGGAGCCGGGGGCCCTGGATGATGTACTGGATCGGCGGCGGGACCCGCGGCCGGACGAGACGGTCGCCGCGCCAGCGGAGGAACGGCAGGGCCTCGCCCGGCTTGAACTCGGGCTCAGGCCCCCAAAACCAATTGAGGAACCATCCCATCACGGCCCTGCCTTCGGCGGCGCATCGTCGTCGGCTAGGCGGACCCGGCCGGGTTTGAAGATCGACCGGTTGAGCGCCATGAAGCCCTGCTCGATCTGCGTCCTGGCGATGGCGAACCACCGCAAGTCGATCAGGTCCGGCTCGCCCTCGTTGACGAGCGCGCGGATCGCATCCATCTGGCGAAGGACGCGCTCCTCCAGTTCCTTGTTCTCGTTGACGAGAGCGACGGCCTCGTCGGTCTGCGGCCGGTAGCCGGCCACGGGCAGGCCCTCGTTCATTGCATCGCTCATGCTGCGGTCCTTTCCACGTCGGGATCATCAAAGGGGCGGCCGGCTGGGGCCTCGAACGAGGCGGTGGCCGGGTTGAACTGGACGGTCACGATCCCGCGCTGACCGAGTTCGGCGCGCTTGATCTTGCGGACGTAGATCTCGGTCGGGCCGCCTGGGCCTTGGGCGAAGTGCGGCTGATGCACGACAAGGCCGATGTCGACCTTGTTTGCCCAATGGGCCGATCCGGAAATGTGGTAGAGCCCTGGCGCCTGACCATCGAGCACCTTGGTCGGGTGCGCGACGATCATGATGTGCATGTCCAGTTCGACGGCGAGCCGCCTCAGATCCCGGAGCGCCTCGCCGATGTACTGCGTCTCGTTCTGATCGCGACCCCACAGGTGCTCGATCTCGTTCCACGGGTCGAAGATCAAGAAGGCGGTGCCGTACCGGATCTTCGCATCCCGTGCGATGTCGACCAGCCACTTCAGGGTCATGGGCTCGTCGACATAGCCCTCGTCGGCGATGAAGGACATGTGCTTGGCCAGCACCAGGGCCGCCTCGGCCCGCGCCGCCACGACCCAGGGCTCCAGGGAGGGCCCGAGGCCGCTCATGATCCGGAGCAGCTCGGGCATGAGGTTCGCGTAGACCCGGTCCTCGAAACTGGCGGCGGTGACGTTCCAGCCGTGGAGTTTGATCATCTGGCAGGCGATCTGCTTCCACAGGGCGGAGTTGTGCGTCGGGATCATCTGCCGCCCGGCGAGGAACAGGCTGGACGGCGAGTCAACCTGGATGCATCGCACCGGCACGCTGTCGACGGGGTCGCAGGCGGTGACCGTCCAGGCGCCGACCTTCGTGTGCCGACCGATCTTCTGGCGTGCGAGTTTCCGCTCCAGGCGGAACACCGGGACGTCGGTTGAGAACAGCACCCGATATTTCGGGCCGCAATCCCGGCCGTCGATCGTTGCTCTGCCCTCGCTCCAGCGAGCCCGGATACCGAGCGACAGTGCCAGTTCATAGGCGCCCTCGGCGAGCGCGCGCTTGACGGACGTGAACTCGCATCCGTTCTCCGGATGGCAGTAACCGTCCGTGTCCATCAGACCTTGCAGCAGAGCCAGCCGCTGCGGAGCCGAGGCCCGGAGATAGATCGCCGGGATGTGCTTGTCGCCGAGCAGGCCCAGGGCACGCAGCAGCGGGTTGAGGCCGACGATCCAGAAGCTCCCGGCGCGGGCTCGCTCGTTCACGCCGTAGCCGGCCTCGCGGATGCCCGTGATCACGGCTAGGTCGAACTGCGTGAGGCCGGACGATGCGGTGGTGCCATTGCCGAGCCAGACGCCGAGGACATAGGGCTCGATCGGCAACGCCGCCTCCGGGAGTTCCAGCGGCCGGCAGAGCGGGATCTGGTGGTTGTTCTTGCCTTGCGATTTCAGCGACGCCGCGATCTCCGCGGTCGTGGAGATCGACAGCCGAGCATTGGTGCTGGTGGTCCTGGCGCGGCGCCGAGCCGCCTCAGATACGGTCGCCCATTCGTGAGCGGCATCGGCCACGATCTCGGCGCCGCCCGAGAACCGCATCCGGTGGCACGGTCGGTCGTGCATGACCGGCGTTGCGGCGACGACCCGGCACGGCTTCCCCTTCTCGTCGAACACCTGATCGCCGGGTTGCAACGCGCCCATGGTGGTCCAGCCCGATGGCGTCGGGATCGGCGTGTCGATGTCCAATGCCTTCCCGTGGTTCGGGATGCCGGTGACGACCGAGACGGTTCCGCGGGCCAGCCGGACGTGCTGGCGCAGCAGCGGGATGCCGATGTCGAGGGTCTCCATCGGCGGGGTCGGCTGGACCTCGTTCCATGCCCACAGGCCCCGGATGGGATACGGCTTGCGGCTGGCCCGCACGTACTCGGCGAAGGCTTCGGGCCCGACCTCGATCAGGTAGTCATTGCCGTCCTTGACCCCCTCGGGCCAATCGACGACGTCGCAGTTGGCGCGGCCGAGCCGGGCCACGAGCGAATGGCGGAGATGCACGCCAGGCGCATCCGTGTCGCCGGCCAGGACGAAGCGCTTGCCGGCCAACTCGTCCCGGCAGTTCCACAGGTAGCGGAAGGCATCGTCCCGGTCGGGCTCGGGCACCCCCCGGTCGCCATCTTCAACCGGCGGAGCCGCGCCGTTCGGGACCGAGACCACGTTCCAGATCCCGGCCTCCATGAAGGCCAGGGCGTCCGGCTCGCCCTCGACGATGTAGACGTGATCCGGGTTCGACAGCAGGCAGTCCAGGTTCCACAGGATCAACTCGCCGCCGGTATCCATCCAGAGCCGCTTGCCCTCGGCTCGATATTTCCGGTTCACGATCGTGCCGCGACGCCGGTAGGGGAAGACGATCGCCTCAGAGCCGCCCCGAACCTCCGAATACACGCCGCCAACCCGAAGGGCGCCGTGATGGATGCCCCGCTTGTGGAACCACTTCTCGGCGGCCCGGCTGATCGCCGTGTAGCCGGAAGCCGTCTCGCCATCCGCAGTGGTGGCATTGCCATGCGGCCCCATCGGGCTCGATCCGGACGGAAACGCATCGGGCATTTTTCTTCGTCCTCTGGGGGCTGCACCGTGGGCAGACGGAGTGGTGCTCGCCGGGGTTGTAGGAGCGGAGCCGGAAGCCTTGGGCTTCGAGCCCCTGGCGGACGCTGGTGACCTCGACCCGCATGGCCGGCCTAGATCGCGTACCGGGTGGACGACGGCGCATCGCGGCTTCTGGTCTGCCGGCGGCGCTGGAGGATGGCGGTGACGAATTCGACCGGCTGCGTGGCAGCGGCCTTGTCGGCTTCGGCAATGGCGGCCAGGGCCTCGCCGTCGCCGAAGTCGCGGCGCCAGCGACCCAGCAGCGACCGGGCTTGCTTTTCCGGCACACCAGCCCGTTTGAGGTACGCCAGCCCCTCCGCCCACAGCACGTCGCCGATGGGCCTGGACGGGGCCTGCTGCGGTGTTTCCGGGGCCTTCGGTTCGATCGGCGACGCGACCGCGGGCTCGGCTTCAGCCGAAACGCGAGGAGCGTCGGTTTTTGAGCGAAGCGAAAAAACCGGATCTTGTTCTTCTCTCTTCTCCTCTACTCTCCTCTCCTCTCCTCTAGCGTTTCTTTGCGTTTCCGAAGCGTTACCCTGTGTTACATCGCCATCCGTAACGATCGGTGACGCTCGCTTTCGCTGGCGGAACGCACGGACACGATCTGCCGAATTGTCTTCGCGTTTCGGTTGCCGCCGGCTCCAGGCTTCAAGACGACCACCGTCGAGCACCTTGCCCTGCATGGCCTCACGGATCGCGGCCACATCCTCGACGGTCAGGTCCAGCGCTGCGCCGGCATCCTCGTCGTCCCACCCCTCCAGGGTGCCCCGGTCGGCAGCCTGCGATGCGCACTCCAGCATCAGCGCCCACACCGCGAGGACCGCATGGACCGGCTGGCGGCAACGGCGGGCGACCACCTTCCATTTCGGATCGGTTCCGGTCCCGACGTGCCAGCGGAGCCAGTTCTCGACCATCCCTATTCGGCCCCCAGGTCCAGGGCCACGATCAGCCGGCGGGCCTGATTGACCGACAGGATGCCGGCCTGGCAGGCGTCCAGGATCAGCGACTTGACCGTGGCCGCCGGCAGCAGATCGGCGAGCCGGTAGAAGAACCGCGACGTGGGATCGAGCGGCCAGTCCATCGCCTCGGCCATCTCGAACAGCACCCGGTCGAGGATGTCGGCGATCGGGGTCATTGGCGGGCCCCCTCGTCGTGCGGCCCCCAGTCGGCCCAGTTCTTGAAGCCGACACCGACGACGCCGGCAGCCCGGAGGGCATCGACGATCGATGCGATGTCGACCCACTCCATCCCGTAAGCCTCGGCGCACACCTCCGGATCGAAGGCGGACAGGTCGCCGGGCGGGTCCGACTGCGCCGCCGCCTCCAGCATCGCCAGCAGCACCGCCACCACGGCCGACCGGTCGGTGCCCGAGATTTCGGCCGCCTCGGCGATCTTGGGATTGCCGGCCAGGCCGACCTTCACGGCGAAATACATCGCGTTCATTGCATCGCCTTCCACAGGACCGGGGCGGCAAGGCCGAGCGCGGCCCATTGCTCCGGGAACGTCGACCGGAGGAAGCCCAGGAACTCGTCCAGGCTGGTCACCACCGCGACCCGGCCGCCGGCTTCACGGAGCGCGGCCTGGACCTCGGGCTGCTGATAGCCGGCTTGTCCACCGATCGGCCGCTTGCACTCGGCATAGGCGGCGACGCCACCCCACAGCACGTGCAGATCCGGGAAGCCGGGCACGAGCCCGAGCCGCTTCGACATGCCGGCCACAGCCTTGCTCTTGGCCGGGATCGGGTTGATCGCCGTCCAAGCGGGGCCGAGCGGCGGCGGCGGGAGCCGACGCAGCACCGAGACGATCTCCGCCTGCACCGCATCCTCTGTCACGAGCGAGAGCTGGTGCCGGCGGAGTTGGGACGGCGTCAACGTGCCGAGCGGCGGCGGCCTGGGCGGCCGAACCATCATTCGCCCTCGTCGAAGAGATCGAGCTGATCCTTGCCGGGCAGTTTCAGGCCCAGCACCTCGGCATACTTCTCGACCACGGGCCAGATGGCCGACGTGACCCGATCGCTGTTGCCGGTGCGGTGGAGATGGGCCAGATAGGCGACAGCGCCGGGCGACAGCTTGTCGTCGGCCTCGGCGGCGGCCAGGGCCTCCTTCCGCTGGGCCTTGAGCCCGGCGATGTCGCGGTCGTACCCCGCGATCGTCTCAACCGCCGTGGCCAGACGCTTCTTCAGCGCTCCGGAACCGACCATCTTCTCGAAATCGACCATAGGGAGCCTCCCGTGGCCGGTCGCGCCGGCCCGTTGGTGGTCAGGCGGCGTTCGCCGACTTTTCGTCCCGCGCGATCTCCGCGTGCATGCGCAGCGGCATGAAATCCGCGGGCACGTGCCGCTCCAGGCGCCGCAGGGTATCGAGGGTCGCGTTGCCGACCCCGCCCGGCGCCAAGAAGCGGCGCATGGTCCCAAGACTGAGCCCTGTCAGGCCCGCCAGAACGACAGCAGAACGCAGGTTCGGATCGAGGTCTTCGATCCACCGCTGCACTCGATACAGGGCTGCATCACAATAGAGCATGCCCAAAAGAGATCGCGTTTTGGACGGCTTGGCAACTGGAAAAGCAAAGTAAAAATGAGTGCCATACAATTAGGTCATAAACTGTCGCCGATGACTTCATGAACTCGGACGGTTGAATTTTTATTGTACGGGACTCTATTGGGGCCATATGGGCCCATATGGGCCCATATGACAGATCCGGAACTTACAACCCCCAGATTTATCCACAGGCATGACACGATCCGCTTAGAAAACGTGCTTGACGGCCAAACGGTCGAATCACATGATCGATGGATCGACACGGGCTCGGATCGGAGCCCTCGACATCTACCCCTTACAGCCCAGCCGCAAGGTGCAACCGGGAGATCGGTATGCGCGCCATGCCCCCCCTCTATGTCCTGATCTGGTGGAGCGTCCTGGACCACAAGCACATGGTCTCGCTCTACGATCGCCTCGACGACGCCTGCTCCGCCTATGACGAGAGCGAGCCCGGCTACGACGTGATCGGTGGCTCCAAGGTCATGGAGGTCACCAGCAACGGGACGCCCCGGCTCCATTGGGCCCCGTTCGACATCGTTGCCCATCATCGGTGGTGGACCGAGGACAAGATCGACGACGGCCGTGAGCGCGACCGCATCCGTGCCCAGGTCCGGCGGGAGCAGATGCCGTGATCGACGCCATCTATCTCGCCTGCATGTCGACCGGCGGCTTCATCGCAGGCTTCGGCCTAATGCTGATGATCGCCGAGAAGCTCAATGGCCCCGTCGCCTGGACGCGGCAGGCTCGCCGGGAAGCCGCCTGCTACTACCTCGGGACGATCGCCCTGTTTTGGGTCATCTGCCTCGTCTCGGCGATCCTCCAGGGGCCTGCGGCATGACCAGGGCCCTCCTCGCCGCCTTCATGGCCACGTGCGCGTTCACGGCCGGTTTCGGGACCGCGATGATGATCGTCCAAGGCATGGCTGGCCGGATCGTCTGGACGGCGCAGACAACCCGGCAGGCTCTCTACATCTACCTCGGGATGAACGCCGTGTTCTGGGTCGCCGCCATCGGAGCCCGCTTGGTCCAGGAGATGATCCTGTGACCGGCGTGATCCTCCTGATCTCCGCGGTCTTCCTCGTCATCTACGGGACCGCGCTCGTCGCATCGCCCCATTGCCGAACCACATCGGGCGCCGCGGAGACCGTGCTCGGCACGATCATCCTCGCCGCCGGTCTGGTGCTGATCCTGTGGGGCATGCCGGCCGCCTATGTCGCATTGGGGATGAAGCCATGAATCGAAGCCTCCAGGCCGATGCCGCGTCCGATGCGGCCCTGCGCGAAGCTCTGCTGCGCGAGTTCCCGACCCTGGCCGAGGACGAGCCGGCGCTGACCGACACCCTCGACGGCATCTCGGATTTCCCCGAGCGGTGCCGGGCGCTGATCGTGTCGTCGCTGGACGACGAGACGATGGCGGAGGCGCTGACCGCGCGGATCAGAAAGATGGCGTCCCGGAAAAGCCGGCTGGAGGACCGCGTCATGCGGAAGCAGTTCCTGGTGCAGGCGGCCATGGAGGCGGCGGCCCGGAAGCGGTTCGATTTCCCCGAGGCGACCGTCACCCTGACCAAGGGCAGCCGGCACGTGATCGTCACCGACGAGGCGGCGCTGCCCGACGCCTACGTCAAGATCATCCGGAAGCCGGTCAAGGCTGACATCAAGGCCGCGCTCGATGCTGGCGATGACGTGCCCGGCGCGGCCCTGTCGAACCCGGCCCCCACAATCTCCATCCGGCAGGGCTGACCATGATCCGCAGCATGGAGATCGACAAGTTCGCCGAGGCCCTGGCCAAGGCTCAGGGCGCGATGAAGAACCCCGGCCGGGATCGGCCGGTCGAGGTTCAGACCAAGACCGGCGGCAAGTACACCTTCAAGTATGCGACCTTCGATGCCCTGATCGACGCGGCCCGCGCCGCCCTGAGCGAAAACGCCATCGCCTGGATGCAGGCCCCCGAGTATTCCCAGAAGGGGCCGCTCGTCGTCACCACGCTGCTGATGCACGCCTCGGGCCAATGGGTCGAGACCGAGATCCCCGTGGTGCTGGACCGGGAATACACGGCCCAGCAGATGGGCAGCGCGATCACCTATGCGAAGCGGTATGCCTTCGGCGCCGCGGTCGGGCTGACCGGCGACGAGGACGATGATGGTGGGCTCGCCGCCGGCAACTTCGTCCGCGACCGAGTGGCCAACGCCGGACGCGACGGCCAGCGCCAGGGCGCACAGGGTGGCCAGGGGCGCCGCCAGGCCGAACGCCAGGCCGACACCCCCACCAGCCCGCCATCGCCGCCTGTGCCGGCCCAGCGGCCCCAGGACGCGGCCACGGGCGGCCGGCACTTCGTCCTGTCATTCCCGCCCGACACGTTCACCGGCCGGGTCGTGGAGCGGAAGTTCCCGGCCAACGGCACCGGGGCGAAAGACTTCCTGACCAATCTGATCCGGGGTCTCGGCACGAACCGGCGGCTGATCGACATCCAGGAGAACAAGGATGCCGTCCAGGCGATCCGGGCTTGGGCCGCCACCGACCCCGAGCGTGGCTGGGCCATCGACCTGATCACCGAGGCCGAGACCCTGGCCGCCGAACCGATGGAGTTGCCGCAATGACCACGTCCGCCATCGAGGCGCTCGCCGCCGTCTGGGCCAGCATCGACGGCAAGCTGGACCGGTTCGAAGCGTGCAAGGCCGATGCCGACCTGGACATGGTCGACGGCTATTGGTCCGGCTATATGGTCGAGGCCGAGGAGGCCCTGGCAAGGCTGGAGGCCCGCGGCTTCACGATCGTTCCGAGAGGGGCGAACCGGTGATGAGGATCGGTTACGCCGACCCCCCGTATCCCGGCTGCGCCCATCTCTACCGGGACCAGCCGGATTACTCGGGCGAGATCGACTTCCGCGGTCTGATCGATCGGCTCCAGTCCGAGTTCGACGGGTGGGTCCTGCACACCAACGCGACCCCCTATTCGATGGCGCTCCTCGCCCCGATGGTCGAGGGCACCGGAGCCCGCTGGATGGCATGGGTGAAAGGCTTCGCCGCCTTCAAGCGGAACGTCTCGGTCGCTTTCGCGTGGGAACCGGTCATCGTCAAGGCCGCGCGCAAACCGGTCGTGTCGAAGCGGCTCGTCATGCGGGATTGGATCGCAGAGTCGATCACCCTGCGGCGCGGGTTGACCGGGGCCAAGCCCGAGGCGGTCTGCCATTGGGCGTTCGAGATGGCCGGCGCCAGGCCGGAAGATGATCTCCACGACCTGTTCCCCGGCACTGGCGCGGTCGGCGCCGCCTGGAGGTCGTGGGGCCTGAAGTTCGCGTTGCCAGCGGAGCCGGCGGCATGACCGAGCAACCGATCATCGCCGACTTCGTCCAGCTGAAAGCCATCCCCAGCCGCGGGGTCGTCCAGATCTTGTTCGAGGCCCCGATCGAGGATGGCGATGGAATCCACCACCGGCTCGGCGGCTTCCCGCTGCCAGGGGTGTCGCGGCCCTGCGCCATCGTCACCCTCGACCCCGACGTTCTGGCGGTGCGCATGACCAAAGATCTCCCGGCCCCGGAACCCGAGCGGCAGTCGTGGCGGAAGCTCCCGTTCGTCAAGCAGGCAGGCATCCTGTGCAAGGACGCCGAATTCCAGGCTTGGCTCAAGGTCGACAGCGAGGAGGCGGCGGCCGTGCAGGTGCGGCGCATCTGCGGCTGCAAGAGCCGGCGCGACCTGGACAGCAACCCCGACGCCGCCGGGATCTGGACCCGGCTGTCCGACGCCTACCGCAGTCAGCGCGACCGGGCGAGCCAGGAAGCATCGCTCAACAGGAGGTGACCGAGATGGAAATGGGCATCGCCACCATGCGCAGGCCGAGCCGGCCCCGCATCGATCAGCGGAAGGGCCTCGTCGCCCTGCTGCTCAAGGTGCCAGCCGGCGAAATCGTGACCTATCAGTCGATGGGCCGGGCCGCCGGGATGCAGGACGTCCGCGAGTGCTGGCACGTCCTGTATTGGGCCAAGGACGAGGTCTTCCGCCGCTCGCGCATCGAGTTCGAGACGGTGAAGGAGATCGGTCTCAAGCGGCTCAAATAGGGGGGAGGAATGGATCAGCTTCCGTATGTGATTGATGTCCCGCGAATCGTTACGCCAAAGACGAGGGCGGGCTGGGCAAGGCTCCTGGACTATCTCGTCCAAACGGCTGCGGTTGTCGTCATCGAGATCGACGAGAATGGCTTTGAGGAGATGCTGGCCCGAAACCCGGTCAACAACAGAGCCATCCGCAAGGGGCGCATCACGCTGTACTCCGGTCGCATCAGCGCCCGAAAATGGCGGCTGAATGGCGAGGCGATCATCTTCGATTGGGACGGCAATTTGGCCAATGGCCAGCACCGACTGCTCGGCGGCCGAAGGGCCCGCAAACCATTCGTGTCCTACGTGATCTTCGGTATCGACCCGGATGCATACGACACAATGGATGGACCCGGTGTTCGGACTGGCCAAGACACTTTGAAACGGCACGATCTGGCGAAGGATCGGAACACCGCCGCCATCGCCCGGTTCGACATCTCCTTGAACGCCGGGAACACGACATTCAACGAGATCGTCCCGAACGAGGATCTGCGGCTGCACGTGGAAGCGAACCCCGACATCATCGACGCGAGCATGCGAGGGCGGGATTGGAACAGGGTTTTCAGGCCGATCAAGGTTGCGGCTTGGGGCTTCTTCTATTTGCGGACTTCCCGCATAGACCCAGATCTCGCCCTGTCGTTCTGCGAGCAGATCGCCACCGGGGTCGGATTGTCGAGTGATCATCCGGCGATGACCGTCCGCCGGTACTTCGTCAATGCGGCGGCCGATGCCGGGCGGCGACCAATCATCATCGAATTGGCGGTGCTCTGGAAAGCCTGGAATGCCGTGCGCTTGGGTAAGAGGCCCAATAACTTCGTCTTCCGGACCCGCGGTGGGGTCAAGGAGACGTTCCCCGAGATGGTCTAGGAGGGGATCGTGGCCAGGCCGACCAAGGATCGGGTCCGCGACGTGCTGGAGGAGGTCGGGGAACTCGATCTCCCCGAGGGCGCGCACTGGATGCTGGTGCATGAAAAGCTGGGGCTGGGTTACGGCGACGTCTTCGACTTCATCGCCGCCGATCCGGAGTTCTATGGCTACGTGATCAGGGAGGTCTAGGTGAAGAAGGTTGCCCGCGCTGAAGCCCTGGACCGGCTGCCGTGCCTGCTCGGCCTCCAGATCAACGAGGCCGCGGCCTATGTCGGCATCGGCGTGTCGAATTTCCAGCGGATGGTCAAGGACCGGAAGATGCCGCCCGCCAGGCTGGTAGGCGGGGTCATGACCTGGGATGCCGACGAACTGCGGGCGGCATACAAGGCCATCCCGCATGTCGGTGGCGTCTGGGATCTGGCGGCGCCGGTCCGCGACACGTCATGGGACGACGCCTAGGGCACGCCCCGGTGCCCTTGGTTTGTAAAAATAGTCCTTCCCGATCTCCGGGCGAAGGCACTAATGTGTGCCCTGGCACCGATACGTGTCCTAACCCGGAGATCATAATGACAACCGTAAATTTGAAATACGTTAACACTTTCACCGACCGGCACGGCAAGGAGCGGTCTTACTTCCGGTATCCCAAGCAGAAGGCGGTGAAGCTGATCGGCAAGCCGGGCTCGCCCGAATACATGGGGCAGTACACCATGGCGCTCGGCTTCGCGCCCCAGGCGACGCCGCTGACCGAGGTCGTGAAGACCAGCAGCGGCGACCGGACGTGGAACGCCGCCAAGACCGACTTCATCAAGGTCGGGCTCGGCGCGCAGGGCGAGGAGGCCAAGAAGAAGACCACCCGGCTGCTCAACATCTTCTGCCGGCTCCATGGCCACCGGTCGGTGCGGGGCACCCCGGTCGCCAAGATCGAGGAGTTCCTCGCGACCTACCACGATCGCCCCGGCCAGCATAACAACCTGCTCAAGGTGATGCGGCAACTGACCAAGTTTGTGATCCGGCGCGGGTGGATCGACCGCGACCCGACCATGGGCGTCGACAAGTTGGAGATCGGCAGTCACCACACTTGGAACGAGGCGGAGATCGCGCAGTACGAGAAGCGGTGGAAGCTTGGGACGCGGGAGCGGACGGCCTTCGCCCTGTTCCTCTACAGCGGCCAGCGGGTGGTCGACGTGGCCAAGATGAAGTTGCCCGAGATCACGTGGTGGACCGACAAGGAGGGTCATCGCCGGGCCACCATGGCGGTGCAGCAGGAGAAGGGCGACGACGCCGAGAACGATCGGACGCTCAACATCAACTGCGAGCCCGAACTGATCGAGGCGCTCGATGCGTGGAAGGAAACCTGCGCGCGGGAGAAGGTGCCGACCGACATCCACCAGCACATTCTCCTCAACGGCATCCACCGCAAGTTCGCCCCGACCACCCTGAGCCGCTGGATGGCCGACAACTTCGATGCCGCCGGGCTTCCCGATCGGTGCGTGTCGCATGGCCTGCGCAAGGCGGCGGCCCGGCGGCTGGCCGAGGCCGGCTGCACCCCGCACGAGATCATGACCGTGACGGGCCACAAGACCCTCTCCGAGGTCCAGCGGTATTGCGATGCCGCACAGCAGGCGATCCTGCAAAAGGGCGTTGCGCGCAAGATGCGGGATCGCTTCCGGGACGTCGGGTGAGGGTGGCAGCCATGAACATGCTCGATCTACTCGCCCGCCGCCCCCGTCTGGATGATCTCTTCGTCACCTTCAAGGATGACGAAGAGTTGTCCGCGGCCCTGACCGACGCCGCCGACGGCCGGGGCCTCGCGCCCGAATACGCCCTGCCGCTGGCCGTGGCCTATATCCGGCGCCTGGAGGCCACCGTGCGCCGCCTGGACGCCGCACAGGGCCCAACGCCGGCCAGCGCCGCCGTGGGAGGCCGGCCATGACCCAGACTGCCAAGAGCCTCGTCCTCCCGCCGGTCAGGGCCGATGGTCTGGCCATCAGGAACAGGCTCGGGGTCGTGATCGCCACGGTCACCACGCCGACGATCTCCAGAGCACTGGTCTACCTGATCAACAGCGGCGACGTATGGGGCAAGGATCTGGAGATTGCCGACCCGAAGGGAGGCCAAGGATGACTTCCTTCCTCTCGGTTTCCAGAAATATGGTCAGGCGCATGGTCGAGGCCGGCAACAGCGTCGAGCAGATCACTTCGCTGCTCAACGGCCCCGACCCCGCCATGGTGCGGCGCTGGGCCGAGGAGGCCATCCAGGCACAGAAGGCCGCGCCAGCGGCGCGGGAGGTGACACGATGACCGTCCGCCTGTCCGTCACGAAGGTGCGCCTCCTCCAGGACGGCGCGGCGCACCCCGATGGGGTCGTCCGTGGCGGCGGCCGGACCGGCTTTGATCGGCACCGGATCAAGGTCGCCTTGGCCGGCCTGGAGGCAGCAGGGTTGATCGTCCCCAACGTTCACGGCGATCATTACATCACCGATGCAGGCAGAGAGGCCGTGCCCAAGGGACCACAATCATGACCGGCAAATCGACGACGCGGGCCCAGCAGCGGCGGCAAGCCCGGCGGGCCATCAAGGACACCGATCTCAAGGCCATCGGGTCCGGCAAGATCAAGGACGTGTATCGGAGCCACGGCAGCCGCGCGCTGCTGAAGCCGGGGGCCGCGGTTGACTCCGCCAAGATGACCAGGGTCGAGCGCGCCGCCATGGCCGCGGACCTTGCCGCCGCTGGTGTCCACCAAATCGAGAGCATGCCTGCCATCGGCTGTCGCCGCTTGGCGGAGATTGAGGGCCTCCTGAAGGCCGCTAGCGAACGGCCAATGACCATGGCCGAGAAATCCGTGGTCGTGACCATGCTTCGCGAAGCCCATTGCTCCGACGATGAGATCCTTCGGGTGCTTGCCGTGACCAGCGCCAGGAAAATCCGGCGGCTTACCGTGGCCATCCGGCGAGCAGACCGAGAGCGTGCCGAGGCCGTGCGGGTTGCGATTGAGGAGGCGCTGAAGTGACCGGCAAACCGAAACCGCGCCAAATCGGCCGCGCCGACGAGATCGACCCGAGCAACCGGTCCTGCACCCGATGCGGGGAGCCGCTCAAGGGCCCGGCCGCATGGCTGGAGTTGGATCAGCGTGACAACACGTATCACGACCGGGAGGATGTCCCAGAGGATCGGTCGCAGGGATGGTTCCCCTTTGGCCTGGACTGCGCCCGGCGGATCATCGCGAAAGGTGGAACGTGGGAGCGCAAGCGATGACCACGCTGGAGCAGCGCCGGGCGCAGCGGCGATGGGAAACCGCCAAGCGCGCCGTCGAGCGAGCCCGCAACGATCTCCAGGTCGCCGAGGCGGCGCTGAAGGCGGCCATGGACGACGAGTTCGATGCCGCGCAGTGGTGCCAAAGGGTATTCGCCGAGCCCCACCAGCGCGATCAGAAGGGACCGAAATAGGAACGGCGGACGGGACCTGTTCTACAAACCTTTTACAAACCTGCCAAAAACTCCAGGATTTCTGCGGCACACAGGGCAGGGTAGAAGAACTTCCAGTATCCCTTGAATTAAGCGATATCAACGACTTGGGCCTTACAAACCGAAATGCGGGGACCAAGGCGGCCCATAGGGTTCCACGGAGACTTACAAACCGCGATGCTTGGAAAGGGCCGCCGGGCATTGTCCAGGCGGCCCTTCAACGTTTGGGCTGGGCACGGTATTGTGGCCCCATAAGGCAACCCGGAGAGACAGATGATTACCGTTGAACAAGCGATCGAGCAGCACGGCGCCATTATGGTGCTGCATGCCTGTGACATGGAGCCCGGCTGCTTCGCCCGTATGGCGGCGCTGGGCTTGCCAGCACCAGAGACCCTCGGCGACGTGTATCGGGCCATGGTGACGGCTTGGCTCGCGCTGTCGGACAACGAGCGCGACGCCGAGGGCCGTCGCGACCGGACCCGAATGGACTACCTCGCCTCGGCGACCAAGGTGCCGGGGGCGGCGACGAACATGCCCCGCGATTGGCCGAGCAAGCGGACCATCTGAATGGCTGCCGGGACTGATCCGGAGATGGTCGATCTCGCAGAGATACGTCGGGTCGTCGAGAGCCACGCAGCAATCCCTGGCGTCACCTATACGACGCTCAAGATCGCCGACGTTCTTGCGATCCTGACCGAGGCGGAGCGGTCGCGCGATGCCGTGGCGTCCGAAGGTGACAACGGCGATGGGAGCGGGACATGGGCCGGACTACGGCCAGGAGTCCGTGTGCGCCTCGCCAAGGCCGTTGAACATCTCATGCGCACCGGATCATTGAACCGCGCCGACATCGTTCGGATCGGCGAGGTCACCTATGCCCAAGCCTCGCATGATCTGTCACAGATCAAAGCGCGGTGCCCCGACCTGATGCGGTACGACGTGTCGAGCAAGCGGTATGTTCCCCTGAGCACCCGCTGATGAAACGAGACGGGAAACATCCCGGGCGATCCTTGGGCATCGGGTCAGGCCCGCGCGGCGGCTTGACGCCTGAAGAGCGGAAGGATCGCTATTGGGGCGAAGAGCACAACCGGCGGCGCCGCAAGGCTTATGGCTCTGGAACCGCCGAGCGCGCTCGCGACTCATATCGAGAGCGTGCGGGCGTGTTCGTCGATGATCCCCGGCTGCGACTTGATCGCTTGATGGATTTCGGCAGTGTCCGTGAGGTCAATGTCGACGACGAATGGGCATCATTGCTCACGTTCACGCCGCCCGAGTTGGCCAAGCTTCTCGGGCGGAGCGGGACGGCAGTGGCCACCTGGATCACGGAAGAGAGGTTGCCAAAACCTCCTACCCCGTGTCGGCCCGTCTTCGGATGGGTCCAGTACGTCTATTTGGAGCCCGGAGTTCGAGCGATTGCTCTGGTGCTTGGGGCTCACTTTAACAACTCGCTCCGGTACGGGCCAGACGACGTCGAGACCCGCGATGCGCTCTATAAGGCGCTCGGGCATCGGGCGCCGAGGAGGCGATAGGATGATCCGATACAGCGACGGCGACATCTTCGCCTGCGGCGCCGAGGCCCTGGTCAACCCCGTGAACTGCGAGGGCGTGATGGGCGCTGGGCTGGCGAAGGAGTTCCGGCACCGCTTTCCCGAGGCGAGCCGCTCCTACATGGCCGCCTGCGCCATTGGCCAGTTGCAGCCGGGGCGCCTGCACGAATTCGACCGTGGCTCCGGCTCGCACCCGCGGTGGGTCATCCATTTCCCGACGAAGCGGGAGTGGCGCAAGCCCAGCCGGCCCGAATGGATCGGCTGGGGGTTGAGCCACTTGGCCCCAACGATCGAGCGGCTTGGCATCAATTCCATCGGCGTCCCAGCCCTTGGCTGCGGCAAGGGTGGCCTGCCGTGGCTCTTGGTGGCCGCCGAGATCTTCCGTTACCTCAACCCGCTGGCCGCTGAAGTCATCGTCTTCCGGCCGCCCCAGGAGAGATCACCATGGGAACGCTCCCCGAGCAGGACCGAAACACGTTCGACGCGCAAGCGGTCCTAGACTTCGTGCGGACGTCCGCCGATGCACCACAGCAGGGATGGTTCTCGCTTGTCGAGGAGGCGTGCCACCGGCTGCTCTGGATGGAGGAGCGGATGGTCACCGCCCGCGAGACCGCAGACAGGCTCGCGGAGACCGTGAGGAAGCTCCGCAACGAAATGTTGCCCCCCTCTTAACCCAGCGGAGATCTCATGGTTTCGGGGGGCGGTCGCCACGGCTGGAAAGTCGTCGCGACCACCAGCAATATCCGACGATGAAGATCACGACCAATGCGACGAGTAGCAGGATGGCGAGTTGATCGACAACCGGATCGCCACCAACCTCGCCGCCCATGTTGTATATGGGATTGTTCATAATTTCTTGGCTCGAATGGTTAAGACGACAGCATCCAAAAACGAATGCATAATTGCCGTTTTTGGGCGGGGCGCTAGTCTCCGAGACCGGCGGGCTGATTGCTGGCCGATCTAGACTCCGCGAAGGCGCCGTGCTACATGGCCGACATGACCCACGCCCTGCGATATCGACAGCAATCGAGTCGATCATCCTTCTGATTTTGGAAGGGTGGCAGAGCGGTAATGCGCCCGGTTGCTATCCGGGAGCCGGGGCCAGTCCTCGCGAGAGTTCGATCCTCTCCCCTTCCGCCAATGGAGGGCGCCGCTGAATGGCCGGCAACTGGTCCCGAAAACCGGGGTAGCGTTGACAGCGCTAGGGGTTCGATTCCTCCGCCCTCCGCCATCCTCCCGCTCGGGCGTCGTCTAGCGGTAGGACACAGAGCTTTGGTCTCTGCAACGTTGGTTCGAATCCAGCCGCCCGATCCCATGCGGGCTAGGTGGCAGTGCGAGATGGAAGCCTTCTCTCGGCAGATGGGTAGGCTTCAGCAGCGGTCCCTCCGAGGTGGGGGCGCCGCAGTGGTCCAAGGGCCGGACGCGGTCTGAGGTAGCTGTGTCGGGCGGGGAGGGCTGCCGTGTGTATTCCCCGCTCAAACCTCTCGGGGCGCCTTTCCCGTCACCGGGCTGTAAACCCGGCGCGCAATCCGAGACGGGTCGGCCGCGTGAGGTTCGAATCCTCGGGCGCCCACCACCACGCAATGGGCATTGATCTGTGCCCGATCTCGGATATGATGGCGTGGCCGCGGCAGCGTGGGAAGCAGACATGCCGCCGTCTCAGGCGCCCCACCTTTGTACAGGTTCGGGAGCCCTATCCTTGGAGGCCGGGCCCGGCCGAAGAGAATCAGGTCGGCTCAAGAGGGAGGCCGGATTAGCGCCCGGCCCGCGGCGATCTTTGCACACCGGTGAGACGATGCCCAAGACCATCTCCGCACACGAAATGCGCGACCGGCTGCTGGCGGGCCTCCAGGCCCCGCGGGGCTACACCTATGCCATCGCGGACCTGCATGGACGCCTCGACATCCTGGAGGCGGCGCTGGCCGCCATCGAGGCCGATGCAAAGCGGCCTGGCACGATCGTCTTCTTGGGCGACTATGTCGACCGGGGCCCGCAGAGCAAGCAGATCATCGACCGGCTGATGGCCGGGCCGTCGCCGGGCTGGACTTGGATCTGCCTCAAGGGGAACCACGAGGACATCATGGTCCAATGCGCATCCGGGAAAGCCGACCTCGGGTGGTGGATCGTCAACGGCGGCGGGGCGACGCTGATCTCATACGGCCAGAAGGTCGGCGAGATAGCCGACCGGGCGATCGTGCCGGTCGAGCACCTCGATTGGCTCGACGGCCTTCCGATGATCTGCGTCACTCAACATCGGGTGTTCGTCCATGCCGGCGTCGACCCCACTGTCTCGCTCGGTGAGCAGAGCCCTCATGTGCTCATGTGGAAGCTCTACGATGACGACGACGAGCGGGGCCACGGCGACAGGCATGTCGTTCATGGGCATCACCAGTTCGCCGAGGGCCCGATGCTGTATGCCGGCCGGACCGACCTGGACACCTTCGCATGGTTCACGGGACGCATCGTGGTCGGGGTGTTCAACGACGAGGTGCCCGGCGGCCCTGTCGACCTGATCAAGGTCCAGTGCAAGCCGAGCCGCAAAAGGGATCTGACCGCGCTCATGGTGGAAGCCATGAAGGCCGGCGAGGAATAGACGCGAGGGGAAGATGGTTGTCCTTCGGCTGATCCCCTTCAGGCGCCGGCTGCGGTTTCGCCTAGACGATCGGCTGCTCGACTTCGACACGCCATTCCATGAGCGATTGGCGCACGAATGGCGGACCTTCTCTCGAAAGCGGGAGCAGGCCCAGATCGTTGCTCGCCATCGGTGGCGCCTTCGCATGGGCCTGCCGTCCCGCCGGCCGCTCTATGGCTACATGCCGTTCCATCACCAGCGGCGCCGGATCTACTCCTAGCCCGCTCACAGAGGAGCCCAGCTATGCCCGATGGTTCGTTCAACATCACCACGACCAATCTTGACGTCCTGATCGCCCACATGGAAGAGGTCCAAGCTGCGGGCGAGACCGGGTGGCTGGACCCGGTGACCGGGCATCGAGCGCGGTTCTTCATGGGCTCTTGGTGCGGCCTCTCGGATGAATGTGGAACGCCGGCCTGCATGGCAGGCCACGCTGTCCTGCTGGCAGATCCGGTGGGCTTTTGGACTGGCGACGTTCATGGGAGATGGGCGATCCCGATTGTCGCCGCTCGATGGCTCGGGCTCGACAGCAGGAGCGCGGAGCAACTGTTCCACGGTTACGACAATCGCGGCTGGGTCTACGCTTTCGAGCACATCAGGCTGTCCGAGGCGATCGAAACGCTGCGCCGGCTCCGTGCGACAGGCCGGGTCGATTGGTCCCATGCGGACGGCTACATCACGCGCGGCGACATCCAGAATGCGCTGCTCGGGTCCAATCCGTCGTCGGTCAACGGCGATGCCTACATCGATATGCTGCTGCACTATACCGACGAGTTCGGTGCCTGAGACCCGGCTGTTGCCGCCGCGGCCATCATTGGCATATGATCGGCAGGCAGGATAGAGCAGCCCGGCAGCTCGTCAGGCCCATAACCTGAAGGTCAGCGGTTCGAATCCGCTTCCTGCCTCCATCTCCGGTCATGACCCGCCGATCATTCGACAATCCGAATAGCGACGAGGCCCGGCAAGCGCTCCTGGACAACCGCCAGGAGCGCAGCCACCCCAAGCGTCACCGCACCCGCCGCCGCAGCAAGGCCCTACAGGCCAAGGCGCAGCGCCGGGCCGCCGTGGCCCAGGCCCAGCGCGCCAAGGCCCTACAGCGCCACCGCTGCGCCGCGCTGGCCTATTGGCGGGGCGAGACCGATGTCCACCCGTAACCGAGCCATCGACGAGCTGCTCGCGCGCCTGAACGGCACGTCCGGTCCAGTGCGCACACCGGAAGAGAAGGAGTGGCGGAGGAGGAACCGCAGCCGCTTTAGGATTGCGAGGGATCAGCCTGCGAACGCTGGCGTCAGCGAAGCGGCAGCGGTCGAGATCGGGGTCAGAGAAGTTCGGAAAGGGTCGAACCATCGCAGGGCGGCCTGGATCGCCATGCAGGTCTTCCTTGGGAACGAGAACTATTGGAGCCGGCCCCATGACATCTTCATGCGGCTCTGGAGGCGGATCTCCAAGAAAGCCGCGCAGCCGCACCGGACCAATCACCGGAGGCGCCAGATGCGCCGTAAGGCGGCCGGCAAGAACGAGGTCACCAGATAATGCCCAGTCATAGCCAAAAACGGCGGCGCTTTGGCGCGCATTACCGCTGGTCTGCCCGGTTCCTGCCCGGCTTCAAGACCGAGATTGCGTATCGGATCTGGCAGGACCGATGGGAGGATCGCTTCCTACGGCGGCTCCTCGGGAAGCTAGGTGTTGCCGAATGGCCGCCGGGCAGGGGCAAGAGGTTTGTCAGGCGCCCGGCCAGGCCGACGCCAGGCTGAAATACGAAACAGCATTGCGGCCAAATCCAAAACGCAGTAGCAGGACCGCGCTCTGAGCCGGAGGCAATGGGTTATCTCGCATGATGACACCCACCGCCAGCAACACGCTCGGGGCACCCCATAGGGTGCGAGCCGACTGGTAATCGTTATCGCCTCGTAAGCGGGTGGCCGCGGGTTCGAATCCCGTCGTCGGGCGAAAGCCTGCCGTAGCTCAGTGGTAGAGCACCTCGACGGTTGCCAAACAACACGTTCGCACCACCCACGCCAGCATGGAGGGACGGATCATGACGTCGTACCTCGCCCGGCACATCGGGCGCGGCGGAGCCACCCCGCAGACCGAGCCGATCGCGGGCACCGTGCCGAACTCCGCTGGGGGCTACGCCTTCCCGGTCGACGACTGGATGCGTCTGGAGCGGTTCCTGATCCTCGGTTCCGAGGGCGGCACCTTCTACATCAACGAGGGCAAGCTGACCCGTGAGAGCGCGGACGCCGTCGAGCGTTGCATCGCGGCAGATGGCCTGCGCGCGGTCGAGACCATCGTGGCGATCAGCGTCGAGGGCCGGGCGCCGAAGAACGACCCGGCGCTGTTCGCGCTCGCCATGGCAATGAAGCTCGGCGATGACCGGACCCGCCGCGCGGCCGGCGATGCGCTCCACAAGGTCGCCCGCACTGGAACCCATCTGTTCCACGCCGCCGACTTTGTTCAGGCTTTCGGCGGCTGGGGCCGTGGCACGAAGCGCGCCTTCGCCGACTGGTATGCCCGCAAGCCGATCGACAGGCTGGCGCTCCAGGCCGTGAAGTATCGCCAGCGCGACGGCTGGGCGCATCGAGATCTGCTGCGGCTCGCGCACCCGCTGACTGCGGTCGACGATGCGGAGCGGCGTGCCCTGTTCGATTGGATCTGCGGCCGGGAGAAGACGGCAGAGGCCCTGCCGGCGATCGTGCGCGGCTATGAGGAGGCGAACGTCGAGGGCGTGCCGTCGCGCGAGATCGCGGCTCTGGTGCGGACGTATTCTCTGCCGCGCGAGGCGGTGCCGATTCCGGCGTTGAACAGCGTCGAGGTCTGGGCTGCGCTGCTCTCGGGCATGCCGCTCACGGCGATGATCCGGTCGCTGGCCAAGATGACGGCCGTGGGGCTGCTGAAGCCGCTCGGCGACGCGGCGATGCATGTCTGCCGAACCGTGCAGGATGAGGCGGCGCTGAAGGCGGCCCGCGTCCATCCGCTCGCCCTGCTGCTGGCGCAGCGGACCTATGCGAGCGGCCATGGCGAGCGCGGGAGCCTCACGTGGGCGCCGGTGCAGAGCATCGTCGATGCGCTCGATGCCGGCTTCTATGCGGCGTTCCGGACCATCGAGCCGACCGGCAAGCGCCTCCTGCTCGGCATCGACGTCTCGGGCTCCATGGAGGGGAACAAGATCGCCGGCACCTCGCTGACCGCTCGTGAGGGCGCGGCGGCGATGGCGCTCGTGACGGCGGCGACCGAGCAGAACTATCACCTGATGGGCTTCTCGCGCGGCTTCATGCCGCTCGCGATCTCGCCCCGCCAGCGGCTCGGCGACGTGGTCCGCTACATGGGCACGCTCGGGTTCCAGAGCACCGATTGCTCGCTTCCGATGCTCTATGCGCTGGAGCACGGCCTGGAGGTCGACGCCTTCGTGATCTACACGGACGCGGAGACCTATGCGGGCCGGATGCACCCGGTCCAGGCCCTGCAACTGTACCGGACCAAGACCGGCATCGCTGCCAAGCTGGCGGTCGTCGCGATGACTTCGAACGGGTTCACGATCGCGGACCCGAACGATGGCGGCATGCTGGACGTGGTGGGGTTCGATGCCGATACGCCCGCGGTCATCGCCGACTTCATCCGGCGGTAAATGGCCGGCCGCGCACAGGGCGCGCACAGAGGCCCGCCAGGCCGAGGCGCCCCGGTGTAGCGGCGGGGCGCCTCGGCCGCCACGGGCGCGCTGTGCGCGACGGCGGGGCCTTCTAGCGATGGACGGTGGTGGAAGGTGGCCGGCCCGCATCAGACCCCCCCGCGCAAAAGGGGAAAGATGGGGCCGGACCGGTGCGGATGGTGTGGGTCAACATTCGCCCGAAGAATCTAGGCCGGCCCTCGGGCGATGTCTAGAGCGGCGGCTGATAGGTGGCCATGAAGGCCCAAGCCCAATCTTGCGTGTAGTCGCAATCCCGGCAGAACCATCCCTCGGGCCTCGCCACCAGATCGTGCCCGTTGCCACACGTGAACGGATGCACCCGGTCGTTCGCCTGCCACCGGTTGAGGCCGGCAATCGTCTTCTCGTCCCACGGGGGGTGGATGCGTCCTGCGGTCATATCTGGGGCTTTCTAAGGGAGCGGCCGGTCCCGCAAAGCTACTGTGGCTATCGAAGCCACAGGCCCAGGGAAGGGGACCGGCCGCATCGGGCACCGGCAACGAGGGGGGCTCGATGTTGGGCCCGAGGCTGGCAAGACGGTTCGTGCGTGACGTGTTGCAGCGAGGGCATCATATGTGAGCCCTGACCCGGTGTCCATCTCCGGTCGAGCCGGGTGGCAATGCCCGACCCGTTGCGCTATGGTCCTTCCAGGCACCTAGCGGCGCCGTTTACACGGGCATCACCGCCGCGCTGCGTTATTCCTCTCCGGGTTGAGCGCAGACAGGATCGCCACACTAGGCCCCGCCATGGAGTGACTCCATCCACATGGCGGGGTCTTTCTTTTGGCTCCAAAACGGGAAACGATGCGCCGCCCGCGGGGCGCGGGTTTCCACAGATGGAGAGCGAGATGTCATTCACCCTGGAGATCGATGACTTCGGCCGAGGGCCGGCCAAGGTTGCCGCGCTGCTTCGGTCGGTTGCCGAGCGGGTCGAGAGCTGCGAGGCCGAAGGGGAGATCTCAGACGGCGACGAAACCTGCGGCGAGTTCTCGCTCGTCGAGGATCAGATCGGCGAAGCCGGCGGCGAAGACCCGAACGGCTGACCATCGGGATCAGCGGCCAGGCCGCCTTGACCGGTGGTCTCGATCTGATAGATTCTTCGGCGGGGCCGAATGCTCTCGGTGGTCTACATCCTCGAACGGTGAAGATGACCCCGGAACCCCTTGTCGGCCCCGCCCTCCCTCACGCTCGCTCCCTGGCCTACGATGGCCTAGGAGATCGTTCGGCTGCCCCCGTCAACAGATCAAACGCGATCAGCGCCATCTCGGCCATCCGTTGCACTTCATCGCGCTTCGTGGCCCGCTGCTCTTCCTTGACGTTCATCACGGCCAAGTCCCCGAGGTCCAGAAGCGAGGCATGGAGGCCGGCGCGCCCAATGTCCAGGCGCTTTGCAGCGACCCTAACCATCGCGGCCATGATCGTTCCTAAAGCGACGAATGCTCCTCGGCCGCCGCCCATCTGATCGCGGATCAGGTTTGCCGCCCCGGCGGTGAGCAAGCCGGATCGCTTGATGATGGGGCGGAACTCCGCGGGACGGGCAAGTTTGATGTACGCCATGGCGCGCTCAAGCTGATCGGCGGTCACGGTGACCATCGGAAAGTCGAAGCCGGGCGGATGGACGTAGCCGGTCATAGCGTTACGCCTTCTGCATCGCCTCAATATTCGCTTCGTCGATCTTGACGACGATCCAACCCGGCAAGCGTGGCGCCAGTCCGGCCTCGCTGGTCACGTCGGTGACGAAGCCCCTCGCGATCAAACGCTTGGCCGATGCCACCTCATGGAGCGCGCACAGGTAATGCCCATTCGGCACCAGCGTGCGGGCATACAGGCACGCCTTGATCACTCGCATCTCGCGGGGCCGCAGCCCCAGCTCGCCGAATGTCTTGGCCATCAGGCGTCGGGCCCCTCGACCCACCATTCCCGATCGCACGACCGGCACTCATAGAGGACGTCCTCATGGCCGCCGCAGGCTGACGTCCATGGGCGATACCAGACATCGGCAGAGCCGCAAGCCCGGCATTTGAAGATGGGGTCCTCGGGTGCCGTTGGCTTCCAGGCAGCGCGGAACTCTCCGGGCACCGGGCGATCGATGTGCATGGTCATGGCTGGGGGCCCTTCTCGTATCGATGCCAGAGTTCATGAAGGCCGATGTCGCTGATGACCGTGCCATCCTCGACCCAATCTGTGCCACGCCCTTGATGGAACGCCTTGTCGTCCGGATGCGGACGAGCGACCAAATCGAAGACAGGGAGGCTCATGTTGCCCCCGTCGAGCATCACCAGGAACGAGAAGGCGAGGCCGTTGCATCGTTCGAGCGGGGTCTTGTCCGGCAGCGTCGCCCAAAAGTGGGCATAGCCGGCGAGCACGCGCATGAAGAGGTCACGCAGATCCTCTGGTGGGATGGGCCGGCTCATGACCGCGGCCCCTTCGGCACCACGCCGCGGCGGCGCTCCATGTAGTCGAGGGCCATCCGGCCATAGCCGATCCGCTTGCAGGCGTCCCGCAGGGCCTCGGCGTTGGCCAGGGTGGACAACCGCTTGCGCCCGGCGTCGAAGATGGCCTGCTTGAAATACTTCAGATCGACGAGGGCCCGGCGCTCCTCCTTGGTGTGCATGGCGAAGATCTTCCGGCAGTCGAACGCCCGGCAGACCTGGGGCCGCTTCTCCCAAATCGAGCACCGCCCGTTCTTCAGGGCGTAGCAGGAGCCATCCGGCTTGCGGTTGAGCGTGACCATCGTGTGCCCGTTCGGCGCCGACGTGTCGACGTTGATCGCCAGTTCGTAGAGCGATGGGTCGTCGCCGAACTGGGGCTGCACACCGACCGGGCTATGGCAGCAAGCGTTGCACGAGCCACAGGGGACGACTGAGTCCGCGGCGGCCTCGCGGATAATGCGAGCATCCTCCGGGTCTATCTGCGAGATGTTGAAGCCGGCTCCGGCCATCCGATTGATTCCTTTGCTGGGTCGCCATCCGGGCGGCACCGGCTCGTGTTGAAGTGCTTGATCCACCCGTCCGGCGGGTCGCCATGGCCATTCCGTCAACTTCGTCGGGTCAAGCATCGCCGCCTCCATCGTCGGTCGATTGCGGTGGCGCTGCCGGCAGGCAAATCACCTTCCCCTGCTCGGTCAGGACCACGAGCTGGTCGGGCTGTTCCCGGTCTTGCAGGACGACGCCGCAGAGCTTGAAGCCGCCGCGTTCCAGATCGCGGAGCTTGGCCATGAAGACGACGCTGTGCTCTGTGGTCTCAAACATCGGGACGCTCCTCCAGCCCTGTCAACTTGGCCAGCAGCGCAACCGCGGCCTCGTCCGGTGACCGGCCAGCGGCGATCCAATCCGGCGGGAAGAGCCAAAAGGCCATGGCGGCGGTGTCACTGCCGTGCGGGCCCGCGTTGAGGCAGCACGCGATGCGGCTCATGCCGTAGGCGTGAGGCTCCACCTCGTCGGCCTTGGCGATGGCCAGCCAGCCGCCGCCGCTGTATGTGCCGCCGTATCGGTCCTGGACGATGACGATCGGCCAGGCGCGGTCGACCACCGCTCGGTCGGTAAGAACCCGGTCAAGCATCGTGCCTCCATTTCCCGTCGCCCGGCGGCGAGAGGATCTCGCCGATGTCAGAGGGGGCGTCCCCTGGGCCCGTCACCTTGATGGTCCCGTCCGGTGCGATCAGGGCGCAGTGGCCTCCCCGCTCCATCTTGAAGCCCTTGCGCTGCCAGCCGGCCTCCTCCATCCGGACGACGAGGTCGACCAAGTCTTCGATCGTGGGGGGTTCTCTCATTGGATGTATTCTCCTAGCCCGTGGCGCTCGGCGAGCATCTCGGCCGCCCGCAGCGCGGTCCTGGCCTCTGCCATCAAGGTCACGGGGTGCATGACGTGGTAATGGGGGCCGGGACCGAGCCGATCGCTCTCGGCCTTGACGTAGTCGCCCATGCGGCGCAGCAGATCTTCGATGTATGGGCTCATGGCTGGTCTCCATTCAGCAGATCGAATGCAGCAAGCGAGGCCACCGCAAGGGCATCCATCTCGGCCTCGGCCCGCGGTTTGTCCGCCTCGTTGCGGTGCATCAGCACCAAGTCGGCCAGCGCGCTCAATCCTGCCTCCAGCCCGGTGCGACCGATCTTGGGGCGGGAGGACGCGACCCGGACCATGGCTGAAGCGACCTCGCCGAAATCCACATATCCGCCGCGACCACCCGCGATGCCGTCGTCGATCAGCTTCGCCACTCCAGCGGCCAGGAGGCCGGCCTGGCGCAGGAGATTCAGGAAGCGCTTCGGACGCGCGGTCTCGATGTACGCCATGGCGGACACCAGCCGCTCCGCGGTGACCAAGACCCTGGGGGGGTCAAAGGCCGGCGGATGGACATAGCCGGTCATGGCGTCACTCCCCTCGCGCCTGCTCGCGATAGGCGGCGACCGCGCGCTCCTGGGCCCGGCCGCCACGCCAGTCGGTGGTCTGATCGCCGCAATGGTCACAGGTCTTCACCGGGACGTCCTCGGCCACCAGGGACACGAGATCAGTCGGCCGAGGCCCGACCCGAAGATCGAAGACCTGTTGCTCCAGGGTCTCGGTCAGGGTGCCGATCTCGCAGCTCTGGCACGTCGTCTTGTCGGTCATGGCTCGTCCCCGCTTTCGACGCTGCGGTTCTGGCCGTGCTCATCCTCCACGTCGCCCATCTCGCCGCCATGGGCCATCCATTCGTCGATCAGTTGCTCCAGTCTGGTCTCGAAATCTGAGATCATCCCGCTCATGGTGCCGCCTCCGCCTCGTCCTCGGCATCCAGCCGATCGGCTTCAAACCGAAGCGCATCGGCGAGGACGTCCTTCATCAAGCCCAGCCTCACGAATAGATCGAGCATGAGCCCGACCGTGCGGGCGAACTCGTCCATCGTTCCGGTCGCCGCGCTCGTCGGCGTCAGGGTCCGCTTCTCGACCAAGATTTCGAGCGCTGCGTTGGTGCCCTCCAGGATGGCGACGCGATGGCACGCCTCCCTCACGAGGGAGAGCCATCCTTGCTGCGGCGCCTCGCCGTGGTGGGGGCACCGCTTCAGGAACTCCAGCACCAGCCCAGCATCGAACCATGCCCGGTCCTGGTGCGGGAGGCCCTTGACCGGCGCCCCGCTCGGCATCGGCATCGACACCGTCCGCGGCGGGGTAACGAGGCCGAGCCGCATGGCAACATCCTCGAACAGATCTTCGGCCTCGGTGACCAGGATCAAGGGGTCATGCTCGACCGACCTGTTGACGAGATCGCCGTCCTTTTCCTCCAGGACCGCGCGGGCTCGGCCGAGCAGCCGCAAGGCCCGCTGCATCAGATCTTTGCTATCGGTCATCAGTTCGGCCTCCGCGCTCCAGCAAGCCGGTGGATCTCTGGTGGCACCCCGGAGTCCGGCACGTCGCCCCCGACCGAGATCTGACCATCAAGCGTCAAGACGACGCGCAGATCGCCTTTCTGCATGACCACCCCGAACTTCATCCAGCCGTGCTCGTGCAGGAAGGCCGCTGCGGCGGACATGGCGTCAAGCATCGCCACCAGCCGCTCCGGGCCCAGGGCCTCCGCGGCCCGTTCCATGTCCTCCGGGATCTCAATGTCCAATGGGATCTGTTTCATCGCCTTGCCTCCCCTTGGTTAAGCCGTGCTGCCGTAGGCAGTCGTCCGCGATGCAGTTGCCCTCGGGGTCAACCTGGGTCTGGCCGCATCCTTCGCAGAGGACGATCGCCGCCAGGCCGCTTGCCCAGCCGGCCGCGGTGGTGATGCCGTCCAGGTCGCCATACGGGAACCCGAGTTCCGCAGCGCACTGATTGCAGAAGTCAGCCATGGGCGCCCTCCCACCAAGCGCCGGGCCCGGTGGCGAGCACGATCTCCACGGCGAGGCGGAGCACCTGAATCTTGGCGAACCATTGATCACGGTAGATCAGCCGTTGCCCGCGCGGCACGTCGGTCACACCCGGCGCGAAATCCCGCGGGCCGGCGCAGCCGAACCCGATCCAAGTCATCCCGGAGCCGTCGCCCATGACGACGGCCTTGGCGGTGATGCCGCCATGGACGCCGGTCGGAATGTCCTCGGCCTTGAGGCGCTCCCACGGGTGATTTCCTGGAAGGCCGCACGAGCCCATCCAGACCCCGAGACCGCGGGCCCGCATCAGCACGCAGCGGATGCCGGTGCTGCTGTCGCTCCAGCGGACCTCGTCGGGCTCCGACTGCCAGGGGCCGGGACCCCAGGACGACTTATCGTGGTAGGTCCGAACGATCTTGGGCGCGGCGCGCCGGATCAACTCCTCCGCCATGTCAGAACTCCACAGAGCCGGACGTGGCAAGTTCACTGATCTCGACCTCGATCCGAACCTCGGCGTCCACGTGCTCGTCCAGATTGAGGTGCCGGATGAAGGACGCGGCCTGGGCCCCGGCATCGTAGAGGCTGCCGACCGTGATGGTCTCGCCCCGGCCGTCGATCATCATCGAAACCCTGATCAGCTTTTCCATCGCGTGCTCCTAGATCCATGTCTCGACGATCACCGCGTCGTCTTCAGCGTTTCAATTGAGCCGGCTCAGACCGTGCGGCAACATCTCCCGAACCTCCTCCAGCGTGTCGGCGATCAGGTAGCGCGACGAGACGTATGTGTCGGCGATCAGGTAGCGCGACGAGACGTATGTGTCGGCGATCAGTGGGCCGATGGGGACCCTGCGCACGCCGCCGATGAAGTGCGGCCGGGCCACGAAGCGAGATCCGAAATCGGCGGTGCCTGTGGTCACCGTCCAGATCGTGAGAATGTCCTCCTTGGCCGCTTCGTCGTGCAGGAGCGCCGCGTCGCTGGCGGACATTGGGCCCGCCTGGGTCACCGCTTGCTCTCCCCAATCCTGCGGACCTTGGTCGGCCCGACGACCCGCGGCTTGGTGTCAAACATCTCGCCGAGATCGACGCCCATCTTGAGCGCCAGCGACCGCGCGATCTCGCGCCACTCGTCGTCGGCGCCGGTCGAGAACGTGAGGACACCGACGTCGCGGGTGAACGCGACGACGCTGATCGCGCGCAGGCCGTGGGTCTTGGCTGCGGCTGCGATGTCGGTCATGAGCGCCTCGTTCGCTCGCCCGTAGAACGCCGCGCCCTCTTCCGGCGTGAGGCCGATCGTCCCGTCCGGCATTTCGATTGCCATGACCTTCCTCCCTTGTGCTGTTAACTCGCCTGCTGGCGGTAGAGCAGATCGGTCCAGATGCCGGTGAACTGCATGTAGCCGCCGACGTGATCGTGCGGGCGGAGCTTCTTGAACGCTCCCCGCCTGGACCGAACGATGTCGAAAGCGGAGCCGAAACTGCCTTCCGACGTCTGGCCGCAGATCATGACGCCCTCCTTGCTGTCGGGAAGATCGGCATAGTTGGGCTGGGGCTTCTTCAGATCCTCGGCCGAGCCGGTCCGCAGCCAGAATTCGAAGGCGAAAAGGTACGCGGTCGCGTGATCGGCGAGGATCAGGTTCCGGCACGTCTCCGCCACCGCGGTGCGGACAGCAAAGTCCTGCGGCATGGGGACCCTGATGATCCGCGCCCCCTTGGCGGAGACGATGACCAGCAGGCCGCCCGGCATCTCGCCAAGCCGTTGGAAGAGCGTCTCGCACGTGTCCAGCCCGATCCCGAGAATGTCGGTTTCGAAGACCGTCCGCTGCTCGTCCGAGAGGGGCTGCGGCTCAGGCAGCCGGCTCCATTCCCCAAGGTCCATGGCTCGTCCCTCAATGCAGTTGCGGAGCGGGGTCAAGGAGCCCCATGAAGAGCCCGGTCGTTGGCGGCGTGCGCCCGGCCACAAGATCCTCGCCGAGGGCAAAGATCTTCCCATCGGCATCGCGCATCGTCCGGAAGAACGAATGGAACGGGCCGCCCGGCGTCTGGCCCATGACCAGCACCGCCTCGACCCCGTCCGGATGCTCGCTGGGGGGCGCCTCGTCCGACAGGCCATCCCGACCGGTGAATCGAAGCCAGCCCTCGGTGCAAACGGCATAGGCGACCGCGCCATGCTCCCGCAGATGGCGCCGCATCCCGGCGGCCACCGCGGCCTCGGTCTCGGGGGTCGGGACCGGGATCATGATCGTATGCACGTCACTCTCCGTGACCACGATGGCCAAAGCGAACATGAGTTCGCCCATTTCCACGAGGATCTGCTCGCAGATCTTGGCGCAATGGGCAGGCAGACCGGCGACGATCTGTTCCCTGAGTTGATCGGGGATTAAGCCAGATTCGGCCATCAGCGGGTCGCCCGTTGCTTCAGGTCGACGACCCACATCGCAGCGGTCATCGCCACCATCGCCGTTGTGGCGTTCGCAACGACAGCAGCCCATGTCGGGATCATTTCCGGGCCGAACGCTCGGGCGAAGCCAGCCCAAGCCGACATGAAGGCGACGACGTACCAGAGGAACCGAATCCACATCAGGGATCGCTCGCTGTGCCGGGCCAGCCGCTGCTCAACCGCGTGCGCCGCCATCGCTCGCTTCAGCGCCTTGATCGCTTCCGGCGGCGCGTCAACGGTCTGGATGATGCAATACTGGATTTCGGCACCGCAATTTGGGCAGAGGGCGCCGGCCTCGACCTTGAGCATCAGATGACCCTCCAGACCCGGATCGAGCCATCGGGCTCGTTCTCCTCGAACGTGTACCAGTGGCCGAGGATCTCGCTCTGCCGGTCGAGCATCTTTACGAACCGGCTGCGGAACGTTCCCCACGACATGCCGAAGGGCGCATCGGCCTTGAAGCTCCCGCCCTTGGGCATGGCCCAGGGGTAGCGATCGGAGCGCAGGACGATGGGCGGCATGGGGACGCCCATCTCAACAGCGACGGTGGGGCCGACGAAGTCGGAAACCGGCGCCTCCTGGGGCTGGGCTAGCCGCGGGACGGCGACGGCCGCTGGCGGGGCCTCTGGCGCGGGCTTGGTGGCCTTCGGCGCGGGCTTGCCGAACAACAACTCCTCGCTCATGCCGAGGCCGGCGACAAGCTTCCTGCGGGTGGCGGGGCTCGGCACGCTGCCAACGCGCAAGAGCCGGCCCGGCACGTCGAGCGACAGGTCGCAAACCTTGGCCACGTGCTGGGCCATGAGCCCGCGCTCCCGCATGATCCGGCGAAGGGTGGCCTGGAAAGCGGTGTCGCTGGAGCGCGGCTCGGTCAGGGCCGCGAGGCGGGCGATGTCCGTCGTCTCATTGTAGCCCGGCCGGTTCGGATTGGTCTTCGGCGGGGTGATGCCGTTCACCGCGGAGCGCCGGGGCTCGGGCGGTGATGCAGCAGCGGTGTTGGTCGTCGTCATGAAGGTCTCCGGGTTGACGTTGAACAGGTTGCCGAGCCGCTTGGCGTCTGCCTCCTTGGCCGGGCGCTTGCCGGCGACGATGTGCGCCAGCCTGTAAGCCGGCACCTCGGCCTGCTCTGCCACCTGCTTGATCGTGAGCCGGGCTTCGTGGCGGAGCCGGTCGATGATCGTCCCGACACGGCCGCGCGCCGCACCCTTCCGCCGCGCCCTTGGGAGCGTGGGATCGAGGATCAGTTTCAGGTGCCGCGCCTTGACGAGCATGTAGGCTTTGCGCTCGTCCCGGCTCAACTCGTTGAACCGGCGCCCGGCGAGGACGGCATCCAACTCGCGCTTCCGAGCCCGATTGAAGGCGTCGAGGTCGGTGCCCTTCAGATCCTTGGCGAGCCTCCCGGCGAGGATCGCCTCGGGCGTGCCGGATCGGAGGGTCTCCAGGTACTCGGCGGGATAGCCGCTCCGCTCGACCCGCGGCCTCGGCGCGGAGGCCGCGGTCGCTGCTTCGGAGACAGTTGACCTGAGCATCGCCGCCACCTTGGGCGATGGCGCGAGGGTGCCATTCCTGATCCGCGGATCATCGGGGCCCGTGGGCGGTGATGGCGGTGGCCGCTCTGGCGGGGCTACCACCGTTGCCACGGCGCGGCCCAGGGAGATCGCGGTCAGTTCGCGGATGCGGCGCTCGCGGGCGGCCTTGTCCTGGAGATGCTGCTGCGCCGAGACCTGGAGCGGGGCAGCAGTCTGTGGCGCCGGCATCGGTCGCGGTGGCCGCGCCTCGGCTGGCGCCTTGCTCTTGACCTTGTCCAGGCGGCGCTGCTTGGCGGCCTCGCGTTCGGCCCGTGTCGCCTTCCTCTTCCTGAGCTTCTCACCCGCCGCCCGCTTCAGCGCGAGGGCGATGGCCGTGTCGGGGATCTCGTCGTCTGTCATTCGTTGACCCTCCTGCATCAACAGGGGACGGAAATCAACGGATCTCAAATGACGTTTGGATATCGTGAAACTAGAATTCGGAACAATTTTAGACAAAGGCTGACCAATCGTTCGTTCCATCAGGGTTCCTCCTGCGACAGCCACAGAATAGGCGGGGAGACGGCACGGGGCACTGGCCCCGTTATTGCCCGGTGTTCCGCGGGCTGCGAGCCGTTATCAAGAAAAAGGTCGATCAATTGCACGAATGAGCCTCCCTCTGAGAAGTTAATCCCGAGTCGAGAACCATTGCAACCCCCTCCGAGCGAGTCGCCGAACGATCGCATAAGGAAAGAATAAAGATCTCCGCAGTGAAGCTAAAGGCGGAATCAACAATACGACAGGCAGTGACGGGTGACTGACTCGACGAGATTCAGAGTTAGACAAAGTATACAGTCGAGTATTTTGGCGAAACGCTCAACAACTCGCTACAATGGAATAGTGGTAATCGATTCGCCGAGACTCCCAGGGACTCCGAGCCAGAGTCACCATATGTCCATCATTTGCTAAATGTGGCGGTTTTTCTGTTAAAAGTGTGCCCTGTGGCATATCGCGGCAGGGCTCAGATTCGAGCACGGGAGGGGCACGGCCATGTGCCCCTCTAGTAGTCCTTGGGGGGTAAGCCCGCTCATTAAGCTAGTACAAACCTGCGACATTCTTTGCTAAGGTGCCGGGCGCGAGAGTGTGCCCCCTTGGTCTCATAGTGGTGCCCCTTATGTCACTTCGATCCCGGAAACATGAGCGCGCCAAAGACCTGGGAATCCGCCGGATCACGCGCGCAAAAAAAAGCCCCGGCCAAGAAGACCGGGGCGATTCGTCTCTAACGGAGTTGCACATGGATTTCGATTACTTTGAGCAGGCTGGGGCGCTCCTTTTCGGTGACAACTGGATAATTCCGGCCGCTCGGGCTCTGGGGGTCAATCGTCGGACAATCTACAAGTGGAAAGTCCTGGGCGAGGTGCCCGAATCGAACGTCCCAAGGCTCAGGGAGTTGGTGGCAGAGCGCAAAGCCGCTCTAGGAGAGTTCGAACGGGGCTTACGATCCGGAAGACGGCGGCCCATCCAACGCTAGATCAAGCCGTGTTCCGCGGTGCGAAGTAGACCACCACGAAACCGAACACAGCGTTGATCGCTCCGACAATGACGTAGCCGTACCATGGCATCGCCACGCCATCGGGGATCACGACCGCAGTCGTACCGGCGCCACCCAAGCCGGCAGCGAGAGCGCCAGCTATTGCCTTCGAGATCTTGCCGAAGTCCATGGATCACCTCACTGGATGACGGGTTGCACGATCGGGAAGATCGAGAGCAGCCACAGCAGCAGCAGAACCACGAGCAGCACGTAGAGAGCGCTCTTGACCCATTGGTCGATCGGTATCTGCTTGATAAGCCACACCAAAAGCGCGACGGCGATCACCGCCGCTATGAGATTGGCAAGCATCGGGAGAGGGGCCATTGAGGCGCTCCATTCCTAGGCGTCGAGTTCGGCGAGGGCGTCGTCGATGGCAGCCCAGGTCCCCGGCCCGGCGTTGCCGTCCACCGCCAAGCCGCGCTCCGCCTGAAACCAAAGCACCGCGGCCTCGGTCGCTGGGCCGGCGATACCATCGAGCGAAAGCTTGGGTTGCGCGCCGAGCCGATTGAGCGCCGCCTGGAGGGCCTTGATGGTGCGCGTTGGCTTGCTGGCGCCGAGCAGGGCCTTGGCCGTCTCGGCCATCGCTAGGCGCTCGCTCTCTGCGTTCGCCGGCTTGTCGGAAGCCGCGGAACCGCGGTTGATGGCGCGCGAGATCGCCCGGCCATCGTCCTCGTCGGCGTAGCGGTTGAGGCCGTGGTGCATCCAGTAGATCAGGAAGACCAGCGTGCCGAGCGCGGGCTCCTCGACCAGCTGGGGCTGCGCCTTGAGCGGCAGTTCCAGGCGGCGGCCCATGTCGACGTAGTTGGCCTCCCACGTCAGTTGGCCCGGCCCGCGGCCGATATAGGGGGCATAGCGCTGGCCGGTGCCGTACTCGCGCAGGGTCCGGAAGTAGGCTGTCTCGACCGCGGCCTGGGCCACGAAGTGCGCCTGGCGGAGCGGCGTCGAGAGGGTGAAGGCCGGCAACAGCAGATCGAACGATCGCGCCAGGCCGGCAATGACGGTCTCCGCGCCCTGTGGGCACAGGGCGCGCAGCATCTCGGCAGAGATCATGTAAGCCTCGATCTATGGGATGGGGCGCGGCGTCCCGAAGACCCACAGGGCGGCCACGGCGCCGACCACAACGCCGATCGCGGCCAGGACGGCGAAGACCTTCTGCCACCGTGACCAGTTGTCGGCCGCGGTGTATCGCTGGGCCTCGCCGGCATCTCGTCGGGCCTGGGATGTCGCGACAGTGGTCGCATCCCGCGCCGCCGCCTGATCCGCGAGCCGCTGCATGGTCAGAGTGATGACGTGCAGTTCGGCCGCCACCTTCGCGATCGATCCATTGATGGCCTCGAAATGCCGATCGTGGCCCTCCAGCCGCGCCGAGATCTGACCAGCTATCTCCCCGGCCTCGCGCCCACGGTCGAAGGCTCGGCTCGATGTCTCGCGCGGTGTGGTCGCCATGATCACTCCGGGATCGGCGCTACCTGAACAGGCAGGCCGCCGCCAGGCCAGGACTCAGGGTCCGGCAGCGTGAAGACGATCGAGGGCACCGCCGCCTCGATCGGGGCAAAAACCTGAAACGGCGAGCAGGCAAACCGGGGGACTGTCGTCAGTTTGATCGTGCCGCCGACAGTGGGGGGGATCTCGATGAGATTGGTCCCACCGATGTAGGTCGTTCCGATCCGCGCGGCGCGGACCTCTGGTGTCATCGCGTCCGGATCAATGACGACGGACGGCAAACTGATCGTCCCGCCGACATCCGCCTCGATCGAGCGGGTCAACACCCCTGGGCAGTAGCGGTATCGATGGACGATCCATTGCAGCGACAGGATGCGGGTCGCCGGGTCGTAGGCGCCGGCATTGAGCCCCCTGTAGACCGCGGGCGGGGCGCGGTCGATCAGGGCCCAGAGCATCATGGACATGGCAGCCGCCATGGGCAGCCCGACGATGATCGTCAGCCACCACAGGGGCTGCCGATACCAGGGGACCGACACGCGACCATTCATGGGCCACCGCCCCGCTTGAGCACCAGATTCCACAAGGTCAGGACGAAGGCGCCGACACCGGTCGACCCGATGATCCCCAAGAGCCAGACCGCGGGCTTGAGTTGCTCCTTGGTCGCGCAGCCGGCCACGTCGGTCCGGAGATCGGCGAGCGCCTCATTCACCCGCTGAAGCGATAGGTCCAGCTTGGTCTCGATGATCGTGACCCGGCGGCTGAGTTCCTGCACCTCACGAACAAGATCACGGATCTCGGGCAAGTCGCTGGCGCGGCGCATAGAGTAGCGTGGCCCGTCTTCATGGTCGGACATTTTGGACCCGCTTATGAGTTTCCGCTTGGGTCTGGTCTGGACTCGTCTTTTGGGAGGCCATATTGTCAGACCCGCGCCTAGTGGCGCGCCACACGAATAGTCGATTAAGCATTGATGGAGATCACGTTGAACCCTCTACTCGCCGGCATCGCCTTTGCGCTTGCCCTACTCGTGGGAACCGCATGGGGGTTATCGACCGGAACAGATTGCGAGCAGCAGAAATTCGCCGCTTACTTGAGCCTCGCCCCGGCGCCAGTAGAGGGCTCTTGCCCGGCGGTGTGACCGGGCGCCACGCCCCGGTTAAGGGATCGTGACGCCGTGTTTCGTGGCCATCTCTGAGCGCATGGCGGCGATGATCGCCGCCATGTCGCCTTGGCTCTTCAATCCATCATAGATCGCGAGCATGCCGAGGGTGCCCTTGACGCCCTTGGTGGCCGTCCAGCCGTCACCGATCCGGAAGTTCTTCGTCGGCGTGTTGAGGGCGCCGACCGTGGCGGTGGCGGAGATGCCAGAGGTATTCGACAGCATGAAGCCGATGTTGCTCGGCGGGGCGAGGGCCGAGTTGGTGCGGAAGCACACTGCAAACCACGTGTCGAGTGCCCTGGTCACCGCGGTCGTGGTCGTGAGCGCGGTGCCGCTGGCCTGCAACACTTGGCCCTGCACATTCGTGGTGCTGATCACGTAGCGGATGCCGGCTCCGACATTGCCATCGGTGTCGAGGCAGGAGACGAAGAAGCCGTCCGCGGCAGCATCGGCCGCCGCCTTGGCCGCGATGCACATCGTGTAACTGCCCGAAGGCGGCACGAGCCCGATGCTGAGACCGGAGACGCCGCCCGGCAGCAGCAGGCCCGTACTGGTCAGCTCATAATCGCCGAGCAGCCGGTAGCCGTTCCCAGTGAGATCTCCTTCCGAGAGCATGTCGAACACGGCCAGGGCACCGGAGAAGCCGGTCAGCGCGCTCGTGCCGAACGGCGACGGCAGGCCGGGCCGGGGCGTCGCCTGCGGGGCAATGATCTGCAAGGCAAGGGGATGCAGCGCCATGCTTGGGGCTCCTTAATTAGAACGCGAGGTCGAAATGGAGGGACCAGTTCGGGGCGCCGGGTGCGCTGTCGCGCAGGTTCCCGCGCGGCTGATCGGCGAGCACTTTCGGCATGCCGTAACCGGTCAGGGCATATTGCAGCGTGGCGGCGCCTGACTTGGCGCGGGTGAAGGTGAACGCCATCGCGGTATTTCCGGCGGCGAGGGCCGCCGTCAGGATCGGGAAATCGCCGCTGCCATCAACGGCCTTGAATCCGTAGGAGCCGGGATCGGGGAGCGTGACCGTGTCGAGCACCAGCGGCCCGACCGGGACGTTGAACGGCACGGTGAGCGTGGTCCCATCCCAGGTCGCGTCCGCGCGGATCGGCCAGAGCGGACGCCACCCGCCGCCGTAAGCCTGCTGGAGGGCGGCACGGGCGAGGTAGTCGCGCCCGAGGGCGTAGTAGCCCGGCCCGGTCAGATGGGTTAGGTCGGCATCGTAGAGGGTGCGGAACTGGTAGTTCGGCGCGGCGACCGTGAACAGATCCGGGAAGTCCTCCATGGCCTTGACCATGGCCAGGCCGGATAGGTGATTGCCGGCGCTGAAGGCGGAGGGCTGACTGATGAGGAAGAAGATGTCGGCCGCTTGGCCGGTGATGGCCTTCAGGTCGGTGTTGAGGTCGTCCTGCCACTCGATGAGATCGTCGTAATACGTCAGGCTGGCGCCATCGGCCTCGCCGTGGACGATCGTCACGAACGGGATAAAGGGCACCCATCCCTTCGCCACGGCCAGGGCGCAGGCTTTGGTCGCCGCAGCGATGATGTTGGCGTAGCAGTTCGTGCCCTTCCTGATCGTCGAGTAGGGCTGCCCGCCCCGGCCGATCGCCATGAACAGGTGGCGCGGCGTGAGGCCGATCGCCTCGTCGAGCGGCGCCAGCATGCCGGGGCCCATGCCCTCGAACACGGTCACCCCGAAGGCGGAACCGCCGGTGCCGGTCATCGAGATCAGCGGATCGAAGTCGGTCAGCACCGCCGGATTGAAGACCGGGTTCGTCCCGGCGTCGGAGGCGAGCCCGAGCCGGACATCGAGCCCGAGCCCTTTGAGGATCTTCTCGGGATAGGGATTGGTCAGGCCCAGCGTGAGCGGGTTGCCCTGGAAGCCGACCAAGAGGCTCTGCCCGGTGCCGGGGCAGATGTTGAGGATCTTCGGGGAGGCCGGCACCGCCAGGCCGAGCCCCTGATCGACCGCGACAGCCGTCTCGGTGGCGGAGATGAAGGGCCGGTTCGTGACCGTGACCGTCCGATCGGCGTCCCTGACCGCGCTGCGGCTGAAGGCATACGGCGCCGGGTCGAGCACGAGGCTCGGGCCGTCCGCATCGACCTCGTAGAGCTTGCCCGCGTCCAGGTAGACCGGAGTCAACGTCGCATCCGAGGCGCCACCGCCAGAGGCGTCGATCATCGTCTGGACTTCGGCCTCCTGGTCCGGCGTGAGGCCGCCGAGCGGGAAGCCATCGTCCCCCAGCATCCAGACCGGCTCGCCTTGCTCGTTGGTGACGAAGATCGGATAGGGCGACCGGACCACCCGGAACTTGAGCCCCATGAACTCGTAATCGCCGTCGAGCCGCGCGCCGTGGAAGACTCCATCGATCTGATTGCTGACGAAGTAACTGTAGACCGGGGACGCGATCAGCCGCTGCATGACCTCGCCGAGGTTCAACCCGGCGACAAAGTTGACGATGTTCGTCGGAACGATCGTCATTGCCGCGGCGAGCGGGTTGACCTTTGCGCTGGCGTCGTCCGCCGTGGCCTTGACTTCGGCAATCCGATCGACACCTGCGATCCAGATGTTTGATGCGTCATTCCAGACCCAGACGGTCGGGAAGTTGTTCGCGGCAACCGGGTCGGCATAGAGCAGAGCCGGCATGCCATCCGGTTGGGTCGTATCCGCATCCATCGCCGCCTTGGTGGGATACGTCTTCATCCCGGCCGCAGTGGCGAGCGCGAACACGAAATTCAGGTAGCGCCGGATCTCCTCCTTGATCGGCTCGTGCGGATTTCCTTCCGGATCGAAATCCTTCCAGATCTGGTCAGCAGTCGGGATTGCCATAATCGGGCATCTCCGTGGGGATTGGCGTGATTTCGGAAGACGCAGGGCGGCGCCGAGCGCGTTAGGTCAGGGTCGTCCAGCCGCTCTTGGCCTGGATGGTCACGTTCGCGGGCTTCGTGACGCCGAGGTTCAGCCGCATGTGATGGCCAAAGAATTCGAAGGCGTCGGGCCGCATCGCCTCAAGCACCGCTGGCGAGCCGGTCGGGACCGAGCCGCTGGTATCGATGGACGCCGCGCCGCCGTCGATGGCGGCGGCATAGTCATTGGCCTTCCAGCCATAGCAGATCGTGTGCGTCGCCCCCGCCGTCGCGGTGATGGTCGGGGCGGCTTGGGCGACTGCCGCAACTATCGTGGTGCCGCTGAACGAGCTGGCGGAAGCGGCCTTCAGGCGTTGCAGATTAGACGCGTCGGCGGCCCGAACTTCGGCGATGTAGCCGGCGTTCGCGGCGTTCGCGATCTGCTGCACCTTCGAAGTCACATAACCCTCGGTGGCGTTCCACTCGGCACCAAGGGTGCGGCGAACCGTGGGGCTGCCGCGGGTCGCGCTCGCGCCCGCAACTACGATCGGGCCGCTGACTCCGGTCCCCTGTTCGAGCGAGTTGAGGATGAACCAAACGACCAGCCCGGTCGGCACCCGAATGACGATCTGATCTCCGATCGCGGCGGGGACGAATGTGACCGCGATCCGCTGATAGACCGAGCCCGAGCCGATCACTGTCGCGAGCGTGGCCGGGCTGGCGTTGCTGGTCTCGATTGAGCAGTTATCGCCCCGCATGCAGATCTGGAACGAGCAGTTGGTGGTGATCCCGCAGGTGCCGGTGATCGTCACCAGCACGTCGCCGGCCGCCGTGGTGCTGTCGATCTTGAAGGCGTTGCCCGTGGTCATGATCGCCGCCATGGAGGCGTCGAAGATCCCGCTGGTCAGGGCAGAGCTATCCGATGCCGCCGTGAGCGTGCCGCCGGCTCCGCCGCTGATGGTCAGGTTGGTCGTCACGCTGGTGACCGGGGCGACGTTGAAATTGGTCTGCCTGTTGGTCCGAGTGGGCTGCCGGATCAGCGAGCCCGAGGAACCGGTCACGATCGGGAGGGTGTTCGCGGCCCAGTAGTGCATCTGCCCATCCAACCCGAGGGCGATCTGGGCAGGCGTGGTCAGGGTGGTGAACAGGCCACCCCAGCCGGACACCGAGGCGTCAACCTCGGAACCGTTAAGCCGATAGCGCTGCCCCGGATAGTCGATCGAAATCGTCGCATCTGGGTCGTACCAGACGACGGTCAACGTGATCGCCGTCGAGTCCGCCGACGTCAAGCCGGCGACAGTTTGCCGAGCCGTGATGCTGCGCGCCCCGGCGGTGAGGCCGGATAGGGTCGCCGTCCAGGCGCCCGAGCCATCGGCCGCCACGGTTTGGTTGAGCACGCCGTCGACATAGACGCCGATGCTGGCCGAGGCGGTGGACGTGCCGGCGACGACGGGGTTGGTGTTGCCAATGGTCGCGGTGCTGGTGCTGATCGCTGGCGCCAGCGGGTTTACGTTCAGGATCAGCGCCGAGGACGCACCCGAGGTATTCCCTGCCAGGTCGGTCTGCTTGGCGGTGATGCTATAACTGCCAACCGCCAGTGCCGGCGAGAGCGTCGCCGTCCAGACCCCGGCGCCGTCCGCGGTGGCAGATCCCGCAGGAGTCGAGCCGCCGCGGAACATGGCGATCGAGGCGCTGGGCTCCGACGTGCCGCTGGTGTCCGGCGTGGTGTCGGTGGTCGACAGCGGCGACGACGTGGTGATGACCGGCGGCGACACCACCGTGTCGATCGTGGTCACAACGACGTTGCTGGCGACGCTGGTGATTGGGCCTGGCGCAACCGCCTCGGCCGTGACATTGCGCGTACCATCGGCCAGCGTCGACGCGGTGATGCTCCAGGCGCCGGCTACGACAGCGATGGATCCGACATCGGTGGCGCCATCGTAGAGATGCACGGTGGTGCCGTTTGGGCCGGTGCCGCTGTAAGTGGGCGTGTTGTCGCTGGTCAGATAGGGCGTGGCCGGCGAGACGATGACCGGGGCCGCTGGCGTGATCGTCACCGCCTCCGGCCCAATTGGTGCGCTGTCGACGTCGCTCCAGTTGCCAGCGGTCGCCCAATATCGCCAAGCCCCAGGACCCGGCGTATCGGTGTAGGTTGCGATGCCGTTCGGGCCGGTCCAGATCGCACCACTGATGTCGACAGCGCCCGCAAAGGTGGCATCGCTATCGCGCCAGAACCGAATGAGGCGTTGGTTCGAGCTGTTCGCGGCAGTCGCGGACAGGTTGACGTTGGCGCCCGCTGGTGTGGCGGACAGGAGTACAGGAGCGGACGGGGCTACCGGATCGGCAATCGCGGTGAACAGCGCTGGCGGGGTCGACCAATCGCTGCCGGAACCGCGCGATCCGATGAAGCGCACTTGGGCCTCATAGGCGATGCCGTCTTCCAGCGGGAACGTCTCGACTTGGTTGCTATCCTGCGCCACCGGGAGCGGCTGCCATGGCCCATTCGCAGGAGACACCGGCCGATACCGAGCCTTGCCGACATAGACCGAGCGCGGCGGCGGGTCCCACGCGATGATGCCGACTGCCACAAGGGTGCCATTGTTCAGCGCACGATGCGCGATCGTGACGACGACGTTTTCGGGGACCGGGATCTCGGCGTCGTCGTCCATCAGGGGCGGCGGCACAGCCGGGGCCTTCTCGTCGGTCTCTGCGGTCCAGTCCCACCACGCGTCATAGGACGCGACACCGATCTCGACCATCATGGTCTCGCGATCGAGCCGGATTCCCGTGATCTCAAAGATCCCGTCGATTTCGAGTTCGCTGATCTGAAGGGTAATCCAGCGCTCACCCCAGGCGTCGAGGCCCGCGAGGGTGGTGCGGACCGTACCAGTCCAGGTCGGATTGCCCCGGCGCAGAACCTCCCGCGCCACCCTCTGCGCCTGGCTCTCGGACGGGACGAACCGAAGCTTGATCTGGCTGCTTTCGGTGCCGTTCCGCTCGATCCCGTCCTCGTCGGTCTGGATGCCGGCCTCGGTCTCGGCCCATTCCCAAGCCTCGGACACGTAGGTCGCGCGGACCTCGTTCACCCGCTCGATCGCGGGGCGCCCCTCGGTCAGGTCCCACCCGTAGAGTTGCATTTCGTCCAGGGTCACCGACGACACGGGGATGCCATCTGGAACAGTCCATTCATCGAGCACTTCGGCCCGATATCGTCCGGAGCCGACCGACAATCCGATCCTGCCGTCTCCGCCTTGGATCAGGCGGCCAGCGCAAGCGTCGAGAAGATCTTTCAGGACGTCCTTGCGGTCCTCGGTCAGCTCGTAGGCTCCCCAGGAGCGCCACCGCTTCTCGACACCCACGACCTCGCCCTCGATCTTGATAGGGATCAGTTGATCGGACACGTCCGCGGCGAGCGTGAAACTGGTGAGATCGATGCGGTCGAACGGGATGCCGAACCCGACCGGGATGCCGCTTTCGGTTCGGGTCAGATAGTCCAGGACCACGAGCGCCGCGTTGTCCGACCATTGGTAGCCTGCCTCGATCCCGGCGGTCTGGCCAACGTCTCGCGGATCGAAGATCTTGGCGCCCTTCAGCACCACTCGATAAGGCGGCGGACCACTCGGGAAGACCTTGAGTTGGTCTTCGTCTTTCAGATCCGAATATTTGACCCGCGTGGCGCAGAGGCCGCGACCGCGATGCTCCGCGGTCCACGGCGGATCTGGTAGGTCGCCGATCGTTTGGTCGGGCGAGCCCAGGTTGTGGACGATGACGACGGTGCTGCTGCCCTCCTCCCCGAACGAACCCTCTTGCCACCACGGGTCATCTAGGACGTTGCCGTTTTCGTCGATCTGCACCCGATCGTCGTTGAGCCAATCCTCCTCGTACTCGGCGACCTCGTGGGCGCAGTGGCAGATCAGGTTGAGCAGATCGCCGTCGTTGGTGCTGTCGTAATACAGCATCGTCCCGCCGATCCGCTGCCGGCCGTAGAGCCGGACGCGAGGCGGGATCGCCTGCCGGATCGAGACGTCGCCCTCCTGCATCTGCGGCTTGGGCGGCGTCTCCGCCAGGAGCGTCGCGGCCAGGGTGCCGGCGATCGAAAGCCCGACACCAATCGCCGACATCATCCCCGCGGTCATGCCGAGGCCAACCGCGACCCCAGGGATAGCCGCGCCACCAGTGAGGGCGATTGCCGCCACGCCAAGGACGATCGGGATTGCCTTGGCCATCTACGGCAGTCTCCAGGCGATCGTCGCGTGTGGGGCGGCCAACAGCCGGTCGTCGGTCTTGCAGAGCCACTCGCCATCGCCACGGATCGCGAGCACCGGGCCATCGGTCGATGGCACGATCCCGATGTCGCCGGGCTGCGCCTCGGCTTCCGGGATGATCTCCGAGCCGATGGTTTCCAGCCTCCGCGCGGTCAACCGCACGAGGTTGCCCATGGGGATCAGCAGCCGCAGGTACTCGGTTCGGGTGCGGTACTTGCCGCGGAAGTCCGCCGCCAGGTCGACGCCGACCCGCTTGCGAACCCAGTCGGCGACCCAAAGCGAGCAATCGCACCGGCCCAGTTCGAACGCGGTCTCGTTGCCGATGGCCAGATGGTCGGCCAGGCCGGCGTCGAAGGCCGGCCCGGAGGCGCCTAGTGGCGCGGCCACGCAACGTCCCTGTCGACGAGCCACGGCGGGAATTGGCAGCCAAGGTCGCCTGGGAAACGGCGCTGCTGATCACGGTCGGTCAGCAGGCCAAACGGCGACCGGCTGCGTTGCGCGAACAGGGTCTCGCAAGGCAACGTGATCGTCCTGACTGTCGGCCCAGTGGCGGTGAAGTTGGGCTTCTGCATGCTCCAGACGCCGAGGACGAGAAGATCGTCCAAGGGAACCAAGCCTGGCTGCGTGGCGTCGAAGAAGCCGATCTGAATGGTCAGGTCGCGGCCTTCGATCTCGTTGTTGGCGACATCCTCACGGGCTGCGGCGACCACCGTTTGGTCGACGCCGGACAGGGTGAGCGTCACCTGTGGCGCCACCCCGTTGACGGCCTGCTCCAGCCCATCAATCGATTGCAATGGGCTGCCGTCGTTGTCGACGCGAGACCCCAGACCGCGCCAAGTGACGCCAGCACGATCGAGAGGCCCGTCGCCTTCCCAAACGAACACCGGGCCCGAGAGAAAATCGAACGTGACGAAGAGCGCTGCAACGACGTGCAGGCCCTGCGCCTGATCGCGCACGGCATCCGGGAACAATGGCATCACCACACCTCGACAAGGTCGAGCGTCGCGGTGCCGTAGCGCCCGAGGCTGAGATCGTAAGAGCCGCTGTCGTCGGCCATGAGCCGCATCGGACAGCGGGCGCGGCACCAGTCGATCGGCGTATCGATCGGGACAGTCGCCCGAAGCTTGGGGGCCAAGGTGAGAAGGGTCTCGTTGTTGGAACCCGGCACCGCCGCGATGATCACGTAGAGATAGTCGCCGAGACCGATGAATGCCCCGAGTTGGATCGGCATCTCGGTCGAGCCGTTGTAGATCAGGACTTGATTGCTCCCAACCGACGCAGCCGCCGCCACCTCTCCAGGGACCGCGCCCTGGGCATAGCCGGCGCCGTCGCTGTGCATCGTCTGATCGCTGTGCGGGATGCCGCCGATGGACGGGCCGAGGCGGTTGCCGTTGGAGCAATCGCAGGGACCGATCAACGTCCGATTGGCACGTCCATCCATCTGCGTAATCCAGGACCGAAAGGCCAGGATCGTTTCCCTGTTGAACAGAGGGAAACTCATGGACGCGCGCCAGCGCTGAAGCCCAGATGAGATGACTTGCTCCCGCCCGGCGACGGTTTCGCCGCCGGACCGGGAGCGCGCGTCGAGCCACCAGTTCTGCAACGTTGGCGACAAGACGCTGGGGAACGGGATCAGCAGCATCACGGTGCGAACCGCAGATTGTAATTGTTCTGGATGCCCGGCACGTTCTTGCCGGACTGGCGCACCCCTTCGGCCACCCCGACCGAGATCATCCGCATGATCTCCTGATTGCCCTTGGCGCCGCTGACCGTGATGTGCATGGGCTGGGCCTTGCTGGCCGGCGCCAAGAGCCGCCGCGTGGCGCTGGCCGGGGTGACGTAGCCGCGGGCCGGCATGTTGACGATCTCCGGGCCCTGCTCGCCGGTCAGGATTGGGCCCGGCCCGCCCATGCCGCCGGCAGCGAAGGAGCGCCGGAACCCGGTTCCGAGCCCGGCGGACAAACCCCCCACGGTAGCGCCCGCGGTCGCCCCGCCGCCGCCGATCGCGCCGGCCGGAGTGCCGAGGATGCCGCCACCCGCGACGCCGAGGAGGCCGTTGATGATGCCGCCGAGCGGGCCTTGGCCGAACAGCCCTTGGCCGACGAGTTGGAGCAGCTGGAGGCCGATCTTTTCCAGCGCATCGGCGAAGCTTTCGGCGTCCTGGATGCCGGACTCGATCGCGCCGCCGACGCCTTCGATGGCGCTGATCAGATCTTGATTTTGGTTCGTGGCAGTCTCGACGGCCCGCTTGTAGACCTCATTCCCGATCGCGCCCGCGTCGAGCATCGCCTTGTATTCAGCGAGCAACTTGTTCAGTCGCTCTTGATCCGTCATCACGGATTCGGTGAGCGTCTGACCTTGCTTCATCAGGTCGAGACGATGCTCCAGCCCGAGGTTGACCACGTTCTGCGCGGTCTGCGTGTCGACGAACTGCTGGAATTCCTTGGAGCCCTCGGCCAGGCCGGTCTTGCGGGCCTCCTTGAGCGCCTCATACGAGGCCGTGACGCGGTTACGGGCCTCGATTCCTTGGCCGTAGACGGCCGCCAATTGCTCGTTGTAGGCGATCTCGTCCTTAAGGGCCTGGGTCCGGTCCTCGGCGCGATCCTCTGGCGTCCGCTTCTCGGCCTTTTCGGCTTTCGGCTTCTTCTCCTTGATGACCCCGCCTTCGTAATCGGAGAACTTGCTGGACTCCAAAAACGCCGGGTTGTCTTGGCCGAAGGTGCCACCGAACAGGTCGGGACGATCGGCCATGGCGCCGCCGAAGGCCAGACCCTGCCCTCCCAAGGCGAACGTCTTGGGCGCCTTGGACAGGTCAACGATCGCGCCCCTGGCGCCGTTGAGCGACTCCGTGAATTCCACCGCCTCGGGGACGACCTTGGCGAAGCCGAGCCCCATCACGTTGAGCGGCTTGATCGCCTTATTGATCTCGTCGCTGTCGACCCAGGCGGGCTCCGACAGCAGCGACGACGGGTCCAGCTTGCCGAAGGTCTGGCCGGTCGTCCCGAAGCCCTGGACTCCGCGCGGCTTGCCGCCGAAGCTCAAGTTGCCGGTGCCCTCGACCATCGGGAACGTCGGCTTCATGTTGGACAGCGTGTCCATCGCTCCGACAGCGCCACGGACGGCATTGCCGAAATCGGCCGCCTGCGTGGTGGCGCTCACGAAGCCGAAGCCGAGTACCTGAAGAGCGGTAGTAGCCTTGCCGCCGCTTCGCGCGAACGCCTCGTTCAACTCGTTGAGCGCGCGGGTGCGGTCCGCTTGATCCTTCAGCTTCATGATCAGCGGCGCGACGGCTTCGAGGAGGCCGCGGATGCGCTGTTCGGCGCCCGGCACGGTCCCCTGGAGGGCCATCAATTCGTCGATGAAAGCTTCGATCTGCGCGAGCGTCGGCGTCGCCGTCTTGCCGAGTTCGTCGAGCGACTGCCGGAACCTGTCCAGCCCCGGCCCGAACTTTTCGGCAAAGGTCTGCCCGGCACGTTTCGCGGCTGCATCGTATTGGTCGAGGACCGTAACGACCCACTCCCAGTCGCCGGCATCCTTGATCTCGTTGAAGCTCTCGGCGATGGCCTCGTTGTTCTTCTTGATCGCGTCGCTCAGGGCCAGCTTGGCCAGGCTGGCATATCCGAGCTGGAGGAGGCTCAGAGCGTCTTTCGTGTCGGAGACTTTTCCCTGGGTTTCGGTCAGGACCCCGCCGAGCGCAGTTTGGGCGACCTTGAACGAGTCGGTTGCCGCCGCAGCCTTGTTCGCCTCTTCGCCCATGCCCAGGAGCGCCGTGCCCAGGGCGCCTGCCGCACCAGCGGCGGCGCCGAGGATGGCGCCCCACGGGCCGAAGGCGCCGAGCACTTGCGACCCTTGTTGCGTGAGGGCTCTTACGACCCCCTGGCCGCCCTCCAACTGCACAAAAAAGTCACCGACTTGGTAGCCAACGTTTTGAAGTTGTTGACCAAATTGGCGCGAGGAGCGTTGGGCGTCCTGCATCGCCCGTGTGGCGGCGGCGCCGGCCCGTACCGATCGGGTCTCGATGTTCCCGAACGCATCGTTGGCCGCCTTGCTGGCCTTCTTGAATCCGCCATCGGTCATCTGACCGAGTTGCTGCATCTGCTTGGAATAGCGGCGGAGATCGGCCTCGACCGTGACTAGCAGGGTCTCAAGCTCTGTATTTGCCATAAAACCCGCCTCATGGTATGCGTGCGGGAACGACTCAGAAACCCGGAGATTTCAGTGAGCCATTACATCCCGATGATTGTGATCGCCGCCCTGATGGGCGGAGTGGTCGGCGCCAACGTCCACGATTTCGGATCGGGCAAGCCGAGCCCGGCTGAAGCGTTTGTCGAGATGGCACGAGCCCAGGGCGACGCCGATGGCGGCAGGATCTTTTGCCTCAAGGACGACGCGGCCGAGCGCTACAAGGCCAGCAACGCCATCGTCGGACACGGCCTTGCGCTGCCCGGCCTTGCCGAAGAGGCAGGCCTTTCACGTGAAGCGGTGAAGCAAATCGTCGATGCCTACTTCGACCGCTTCAACGCCCGGTCCGCTGGCCCTTGCGACCCCGCGAAGGTGGAAAGCGACGAGGCGCGGGCCCAAGAATTGAAGCGCTCGCTCAGTGAAGCGTCTTCGGCGGGTTGATCTGCTTCAACCGTTCCACCGTCATGCCTTCCGGCTTATCGCCATCGCTGCCATGAGCGGCGTTGAACCCGTCCACGAGAGCGGTCAACTCCCACAGGCTCATGCGCCAGACTTCTTCCGCCGTGTAACCGAGGGCTCCGCCGAGGCCGAGAAGGCGGGCGAGGCTGAGACCATCTCCTCCTCCTCCTCGTCCGCTTGATCTTTTCCCGCGGACAGGCCGCTCGGCGGTTCCAGGATTGCGGCGTTGACGATCAGCCAGAACAGTTTGACGTTCTTGACCATCGGCCACGCCATCATGCAGCGGTCGACGACCTCCTTGGCTTGGGCCGCGTCCATGCCGCCGCCGACGAGCGCGGTGATCAGCACGGCACGCATCTCGCCGATGCGCCATTGGTTCGCGCGGAACCGCTCGACCCATTCGATCGTGCCGACCCGGAACCGGGTCTCCAGATCTTCCAGTTGGCCGAGGCCAAGGCGGAAGCGGTGCAGTTCATCGGCGAACGGCACCTCGATCAGGGCTGTCCAGGTCATCAGGTGGTCACTCCGGGGAAGGTGGGATCGGCCGTGTACGGGACCGGGCCATCGCTCGTGAGGGCGATCTCAAGGGTGACGTACCCTTCCTGCTCGCCACCCACGTTGCGGCTGGTCATCAGGAACGGGCCCTGCCAATAGCCCCTGTTCAGGAGCCCGATCCGCCAGCGGTGCGAGATTGCCGACTGGTAGATCTCCTCGAAGTCGTCGAAGCGCTCCATCGCCAGCATCCCGGTGCCCGAGATGTCCTCGGCAAAATAGTTGGCCGTCACTCGCCGGACGGGCATCGCCGTGGGGTCATCGCAATCCGCGGTCGGCGTTTCCGTGTTGTTGAGGGTGCCGTTGAGGGCTCGGGAGTTGATGCCGCAGGCGAAGAGCCAAGCGTCGGGGGTATCGGGATCTTCGAAGTACAGCAGCAGTTCCCTCGCACCGACGAGTTCGGGCTGGGCCATGGCAAGGGCTCCATCATGGGAATGGCGCGCATCGCTGCGGGCCGGTCAGCCTTGCCCAAGGGCCGGGTCGGGGCAGGCCGGTTAGATGTCGGCCGTGGTGTCGGCGCGGTACTCGGTCACCAGATGGCGGGTCGTGCCGTCCGGATCGCGCAGAACCTGCGTGTTCTGATGTTCGAGGGTCTGAAGCGCGTAGGGCGCCGGCAGGGCGAAGCGCTGGGCATGGAGGCTGCCGTAGACGGCGGCGCCGAGCGCCCGCATGGCGTCGCCAGCGTGACCGTCCCGACCCCAGCCATGGAGCGTGAAGAAGATGCTCGTCCCGGTGACGCAGTGCGCCTCGAACGGGAGGAGTTGCGTCTCCCCGATCTGGAGCCAGGGGAAGGCGACGCCCATGTCCGGCCGATCAAAGATACGGGTCCCGACTATGGCGGTCACCGCCGGGTCGGCGAGCAGCCGGTCACGCACCGCCTCCAGCAGTTCGTTCGAGGCATCTGGGCTCATGCGGCAGCCTTCGCGATCTGCTTGATGGCCCGGCGCGCCGCGAGCGAGATGTTGCGCTTGATCTCCTTCTTCTTGATCCGATAGGCCGGATAGAAGAAGGGCCGCGGCGGCATGAAGCGTGTGCCGAACTCAACGAACTTGGCGTAGTAGGCTTCGTGCCCGTCGACCCGGCCGGCATATGCCTTGGCGGCCAGTTGGAGCGCCCCCTTGGCCGCGAGGTTGACGGCCCGGAACTTCTTCAGCCCCTCCAGCCCGGCTTGGCCCGGCGTGACCCAGCCCCAGCCGATGCTTCGTTCCAACTCGCCCGTGCGCCAAACCCGATGGGCGAGCCGGCGCTGGTAGTTGGTGAGATCATCCATCCCATCGGAGATGGCCTCCGACATCGCCGCTCGGACAGCCTCGGGCATCTCCCGAAGCTTCTGATCGAGCTTGGCCATGCCATCGACCTTGAACGTGCCCACGGGTCTAGCCGGGCTTCCCCGTGAGCAGGACGATCTCGATCATTCGGCGCATCTGGTCCGGCTGCGCGACCGACACGACCGCAAGGTCGGGCCCGGTCGGACCGGCCCGGAAGGAGGCGTCGATCTGCACCGTCTCGCTGTCGTACCGGACGCGGACCGTCGCCGGCACCTGTGCCTCCAGGCGACCGGCCTCCAGTTGCTCCCGCCCTTTCATCTCCGCGATCTCGGCCCAACGTTCCACGTGCAACACCCAACCGAGATCGACATTGCCGGTCGGGCTGACGTTCTCGATCGGACGATAGAACTGGAGACGGGTCCGGAGCCGCCGGGCCCGGAGCGGCTGCCGGCTCATGCGAGCGCCGGGTCCCGGTCTCGATGGAGGACGTCGAGCACCGACTGCGACAGCACGTTGTCCTCGCCATCGTAGAGCGCCCGGATCACGAGCAGGATCGCGGTCTGGATGTGCTCGGGCACGGTGCTGATCGTCCAGCCGCGGTCGAGGGCAGTGCCCGCCGGCTGCGGCTTCAGATAGCCGAGGATGATGCGGGTGCCCTCGGCCATGAGACGCTCGACGTCCTCTTGGTCGTCGGTCGCATCAATCCGGAGCCGAGCGCGCACCATCTCCAAGGTCACGAGCGGGGTGGTGGCCATCAGTAGCGCGTCCCATCTGGAGCGATCTGGGTCAGGTCACGACCGGCCTTGCCCTCGGGCCCGCGCTCGCCGCGGTCGCCGTCCTTGCCGTCCTTGCCGTCGCGTCCGCGCTTGACGCAGAGCGTCCAGGCGGCCTTGGCCTCGCCGGGGCGCTCGGTGGTCTCCAGGTTGCAGTGCCACATGGAGCCGCCGAGAGTGACAAGGTCGCCGGGCTGGTAGGTTTCGCCCTCGTGATAGACGCCCTGCCAGATCGTGTTCCGGGTCTGGACTTCGTTGGTGAGGACGGTATCGCCGCCCTCGATGCTGAAGACGAACGTCCGGCCGCCATCCGGCGAGGAGAAGTCCATGTCGGCGACGCTGGCACCATCGCGGCCGGGGTCGCCCTTCTCGCCGCGGTCGCCCCGCAGCCCAACTGGGCCGGCCTCGCCCTGCGGACCGGGCAGACCCCGTTCGCCCTGGGCACCGGCCATGCCATCGCGCCCGTCGCGGCCAGGGGCGCCCGGTAGCCCCTCCAGGCCCCGTTCGCCCTGGGCACCAGCCGGACCCGGCTCCCCGGCCTCGCCAGGGGCGCCAGAGGCCCCGTCCAGGCCCGCGGGGCCAGCCGGGCCAATATCCCCTTGCGGGCCAGCCGGACCCGCCTCGCCGGGCGCGCCATCGGCGCCGGGCGCCCCGTTTAGACCATCGCGGCCAGCAGGCCCTTCCGGGCCCATGTCACCTTGGGGCCCAGCCGGACCCATCTCGCCGGGCGCGCCATCGGCGCCGGCCAGGCCGTCTTGGCCAGCCGGACCCTGCGGCCCCTCGGGGCCCATCTCGCCGGGTTCGCCCTTCGGGCCGGACTCGCCCGCCAGGCCGGCCACGCCGTCTTGGCCCGGAGGCCCCTGGGGGCCGGCTGGGCCAGCCTCGCCGGGTTCGCCCCTGGCACCGGCCACTCCAGGCGCCCCATCGGCCCCAGCGGGCCCCTGCGGGCCGGCAATGGCCTCTCTGGCCTCCAGGATGGACAGCCGTTCTGTCAGGTCGACAAGCCGCTCGACAAGGTCGCCATTGACCGAGCGCAGATCCTTGACCTCGGTCTCCATCACGCACAGCATCGCCGTGCAGGCTTCGATGTCTTGCCGGTTCGTGGTGGCCAGCCCCCGCATCGGGCGCATCTGGCGTTCGACATAGACCTCGACCGCGTCATAGACAGCATCGGCCATGTCGGCCACGCCGGCAGTTTTTCCGAGCATCGCCTTCGGCCCTCCATCCGCTCCCGGCAACACGGGCGGATCGTCGTACCAGTCATTGATCGCCGCGAAGACGCCCGGCGGCCGGCTCTGGAGCTTGGCCCGGCGGAGACACTCCTCCCTGCCGGGGTCGACGATCACGAACTCCGCCCCGGCCTTGGCGTAGGCAAGGAGCCGGAACGGCTTCGGCTTCGTGGCGATGATCCAAGCGTCGTCGTCGAGGCCGTCGACAATTCGATTGATGGCGCCGACCCGCGCGGATCGGGTCACCAGCCGGATCGAGCCCTCGACATCATGGTCGGCCGCGAAGCCGAGCGCCTTGGCGATGGCGTCATAGTCGACGATCACGTCGCCGGTCCTGGCGTGCTCGGCCACGTAGGTCGACTTCCCCGCGGTCGGCGGACCGATCACCACCGTGATCATGCAGCCGCCTGGAGCAGCCGCCGGGTCAGCCGCGCTGCGAAGGAAGCGGCCACGGCCTCGTCGACCGGCGGCTCGTCATCCCCCTGGTCATCAGCCGGCGCCGGAACCTGGGGCGCCGGGGCCGGCGGCAGCGCGAACGGGTCGTTGCTGTCGCGCTCGTCCAGGGCGGCGAGCGAGTAGTTCTGCTGCTGGAGATACGGGGTCCCGCCCCCCTTGACCGGCGGCAGGTTGAGGCGGAGCCGGCTCTCATTCGGCGACTTGATGCCGGCGCCGACCGCGTCGGCCTCGGCCTTGACCATGGTGGCCGTGTCCATCCGCAGCAGATCGTCGATCGAGAACCGGGCGCCGTAGGGCTTCGGCAGCGCCAGCCCCTCGCCGAGGCAGAGTTCGATGCTCTCAATGAGGATCTGAAGGCACTGCGAGTAATACTGCTGCGACAGCGCCTCGATGTTGTTATAGGCCGGCATCGGCCCGATCCCAGCCATGTACGCGGGAACGCCGAAGGTCGAGCACACCACCTCGCCGGTCCAGCGGAGCTGCTCGATCAGTTGCGAATCCGTGGCCGACAGGGCCATGGACTCATACTTGAGCCCGTCGCCCAGCACGGCCACGCGGCCGACGTTGGTGCCGGTGTAGTTGGCATCCCAATGTGTCTTGAGCCGGCCCGCGGTCTCGTCGGAGATCGCGCCAGGCGCAGTCAGGATGCCGCCGGGCTGCGATCCGTTGGCGAAGAAGGTCGCCGAGTTCTGCATGATCTTGAGGCCCTGCATCGCCGCCAGGCCGCAAGCGAAGATCGGCGAGACGCCGACGAGCGGGTGGTAGAGCGTGTTCCACCGGTCATGGATGATCTCGCGGGCCGGGACGGTGACGCTCTTTTCGAGCCCGGAGAGGGTGTCGACCGCAAGCTGGTAGAAGACCGAGCCGTCATCCGAGATCATCGGGCGGACCCGCCACGGGTCGAGCACATAGAGCGCCACGACAACGCCGCGCTGATCCCGCTCCTTGAGGATGTAGGCGTTGCCGTTGACCAGCTTGGAGATGACCCAGGACTGATAGAACTGGATGCGGGTCTGGTAGGCGTTGGGCTTGGCCAGGACCGGCGAGAACGAAGGGCTCTCGGTCTCGGTCCAGATCCCATCTGCCCACTTGACCAGCATGAGCGCCATTTTGGCGATGTCGTTGCTGATCAGGCTGATGCAGCGGAAGACCGCGGGGAACGCCAGCACCTCGTCGGTGGTCCACTCGACGTTCTGCTGCCAAGCGCCGGCATAGGGCTCCCGGATGATCGGCCACCAGCCGCCACGATTGTTCGGCGGACGCAGATTGGTCGGCAGCGCCTTGGTGGCATCCGCCCTGGTGATCGAGAGCCCGAAGATGCGCATAGCTATTCCGGTGCCTCGATGACCCCGAGGCTATAGCCCGCGGGGAGGACGATGATCTCGTGGCCAGGGAACTTCCGCTCGGTTTGGCGGCTGATCATCTCGGCCTCGTTGTCCGAGATCCGATGGCGGACCATGACGACGATCTTGTCGCCCCGGCGTAGCCGCAACCGCTGGAGATCACCCTCCAGCACGCGGACGTGGAGCACCGGTTCGTCGCCGGGCTCGGCCGCCGGCTCCTTGGGCCACAGGTCGGCATAGGGCTCAGTCATCGGAGCGCATGTCCCGGCGCTGGTAGCGGGGCGGCTTCAGCTTCAGGGTCGGCCTGGCCGGTTTGTCGTCGCCCTCGGCGTCCAGGCCCTCGGGCTCGGCCTCCAGGGCCTTGGCCGTGGCCTCCATGGCCCTGGGCTTGGGCGCTGGCGCCGGGGCCTCGGGCTCCGGATCACGGGCCTTGCGGGCCAGCTTCAGCAGGGCAGCCTCGGCCGTGGTCGGGACCATGAACGGCACACCGGGGCGCAGCAGGCGATGCCGGTAGCGCATGGAGGTGAGGGAGATCAGTTCGGGCACGGCGACCTCTACTTGTGGCGAAACCAGCTCGGGCCGTCCTTCGAGAAGGTCTTGAAGACGGTATTGACCTCGCGGCCATGCTTGAGCCGGCCGGCGAAGAAGGTTCGAGCGGTGTAGTTGAAGACGCCCATGTCGGTATTTCCGGGGCCCGGCAGCCGCTTGATCGCCGCCGCTTCCAGGCAGTCGAAATAGACCGAGATGAGCCGGCGCAGGAACTGCACCACCAGCGTCCGCCGGCCGCCGACGAGGCCAGCATTGAGCAGCGGCTGACTGCCGTGGCGGCGGAAGAACTCCAGCAGGAAGACGGCCCGGTGCTGCTGGACCATCCAAGGGCACGCGGTCCGCGAGGGCTCGTCGCCGACGTAGAGATGGTCGGCCATCTGCTCGAACGGATCGTTCAACAGTTCAACGTCGGTCGCATCGACGCAGAAAACGCGCCCGATCTCGGGGTTCGCCCGCAGGTATTGCAGGATCGAGATCCACCGTTGGAAATAGGGCGAGATGCTGGTCTCGACGCGGACGTGCTGGACGTGCTCGGTGTCGGGCGCATCCAGGCAATCGTGCAGGATCACGAGCCGCTGGCCGCGGATGCTGTTCACCAGCGGCAGAAGATCGTCGTAGTTGGGCGTCATCGCGACCCCGCGCTGGGGGTCGGGCTGTCCGGCGAAGTAGGACGTGACGATCACGTCGTCGGTGGCGCGGTAGGGGACGAAGTCGGCATCCCCAAGGAGGCCCAGGTGCATGCTCTTGTTCCGGGCGATCCACCGTTGCCGCTCCTCGCCGAGGACGGTCGACTTCACCTCCAGGAATTCGTCGGCGCTGTGGATCAGGTGCTCGCTGCCGGTGACGTCGGCGTAGCGGAAGGTCGTCAACCCGAGATTGTAGATCCGCTCAGAAAGGTTCGGGTGCTCCCATCCCCAGCGGCCGAAGCCGGGGTTCATGCCGCCGGCCCGCTCCAGGCAAACCCGGTTGAGGTAGAGCATGCAGCCGCGGGCATGGCTGTAGGCGGTGATCTTGCTGTCGGCGTAAAGCTTGGCCGTGTCCCGGAGCGTCGGGTGGTCCCGAAAGTCGGTGAAGATGTACATCAGATGCGGCTCGGCGCTCTCGACGTAGGGCCGCCACCAGTTCGCGCAGAGCGGATAGGTGTCGTCGTCGAAGAGGAAGATCTCGTCGCAGCCGGCGTCGTCGAGCAACTCCAGGCATTTGTTCTTGGCCTGAGCGATGCCGACGTTCTTCTCGAACCGGAAGGTTGCGCCTGGCGCCGGCTCGGTGCTGGCATCGTCAACGACGACAATCGTCGTTCCCCGCGGGGCGAACCGCCGGATCTCGGCAAGGCTCCGCAGGAAGGTGTCGCGCCGGTTGTGAGTGGTGATGCCGATCCCGATTTTCACCCGGCCGCTCCTGCCAGATGCGCCACGGCATTGCTCGGATTGCGAGCGCCCCAGCGGTAGAGATGGAAGAGGTAGAGCCCCAGGGCGATGCCGAGCCGGCCACCGCCGGCCCGCACCGCCTCGCAGAAGGTCTTGTCGAAGTGGATCGAGCGCTCCTCGAACGGGTGCTCGACCCAAACCCGCTTGGGGAAGATCAGGCACATGCCGGCCAGGACCCCGCGGGGCAGCGGCTGGATGGCCGTGCCATGCGTGACCCACCGGCCGAGTGCGATCTCCCGATGGTGACCTATGTCCGGATCTTGATTGAACGCGCCGCCATGGAGTTGGTGGGGCGACCGGAGCCGATTGGTCATGCAGCCGATCACGGAATATTGATCACCGTGCTCGGCCACAACCCGCTCGACGAGGGCGCCCCAATCCGACGTGAGCCAGAGAGTGTCGCCATCGCGGAGGCAGACCCAGGCGTCCTCGGGCAACCGCTCGACGAACAGGTTCAACCCGCCGCCGATGTTGCCCGAGAGCCAGGGCGTCGCGTGCCAGATCACGCTTAGGTCGTCGGCGTGTAGTCGGCGTCCTCGACATAGGCCACCGCTTCGACCCGGCGCTTCTGCCAGTTGATGAAGCGCTCGGCCTTGATGCCGATGCTATTGGTCTGCCACAGCGAGACCAGCGACGTCGCGGTCGGCGGCGCCGAGGCATTGGTCGGGTTGTCGAGCATCTCCAGCGACGCTTCGCGGGAGGCGTCGATCACAACCTGCCCATCGTCCGCGAGGTAGACCTGATCGGTCGCCACGAGGATGATCAGCCCGGCCGGGACATACTGCGACGTGATGACCGGCACGCCCTCCAGGGAGCCGCCACGCGGCCCGATGTTGGGATACTCGGCCGCGCCGAGCGGGGTCTTCACCCGCGAGATCTGCTGGGCGAGGATCTCGCTCATCACGAACACGGCGTTCGCGGTCGAGAGGTTCGCGGTGATGAATGCCGTGTAGAGGGCATCCAGATCGGCGGAGACGTCGCCGGTCGACGCGATCGGGGTAACGCCGTTGGTGATCGACGCCGGGCTGACATTGGCCGAGGCCGCCTTCGCCGGGTCGATGAAGTCGATGTCCATCCGGGCCCGAACCGCATCGGCCAGGGCGTTACGGACGAGCGCGTCCGCGGACGGGTTGCTGAAGCGGACCAGCTCCTCGGTCAGGACCGCGATGGTCGCGATCTTGGCCCAGCGCAGTTCGATCTGCGAGAAATCGAACTTGGTCAGGGGCTTGGGCTTGCCCTCGCCGACCCAGTAGGCGTTGCCGCCGCTGGTCTGAGCCGGGATCTTGATGTTGAACGGCACGTTGAAGAGCGACGGGATGCCGTTCGCGCCGAACTTGCCCAGGATGGTCGTCGGGCGGAGGAACTCGATGAAGTCCCCGGCGAAAACCTGATAGTCCACCAGCGGGCCGGCCCAGGTCGGGTCGGTCGTGGTGCCGGCCGTGATCGCGGCCTTCAGGACGCTATGGATGCGCGAGTTGTCGGGGTACTGCGACTTCGCGATCTCATAGGCGATCTGCGGGTTGCCCTTCGCCGCGGCGAGCGCCTTGACGTAGCGGGCGAACTCGATGCCGGGCGGCAGCTTCGTGTCGCGGACGATCACGATCTGACTGCCGCGGGCGTCGCTGCCCGAGCGGGTATCGACCGCGTTGACCGGCTTGGCGACAACGGCCTGGATGGCCTCCTGCTCGCGGAGCCGCGCCAGGTGGTCATCGATGCCCCGCACCTCGTCGCGGAGGCCGTCGTATTCGTCCGCCTGCTCGGTGTCGAGGGTGCTCTCTTCCTCGCCGGCGGTGTTCATGATGTCGCCCATCCGGGCCGCCTTGGCGGCGCGGCTGTTCTCAAAAGCAGTGATCTGCTCTGCGATGGTCCTCGGCATAGCCTTGGCCCCTTTCTTCGCATTCTGTTTCAGGGAGCCCGAGGCGCCGGGCAGAGTGGTGGACGTGCCGATCGGCCCCGTGGCTTCACGGGGATTCAGGTTCACCCGCACTCGCTGGCCGGACGCGGCCCTGAGTTCGGTGTCGATCGATCGGATGGTGGTAATGGTGGCGTCGGCATTGGCCGGGATGGTCACGACGCTCAGTTCGAGCCATTCCCAGGTCTTGAAGCGGATGCCGCCGCCTTCCATGAATTCACGGTCGATGGCCCGGAAGCCGATCGACACGGCGCGAACGAGGCCGGCCTTGACCGACTGCCACGCTTCATCGACCCGATCCCGGAGTTTGCCGGCGTCGGCGATCTTTGCGATCACTGCGCGGAACGGGATGCCGTCCTTGGTCGGCTTGGCGAACTCGACATGGCCGATGGGCTGCCGCGCGTCATGTTGAAACAGGAGGGGCATCGGCAGCGCAAACTGCGCGCCCATGGGCTCGACGATGTCGCCCATCCGGTCCGCCCGCGGGGTCGAGGCGATGCCTTCGATCACTCGGGCGTCTTCATCGACGGACCGGATATGCAGGATGCTGTAAGCCCGATCGAGCATGGGCAGGCTCCAAAAGCAAAAGGGCGCACAACTGCGCCCTTGTAGGTCTCTGATCTGTGCCGTATCTTCGGATCGGCCCGGCGGAAACCGTTAGCCCTGCTACCCCGGAGACTTCTCCGGTCGGGGCTTCTCCGGTGGTTTCGCCCCTCCCCAAGATCGAAGCCGGTCGCCGGGCCGCCTACCCTCCGACGAAGAGCATCTGATAGGACGGCTGCACCACCCGCTGGAGATCGCGGGCCTTGAGGCCGACTGCCATGGCGCAGGCCACGGCGCCGTCGATCCGGAACCGGGTCGCCGACTTGTCCAATTTGCGGTTGCCGGCCGGATCGCTAACCGCCGTGGCATTGGCAATGCAGAAGTTGAGCACCGGGTTGCCGTCATGGGCGAACCGGCGCTGCAAGATGGAGATCTCCAGGGCGTCGATCGCCGGGCTCATGTCCCGGAAGCCCTGGCCCCAGGACACCAGCCGCAGGGCACCGGGGATCGGCTTGTCGTCGTCGGCGTAGGTCTGCAAGCCGATCCGTTCGAACTCCCGCATCAGATCCTTGATGCGCCAGCGGTCGAAGGCGAGGGCCGCAACGTCGTAGTCGGTTTGCAGGGCGGCGATTTGCTCGGCGATGTAGCCGTAGTCGATGGCCTTGCCGGGCGGCGCCTGGAGCCACCCCTGCGCTTTCCAGAGGGTATAGGGCGCCCGGTCCCGCAGCTCGTGGTCACGGAGCAAGTCACCGGGCTTCCAGAACCACGACGAAACCCGATCGCCGTCATCGGCCGAGCAGCCGACGAGCGCGGACAGATCGGTCGTGGCCGACAGGTCGAGCCCGAGATAGATCCGCTCGCCCGGCTTCAGCGTTTCGCCGGCCTGGCAGGCTTCCCATTCGGCCCGCGGGATGACCGGGCTCTGCGAGTCGACCCGTTGGTTCAAGTAGAGGTTGCGGAAGGTGCTCTCGAACGAAGGCATGCGGGCCGCCCGTGCCGCCATCGCCCGCATGTCCTCCAGGCTGCGGAAATCGTCCAGGGCCGGATTCGCGATGCTCCAGACGCTTTCGTCGAAGACGTCCTCGGCATCGTCGGGGACGGCGTATAGGTGGCAAACGATCGTTGGGTCTTCCGCCCGGAGCCCGTCATCGATCAGTTGCGAGAGGATGTGCTGCGGGTCATTGCTCTGCGTGCTGATGACGATGAAGAGCGGCTCCTCGCGGGCGCCCATGCCGGTATCGAGCGCATCGTAGAGAGCCCGGTTCTTGCTTTGCGCCAGTTCGTCATAGACGACCACGCTCGGGTTCAAGCCCATCTTGGTCCCGGCCTCGGCCGAGATCGCCCGATACACGCTGCCGTTGCGCCGGCAGAGGATGGTCTTGGTCGACGGGATCACCTCAAGCCCAGCTCGAGAACGCAATTCCGGGTCGGCCAGGATCATCTGCTGGCAGACCTTGAAGACCTGGGCGGCCTGCTCGCGTTCATTGGCGGCCGAGTAGATCTCGCCGTTCCGGATCGCCTCGGGCCCGCACAGATGGACGAGCACGAGCGCCGCGATCAGCGCGGTCTTGCCATTCTTGCGGCCGATCGACAGGATCGCCCGCCGCACCACCCGGCGCCAGTTCCGCCCCTTGAAGGTGTGGGGCTCATAGATCGCCTTGATGAATTTCCGCTGAAAGGGCCGCAGCCGGAACCGGCCGCCCTGGCCGACACCGCTCGGGACGACCAAGCACTCGATGAAGCGGCGGACCCTCTCTGCGCGCTCCGGGAACGCGCCCCGCTTCTTAGGCAAGCAGCCCGTCGAACTTCGACCCGTCGTCGATCGGCCCAGCGGCGATGCGGGACCGGGCGGCCGGGCTCATGCCGAATTCGCAGGCATACCGGACCATGTCCGCGGCAGCCTTGTGGGCGGTGCCGACGAGCGGGTTCTGGATGGCGTTGCCGTTGCTGGTGCGGATCATCAGGCCGCCGGTCAGCATGTCCTTCTTCGCCATCTCGGCGATGCCGCGCTCGGCCTGGACCCATCGGCCATAGGCTTGGCAGTAGGCGGCGAGCACGGCCCTATCGAGGCCGGTCAGCAGCCCAAGGGCATGAAGTTCTGGCGTGATCCGCATCCATTCGATCGCAGCGGCCGTCGACAGCACCTCGGGCGGGTCGGGGACCACGTTCGCCGGCCGCGGCTCCCGCTTGTTGATCGGGCGCTTGCCGGGATTGCCCTGGATCAGCTTCAGCGCGGTCGGCTTGGCCGAGGATCTGAGTTTGGACATGCAAGGTCTCGAACAGGCGCCGCACCAGATACGATCGGGCGATGGATACGGCGGTGAAGATCGCCCCGATCAGGACGTTGTCCCCGATGCTGGCGTGGAGCCCGAAGAGCGGAAACACGACGATCTGCGCGGCCAGGGCGACGACGAACCCGATCGCGGTGGACGTGCAGGCTTCGATCAGCGAGAGCCGGCGACTCTGCATCGCTCGGCCTCGGCCCATCGGCCATAGGCTTGGCAGTAGGCGCGCAGGGCAGCGGCATCGACGGCCATCACCATCGCCATGGTGCGGAGGGTGACGTCCAGGCGTTCGAACTCCGCGGCGACGAAGTCGGGCGGCAGATCAGCGCGGAGCATCATAGGACGACTTACTCCTGGGCCTTGGCGACGATCTGCACGCCGATGCCCACGTTCGCACCCTGAAAGTCGTCCTCGTTGAGCCAACTGACGGAGCCATGGACGTTGACAACGAGCGTCTGATTTTCAGCCGGCTCGCTGACGAGATCGACGAACGATTCCGCAGCACCCTGGGCCACCTCGCGGTCCGCGGCGTGAATCGGCTGCGTGCTGACGATGCGGTCGAACTCTGCCGCGATCTGGACCTTGGCCTCGGCCTTAGTGTCGGCCGCCACGCTGAAGGAATAGCTCATGGGATTGCCCTTTCGGTGTCACTGGACCGTCTTGGCCAGCTCGGGATGCGTCGGCATCTGCATCCGCCGGGCCAGGACGGCCTCGTAGGTCTCGCCGGTCCCGTCCAGGCGGGCGTCCTCGCCCGTGAACTCCTGCCACCGCTTGACGATCACGTCGCAATAGCCGGGGCTCAGTTCGCAGCCGTAGCCGGCGCGGCCCATCATCTCGGCCGCGATGATCGTCGTGCCCGATCCGAGGAAGGGATCATAAACGGCCTGGCCGGCGGAGGAGTTGTTCTCGATCGGCTTGCGCATGCACTCGACCGGCTTCTGCGTGCCGTGATCCCAGGTCTTCTCCTTGGTCGAGCCGCCGCCCATCGGGTTGTTGTTGCGGATCTCCCAAACCGTGGTCTGCTTGCGATCCCCGTTGTAATGCCCGGTCTTGCCCTTGCGGACCGCGTACCAGCAGGGCTCATGCATCCAGTGATAGTCGCCCCGGCTGACCACGAAGTGCTGCTTGACCCAGATGATCTGCGACCGCATCTGGAACCCCTCGATCCGGAGGCTCTGGGCCACCGTGTCGGCATGGGCACCGCCGTGCCAGACATAGGCCACGTCGCCGGGGAACAGGGCCCAGGCGGGCGACCAATCGGCCCGATCGTCGTTCTGGACCTTGCCGGTGGACCGCTTGCCCTCGCCGAGCCCGAGGTCGACGCCATTGCGCCAGGCCGGGTCGTAGGACACGCCATAGGGCGGATCGGTCACCATGAGATGCGGCTTCACCCCGGCCAGCAGTCGGCCGACCGTCGCGCTGTCGGTGGCGTCCCCACAGATCACGCGATGGCCGCCGAGCTGCCACAGGTCGCCCGGCAGGGTCGCCGGGACCGGCGGCTCCTCGGGGACGGCATCGGGGTCCGTGAGCCCCGCCTTGCCGCCGCCCATCAACTTGTCCAGTTCCTTCTCGGTCCAGCCGAGCATCGGGATATCAATGCCCATCGCGTCGAGATCGGCGATCTCCAGACGCAGCAGTTCGTCGTTCCACCCGGCGTTGAGCGCCAGTTTGTTGTCGGCCAGGATGTAAGCCCGCTTCTTCGCCTCGCTCCAGCCGCGGGCCACCATGACCGGCACGGTGTCGAACCCGAGCCGCTGGCCGGCCAGGACCCGGCCGTGGCCAGCGATGATGCCGCCGGCCTCGTCCATGAGGACCGGGTTCGTCCAGCCCCACTCCCGCATCGACGCCATGATCTGCGCGATCTGTTCGTCCGAATGCGTCCGCGCATTCCGGGCGTAGGGCACCAGTTTGTCGATTGGCCACCGCTCGACGTGGTCAGCCGGCCATAGCACCGGGGTGCCATCGGCCTCCAGCAGTGGCTGCGGCGGGGTCGACTTGGCCTTCGGCATGGGTTTTATCCGGGTTATAATCGGGCTGTTGGCGGGTCAGATCGCGGCTGGCCAAGCATTGAAGGGCCGATCCGGACCTTTTCCGGCGCTGGAAAGGACCGATCCGGGCCTTTCCCGAGGTGATGCTGGTGACTTTGGCTTTCGCCTGTGCTTGTGAATGCAAGGGAATTCCCCTGCAATTTCAGTGCGTCGCGCACAAAACGACTTTTTATTGCGTTTTAGCCGCGGCACAAACCTGAGCCCCCCTCATTTTACTGCGGCGTCTAAAGCGTCTT
>Ga0193743_1000060_pt1 | contig 74188 bp, 59 predicted proteins | sample L2c2metaG_FD_143038 | JGI IMG/M metagenome (GOLD analysis project Ga0193743, IMG submission 143038) | Soil microbial communities from a riparian zone of the East river system, Colorado, United States - L2c2 | ecosystem: Environmental > Terrestrial > Soil > Riparian zone | place: USA: East River... | reverse complement strand
GTGCGGATGTCGTGGCCGTCGTGGCGAAGCTGCGCGACGAGCGCGGTGACGCGGGCGAGGGCGGCGGCGAAGGGGTCGACCTTGCGGATCTGCGAGCCGATGTGGACGCTGACACCGTAGGGCTCGAGCCATTTGGATTTGGCAGCGCGGCGGTAGATGGCGCGGGCGGCTTTGATGTCGATGCCGAACTTGTGTTCGGAGAGTCCGGTGGAGATGTAGGGGTGCGTCTCGGCGAAGACGTCGGGATTTACGCGGAGGGCGAAGCGGGCGCGGATGCCGAGGGCCTGCGCTCGAGCGGCGAGGAGGTCGAGCTCCTGCTCGGACTCGACGTTGAACTGGAGGATGTCGGCTTTGAGGGCGGCGTCAATCTCCCAGACTTGCTTGCCTACGCCGGAGAAGACGACTTTTTTGAGGGCGGGCTTGTGGGCTTTGCGGACGCGTTCGAGCTCGCCACCGGAGACGATGTCGAAGCCTGCGCCCTGGCGGGCGAGAAGGCGAAGGATGGCGAGTGAGGAGTTGGCCTTGACGGCGTAACAGACGGTGTGGGGGCGAGCTGGCTTCCCTTGCTCAAGGCTGGCGAAGGCCTGCTGGAAGAGCTGAAAGCGGTGAGAGATCTGAGTAGCGGAGTAGACGTAGAGAGGGGTGCCGTGATCCTCAGCGAGAGAGGCCAGGCTGACGCCGTCGCAGAAGAGGGTGCGGTTGCGGTAGACGAAGGGACGGGCAGGGGCTGGCGGTGCGGCGGTCTTCTTCTTCAAAACGAGGGGCTCTCTCCTTGGTGCGGCTGTTTGACTCGTGGCGTCCGGGATGAACGCAGGTCCCTTCGACTTCGCTGGGCTTCGCTCAGGATGACACAGTTTGAGGGGACCGCGCAGCGGGTGAATTGGAGACGATATTTGCGGTGTGCCTACGGCTAAACAATATTGGTCGGCATGGCGTAGGGCTCTTCGGGGATGATGATCCAGGCGATGAGGTAGGCGAGGGCACCGGCTCCGCTGAGGCAGATGAGGGCGGTGATGATGCGGACGACGGTGACGTCCCAGTTGTAGCGCTGGGCAAAGGCGGCACAGACGCCGGCGATCATGCGGTTGTTGCGGGGGCGGAAGAGATGATCGCCGATGGTAAAGGGCGAGGTGTAAGGGGGCGGCGCGCCTACGCCGGTTGCGACTCCGCAGGAGGGGCAGAAACGAGAGGATGATTCCAGCTTCGATCCACAGCGAGTACAGAACATGGGAGATTCTCCGAAGAAGATAATTTTACATAACCGGTCTGGTGTTTTTGGCAGCCGGTTTCTCTTTGGATACGGAGAGATGGGTGAGATGGTTCCTTTTGGGATTCCCGGGGGATGTTTAGGGGCAGAAAAGCGGAATCCTCCGCAGTTCGGGGTCAGGTTCCCATGTAGGGAGTCTTGAGATACTTGCGGGCGGTATCGGCCTGGGACTGATCGCCTCCGCCGGCAGATGCTTCCTTATATTGCTCGATGGCTTTGTCGCGCTGATGGAGGAGGTCGAACATCTGGCCGGCATTGAGCTGGGCGCGGCGGCGGAGCCAATCGGTGCATTTGGGCTGAGAGGCGGCATTGATGTAGTTCTGGGCGGCGGCGGCGATCTGGTTCTGTCCGCGCTGGGTGTCGGCGAGGCCAAAGTAGGTCATCTGCAGGCGGGGATCGATGAAGAAGTCAGGCTTGCGGGCGTCCTCGAGAAGGCGCTTGTAGGCGGCGATAGCACCGGGGCCGTCCCCTTTGTCCTTGGTAAGGTTGGCCTCTTCGAGGCGGAAGAGATAGTCGCGAGGAAACTCCTGGGCGAGGCCGCGCTGGACGGCGAGAGCCTCGGGGTATCGAGCGTCGTGGCGGAGAAAGAGAGAGAGTGCGGTCCGGCACTCTACGCGGTTGACGACACCCTGAGCAGCGCACTGGCGGAGGAGATCGAGGCCTTTCTCCTTGTTGCCGGTGACGCCGGTGATTCCAATCATGATGCGGAGGATGCGTGGGAGAGAAGCGACGGCGAACTGCTGAATTCCGACGGCCATCTTGGCATCGGCGTAGTTGGGATCGATGCGGAGGGCCTGTTCGCTGTCCTGGCGGGAGTTGAGGCCCTGACGGGCGGCGCCGACGTAGCTGTGATCGACGAGGGTGATGAAGGCCGCGTGCATGCCCCGGGCATAGCCGCGGGCGAAGTACGCATTGGCGTCGTTGGGATTGGCTTTGGTCTGTCGATCGCAGATTGCGATGACGGAGTTGGTGAGCTGCTCGATGCGATCGCGGGTGGCCTGGGGGACGGGGACGTCGCGCTTCGAGGACAGAAAAGAATCGTGGGCGTAGTAGGTGGTGTCGAGGAGGTCCTGATGGTAGAGCTCGCGGAAGATGAGAGTCATCAGGATATAGTTGGCCGCCATGGGATTTTGCGGGTTAGCGCGCTGAATGGCTTCGAAGCGGGAGAGGGCTCCGTCGTAGTCGAGGTTATAGAAGTGGACGTGAGCTTCGCGTACCTCGGGCGAAAGATTGATGGGATCGGTATGCAGGTTGGCGGGTTGCGCGGCGGCAGAGAGCGTGAGCGCCACAAGCGACAGGAAGATGCAGGCGAGCAGGGAAGTGCGATATGGTTTTGAGGTCATCGTAAGCGGGGTGCGGCGAGTGTGCATTCCGGGTTCTTTGGGGCCGTTGTAAAGACGCATCCTGGTATTAGACGCATATCACCGTAGACTATAAGCCTGCCACGTGGACCACCGTGGCCACCAAACGTCTACGTTGAGATGGAAGGGCGTATATGACACGGTTTGAACTGCTCCAAGTGCTGGTGGGCCAGGCGCGGGTAAATGGATTCCCATTCAAGAAATGGTATGTATCGCGCATGGGTTTGCCGTGGACGAGCACGCAGGAAGCTCTCGAGAGGCTGGCGGAGGAGAGGCGCTACTATGCGTTGTTGTTCTCGCATGAGTTCGCGTCGAGCTTCTGGAAGGCAGGGGAGCTGATGACGTTTCAGGTTCCGACGCAGACGTTTTCACGAGCCATGGCCGATGGCACAGTGCGTGAGATCACACGAAAGGCATATACGCGGCGCACAGCGCGTGAAGATGTGTGGCGGTATCATCTGCGCGAGATGGCTGTGACCGAGGAGCCGCTGAAGTATATCCGGCGCTTTGTGCGGGTGGAGGATGACCTGGACGAGGAAGAGGCGAGCTGAAGGTAGTGGCTCTTGCCTGAGCTCAGAACCTGTATTCGCGGCGAATGGCGGCAATCTGACGAATATGATGTCGCCCATGCACGAGATGAAAGCGTCGCCATTGAGGGATGCTGAGCGGCCCGAGGACGAAGTGGGAGAGGCAGGGAGTGGAGCTGAAGAGGCCCTCGGCCTGGGTCAGTACGGAGTCCATGCTGGTAAGGCTGACGATGATTGCAGAGGTGAGGTCGTCTCCGCTGGGGTGAGGAGCGGGCGAACAGGCGGGCGGCGTGACGATGGCAGGAGCTTCGCGCCGTACAGGGATAAAGCCTAACCGGATCACAAAGAACCGCGGAAGGAATTGGGATGGAGTAGGACGCGAGCGGGTGGGAGTTCCTTTTGCGAGGCGGTCTTTGATGGAAGAAGTCGTGGAGGCGAAGGTCATCAAGAGATGCTGGGCGATCTGACAGATATTCCAGCGAGCTGGATCGTGTTTCGGGTGGAGTTGCGCCTGAACAGCGTTGAGGCCATGGAGGGAGCTGGAGAGTTCGCTTTGGAGTTGTTGCAAGGCGGGATCCATGTTGGACTCTTTGACGGCACCCCCAAAGGTACACTGGAGGCATGGTAGAGGGGATACGGTTCTTATGGCATGCGACTCGAGGGTATCGTCTGCGGCCGTGGCGTAGTCCCTATCTGCGGTGGCGGCTGGAGACCTATTCCGGGAAGAAGGCCGACGCAGTGGAAGCAAAGGACTTCTGGGCGCTGATGTGGGACGAGCGAGGCCAGGTGTTGCGATTTTCGCGTTGGCTGGGCGAGATGCGCGGATACGCAGAGGAAAGCGAGAAGTAGAGCGAGCCGGGGCCATTGCAACGAGAAATGTACCTTGCGGATGCCTGAAGGCGATCCTCAATTGCCCCTCCGGGACGGCAATGCTATCCTTATGGGGACACTAAGAGTGGACTAGAAGAATCAGGAGTATACGAAAGCTGTGCTAGCACCTGCTAAGAAGACAGATATTATTGCGAAGTTTCGCACCCACGATTCCGATACCGGAAGCCCCGAGGTTCAGATCGCGATTTTGAGCGAGCGCATCGGAGAGCTGACCGAGCACTTCAAGGCTCACAAAAAGGATCACGGATCGCGCCGCGGGCTATTGATGCTCGTAAGCAAGCGCCGTCGCCTGCTGGATTACCTGAAGAAGTGCGACGCCGACCGTTACCGCGATGTGATTGGCAAACTGGGCATCCGCAAGTAACCGCATCCCGGAGACACCTTCATTCAAACCATGGAAGCATGCTCGGCCCGTTCGATTCCGGCTGCAGACCTTGTGCAGGACCGCAAAGGGTCCTGCAGCGGGAGCCGATAACGATGGCACTCATGGCAAGCGCACTTATTGCCATGAACGCTGGACGCTTCGAGCCGGCTGGGCAGAACTATTCCATGAATCATTCGACACAGGGCAGCGTGCTGACGGTCTAGAGGACCGGCGGCTTGCTGCGCTTTTTCGCGTCTGCACAAACGCACGGGCGGAAGACGCGAGACCAGGTTCCAGATAAACGATAGAGACGAGAGAAAAGAGAGCACACATATGAAGCAGGACGTGATTGTAGAGCTTGCCGGCGGCAAGCAAATTAAATTTGAGACGGGCCGCATGGCCAAGCAGGCCTCAGGCGCCGCACTGACATCGAGCGGAGACAATGTGATCTTGGCGACAGCGGTCGCTTCGCCTGACCCGAAGGAAGGCATCGACTTCTTTCCGCTGACGGTGGAATATCGCGAGTTTACCTATGCCGGTGGACGCATTCCCGGTGGATTCATCAAGCGTGAGGGGCGTCCGAGCGAGAAGGAGATCCTGACCAGCCGCCAGATCGACCGTCCGATCCGCCCGCTGTTTCCCGAGGCATTCCGCAACGAGACGCAGGTAGTCGCGTTTGTCTACTCGGCGGATAAGGAGAATGATCCGGATGTACTTGGCATCAACGGAGCCAGCTGCGCGCTGGCGTTGAGCGATATTCCGTTTCACGGTCCTGTGGGCGCGGTTCGCATCGGCATCGTCGAGGATCAGTTCATCGTGAATCCGACGTATGCGGAGCGCGAGAAGAGCAAGCTGAACATTATGGTCGTCGGCACGAAGGACGGCATCGTGATGATCGAGTCCGGCGCGAAGGAGATTCCGGAAGAGCGCGTTGTCGACGCGATCGAGTTTGCGCACGGTGAGATCAAGAAGATCTGCGCGGCCATTGAAGATCTAGTATCCCGGGCCGGCAAGCAGAAGCGCCTGGTGACGGCTGTGGAGACCGACAGCGAGTACCTGAATGCGCTGAAGGCAAAGATCGGCGCTCGTCTGGCGGATGCGCTCGACACGAAGAAGCACCCGAAGTTCGAAAGCTACGCTCTGGTGAAAGCAATCAAGGACGAGCTCAAGAAGGAGCTTCCCGAGGGAGATTCGGATGCCGCCAAGAAGCTTGGCAAGTACTATGAGCTGCTGCGCGAAAATATCTTCCGCGAGCAGGTTCTGAACGACCGGATTCGTCCAGACCATCGGGCCTTCGATGAGATCCGGGAGATCACGATTGAGGTGGGCGTTCTTCCCCGTGTTCACGGCTCGGCGCTGTTTACGCGCGGTGAGACACAGGCACTGGTCTCGGCTACATTAGGAACGACCGACGATGCTCAGCGCCTGGAGAGCTACGAAGGCGAGCAAAAGCGGCGCTTCATGCTGCACTACAACTTCCCGCCGTTCTCGGTAGGAGAGGTAGGGAGGATGTCTGGTGTTGGCCGGCGAGAGATCGGTCACGGCGCCCTGGCTTCGCGTGCGATTGAAGCCGTGTTGCCGGGCGAGGATGAATCGCCCTATACGCTGCGCGTGGTGTCGGACATTCTGGAATCGAACGGCTCGTCATCCATGGCTACGGTCTGCGGCGCATCGCTTTCGCTGATGCAGGCTGGCATTTCGCTGAAGGGCTCGGTTGCCGGTGTGGCGATGGGCCTGGTGAAGGAGGGCGACAAGTACGCCATCCTGACCGACATTGCCGGAGCCGAGGACCACTACGGCGACATGGACTTCAAGGTAGCCGGAACGCGCAATGGCATTACCGCGTTGCAGATGGATATCAAGATCATGGGAATCACGTCGCAGATTATGCGTGAAGCCCTGGAGCAGGCTCGTCATGGAAGACTCTTCCTTCTAGACAAGATGGACGCAGTGATTGCTGGTGCAAATCAGGAGAAGTCGAAGTTTGCGCCGCGTATCCACACGATGCAGATTCCGACAGACAAGATTCGCGATCTGATTGGGCCGGGAGGCAAGGTGATTCGCGGAATCATCGACGCGACCGGCGTGAAGATCGATGTCGACGACACGGGCCGCGTGAACGTAGCCTCGAGCGATGCGGATGGCCTGGAGCGTGCGATCCAGATGATCAGCGATCTGACGGCAGTGCCAGAGGTGGGGAAGACCTATCTTGGCAAAGTCGTACGAATCGCGGAGTTCGGCGCGTTCGTCGAGATCTTCCCTGGAACGGATGGCCTACTGCACGTCTCCGAGATTGCAGAGCATCGCGTAAAGGACGTGAAGGACGAGCTGCGTGAGGGCGACCAGATCCTGGTGAAGGTTCTCGCAATTGAAGGAAATCGCATCAAGCTTTCCCGCAAGGCGGTGTTGCGTGAACAGCGCGCCAAGCTGGGATTGCCGGATCCGGCTCCCCAGGGTGGAGACAGTGAAGAACGCGGGCGCGCTCAGCAGGCGGCAGCCACCGATCCCGAAGGACTCGAGGATGAGGACGACTTCGAAGAAGGCGGCGAAGAGGAAGGCGGCGAAGAGGAAGGCGAGGAAGAACCAAACTTCAATCGCGCCGATGCGGTACCGCAAGGAGCATCCCGTCCAAGTGGTCCCGGCGCTCCAGCTGGACAACGTCGGCCGGGTGGACGTCGTCGTCGAGGCGGACGTCGAGGCGGTCCTGGCAGCGGATCGCCACAAGGCGGCAGTCAGTAGCCGGATAAAAAAAAGACATGAGACATGGGCTGCGCAATTGTGCGCAGCCCATGTTTTTTGAAAGCCCATACTGTTACGGAATGTGGATCTTACTCCAAGTTCAAGCGCGAGGGCTGATGTGAGGCCGGGAGTTCTGATTCATGCGCGGAGATCAAAGAATGGTCCTTAGTGGCATTTATGTGTCTCGGAGTAATGCTGTCGCGATGGCATATCGGCGAGATCCACCAGAGAATTCCATGGTAAAGCGTAACGATCCTGGCAATGCTATGTGTTGTGGACCGCGATATGAGATAGCCAAGATACTGACGCACTGGGCCCGCTGTGGATTGCAAGGTCTTTTTATTCCTAACCCGAACAACTGGGGAGCTCAGAGATGCAACATGAGGCGGAATCAGGATTCGTCTAAATATCTTCCATTTGTCTTTCGATGATGGGAGCAGGCAGAGATGCAGCCAAAGAGCGTCTCTATTCGGTTGGAACATATTTTCGAGGGACGACCCCGAGAATCGTTCAAGCCATCCGAGTTGTGATGCGGGAAGACGTGCTATCTCTTGCTCAACGCAGGAATGGAGGCGACAGCCAAACCATGCGCGAGCATGGTAAAAAGCAAGAGCCTCGAGCGATCGGAGTGACGGCGAATGCGAAACGAGCCACTCATTCCAAAAAGCATCGTCTTCAGCGTGAGAGTGAAGGAATACTGCAAGCTCATAGACGTGGTTGATGATCCAGTCGCTAAGAAGAAGATTGCGAAGGACATGCAATGCGAGATGTCCCAGGTGGTCTACCGGACTGAGACAGGAGAATGAGAATTCATCGATCTTACGTCGCGTTCTCCTATCCCAAAAAGAGTCAATCTCGGGAATTGTCACCCTGGAGACGGTCGAATTCCAGAGACAAAAGTGGAGTTCGATCCCGAGCGGCATAGCCGGATCGAAGCGATTTCCTTTCCACTGCCAGTTTCCCAGACGCGTCATCGCATCGCTATGATCAGCAAATGCAATGTTGGTGGTTTTATGAGATCGATAGCCGATCTCTTCCAATGCAGCTTGTGCCGCTTGGATCTGGTTTGGCGGACAGACGAAATCTAGATCGGACTGAGATCTGAGTTCGGGGCGCGCAACATATCCCGGAGCCTGGGTGAAACCCTTGATGATGATATGCGGAATTCCAGCGCGATCGAGAGCAGTGGCGGCTTCCTGGTAGATGGATCGGATATTTTCGTATCGCAGAGCATTGTCGGCAAGATTTCTTTTAAGGCGATCCGCTAGCCATACCGGGAAATTTTCCGTGGGAAGCTGTGCCAGGACAAGCGTGAGATGAGCGGTGTCGCAAAATTCGAGCAGGCTGCGCCACTGATCCTCCTTGAGTGCTCGCAGAGGCTCCATATTGCGCTTGCCCAGCTGGAGAGCAGAGAGCAGAGCCGCGATTTCCGAAGGAATCTTTAGCCTACGAACTTTCTCCATATTTAGAGCCCCTGTTGGGCAAGTCGATCCAGTCGCTCGATGGCCCAATTGAGATCTGTGTAACGCAGTTCGTAGACAGGAAGCTGAAGCAGTCTGTCGATTGCGGCTGACTGTCTAGCTGCTGATGTCGTTTTGATAAATTGCGATTGTTGAAACCCACGACGGGCGTGGTCCTTTGAGAAAGGGACTAATTCCGGGACCGTGATATCGCGACGGTTGAGAAATACGATCGCTTGTACACGTGTAGATTCCGCTATGGCAATGCCGGCCAATTCCGCAGTAGGAATTTCAAGAGAAGGTTTTCCCGCCGCGCGAGGAGTAATGGGACGACCTCCGAGTTCAGGGAAGAGTTGCGCTCCGGAGTCTCGCAAGCGGAACTGATGACAGTTTCCTACGACTGTCGGCTCTTCTTTATCGAGCAGAAGATAGCTTGCGTCATCGCAGGTGTAGGTCCAGCCAGAGCGAACACCCGCAAATGCAAGGGAAGATTTGCCTGCTCCGGAATCTCCGCAGAGCAGCATGCCGAATCCATGGGAGCTAACACAAGCTGCATGCAGCGCGGACGCCCGAACAGTTGCCAGCATGGTGAGAGCGCCTGCTTCGAGGAAGTGATATCGCAGATATGAAGTGGATTTGGCCGTCTGGTCCGTTATCCATCCATAAGTAAGACCGGTATTGAGATCAGAGTTTACGAAGTTATATTGATTCGCGATGAGTGAGAGCAGATGTCCGTGAATTCGGCAAAGGGGAGCTGGAGGTAGAGATGGAGATTCCTGCGGATTTGAAGTAACGCCAAGTTTGAAAAGAAGGGGATCCGCATCGAATCGTTGTTGGAATTTTCCCCAGCTTTGCGCCGCTGCTTCAAGGACATCCGATGAATTGGTCGCAACTTCAACGGGAAAACCCAGCGGAAAAAAGATAGAACGATACGGCATGATCGTATCGAATAAAGGCTGATCGTCGGACGAAGGCGTGAGGTAAACAGTTTCCATGTCGGATGTGGATGTCATCGCGTTTGTTCCCATCATTTTTCGTATTCATCGCCGGTGTAGGTCCGCGGCTCGCCGAGGCTGCCGGCCGGAGGCAGATGACGCAGGAAGACGACGATCGCCCACATATCGCTATCGCTGAGGATTCCTTTCGACCCCGGCATTCCTGACGGCCCTATACCGTTTTCGATAATCCATTTAAGCTGTCCATCGGTATAGTCCTGCACATGGGAAGATGCAAGGGAGGGTACTGGAGGCGATAACTTATCCGCAAACGGTACACCCGTATTCTGGCCGTCACGACCGTGACATACGACACAATAAGAACTGAAGGCCTGTTTGCCAGCTTCTATATTTGCTTTCGTCGCAGGGAGGGGATTACGGTTATCCCGTCCCTGTACTGTGAGATGGTGTTTCGTCCAGTTGATCGTCGAAGTTTCCAAGTGACCTGGGGGATCCGCTCTGCACCCGCTTAGTGTTATTACGATTGCCATACAGGCTGGGACGAAAAGCCATACACGCATATAGCTACTCCTTTACGTGAACGACAAATAGCATCGAGCCATGACCACTCCCACAAAAATGTCCGCATTGACCATGGAAGTCACCATCCGTGCTGGGCGTGACTGTAATCTCAACCGGTTTTCCTTTTTTAATCTCCTGATTGATTCCGAGATCGGGAACAAGGAGGGCGTGTGTGACGTCGTCTGAGATGAGTCGTAACTGAACAGTTTCGTTGCGCTTCAGGGTTATCTCAGAGGGTTCAAAACTGAATCGGTGCGCATGAATTTCGATCGTATGCTCAGTCTGCTGCGCTTGAATTGTGGGTCCCGGCTGCATGGGCGCGACCATCAGCAAAGTAAATAATGTCCAGGGAATCAGCTTCACTTTGTAGAATTCCTCTCAATAAGGGGTTATGTAAAACATTCAAGGGAGATTGGATCAAGGTGCGAGGTATTTGAGGAGCAGTTCCTGATCCTTTTGGGATAGCCGTGCGCGTGTTCGCATATGCATAATGACTGTGCCGGTTATCCGCGGACTGATCGCCATTGGAGGCGTGTGGCAACGAGAACAATTGTCATTGAAGACCTGTTCACCGGTTCTGGTTGGCTTGGCTTGCTGAGACGATACTTTGGGAGTCGCAGTGTTCTGTTGTTGTATTGCAAGAACTCCTGCAGAGCAGGACACAAGCCAGAGGAGCAAAATTCCATTGAGTAGATGACGGTTCATTTTTTCCTCCCCGGCCAGAGCGGAAACAGAAATCTGTAGGATGCACCTACGTTCCAGACGTTGGCATTCCCCTGACTGGAGAAGGTGCGGGCATAGCTGGAAACGAAGCGAATGTCGTCACGAAGGTAGTAATTGATCCCGAAGTCGACTCGGTGTGTATCGACCCTTGGCAGACTGTTGCCGCCTCCATGCAGAGGGAAGAACTGTTGCATGCGGGTGACGACCTGGGCTCGGCGAAAGAAGGAGGGAATTGCAAGTTGCTGAAGGCGATAGGCGCCTTCAATCCAATAACCTCGGCCGTTATAACTGAAATCTCCTTCCGCCTTTAAATCAAGCGGTGTCGTACGAGGCTGCCAGGATATGTAAGTGGCAACGCTGTTGATATTCTGCTGTTGGAGAAAACGCTGATAAGAAACCCCGGCTTCGAGGCGGAGGCGAGTCAGATAGATACTCGTATCTCCTCCGGCAGTTCTCGCCGCCTCAAGTTGATTGATATTGCTACGGGCAGAGAAGTAGCTTGAGTACTGCACTGAGTATGCCGGCCGCTGAAGGACTACTCCCCGAAGCATTATGCCGTCGCCGGCGCCGCTGTTTCGCGTGCCTATTGCTGCAGTAATCGGCGAATCCGCAAGATTGCGAATCCATATGGGCACGAGCCGCTCGTTGTAGAGGCCGAAGGGGAGCAGATACTTTCCAGCGGTAACGATGACATGGGTGTTCGCCAGCCAGTCAATCTGCGCATAAGCGACCGTTTTAAAGACCTTTCCTTTGAAGGGCCCCTCGGTCTGATTTTCACGTTGAAAGAATCCGGTAAAGTCCGTTCTGGACTGCAGCAAAACATGAGATCCAAACGGAACGAGAAGGACAGGGTTGATTTGAGGTATGAGTGAGGGGACCCCGCCGTTCACATTGTGAATATAAGCTGCGCCTCCAGAGATGGTAGGCACGCGTCCGGCGTGCGTCTCGATAGCACGAATCGCAGGTGTGTCCTGAGAGAGTGCACGATGTTCCAAGGCGAAGAAAATTCCACAGGTTGCGATAGCCCATCGGTATAGTTTGCGATGTCGCCGTTGCACAAGTCCCTTCCTATTTTTCAGACTTGAATGCGCGCGAGTGATCGGTCTGGATCCTCGAACAAATCGAGTATAGGAAGCTGAAGGGAGGCAATTGTCATGTTCGTATCTTTGTAATGTCAAACTCTTCTGGCAGACAGAGATTGCGCAGGGCGCAGACATTTCGATGACAAACCGCGATATTTCAGAGACGAATGCCCGCTTGGCAATCCATTCGATTCAACGGGGCAATTTAGACTTAGACCGCCCAGTGGCCGGCTATCCCTCAGTTTAGGCTCCGAAGCATTCCGTCGTGTAAAGTTGATGCCATGAAAGCTCTCATGCTATCGGAGTACCGGCAACTCGAATTGGTGGATGCCCCATTACCCGATCTCGCGACGGACGAGATCCTGCTGCGAGTGGAGGCTTGCGGCATCTGCGGAAGCGACGTACATGGCTATGATGGCTCGTCCGGCAGACGAATTCCGCCCTTAATTATGGGACATGAGGCTGCAGGAGTTATAGACAAGGTCGGTTCAGGAGTAACAGACTGGAAGGTCGGCGACCGAGTTACCTTCGATTCGACCCTTTATTGCGGTAGATGCAAATATTGCATGCGTGGAGACATTAATCTCTGCGACAACCGGCAGGTCTTTGGCGTCTCCTGCACGGATTATCGGAGAAATGGGGCTTTCGCCGAATATCTTGCGATTCCAACCAGAGTGCTCCATCGGCTCCCTGCCGAGTTGTCGTTTACCGAAGCCGCAATGATTGAGGCAGTGTCGGTTGCGCTTCATGCAGTTTCCGTCTCGAAGTTTCAGCCAGGAGAGACTGCGCTCGTGCTGGGCGCCGGGATGATTGGAACGCTGATCGTACAGGCACTCCGCGTGGCAGGCGCCTCCCATATCTTCGTCGCAGATCCGGACGAAAGCAGGGTGGAAGCGGCCAAACGCTCTGGGGCACATACCGCGATCCATTTGCCTGCCAAGGGTAAGGGGCCTGATTCAAAGGAGATTATCTTCCGGAGCTACCCAGACGGAGTGGATCATGTCTTCGAAGCCGTGGGCTTTGGAGCGACCGTTCAGGCCGCAATCGATGCGGTGCGCAAGGGTGGAACAGTGACCCTGGTGGGGAACATCGATGCCAAGGTTGAGCTGCCGTTGCAGGCCGTGGTGACGCGACAGATCCGATTGCAAGGCTCAGCGGCATCGGCAGGAGAGTACCCGAAGGCGATTGAGCTAATGGCGACGAAACAGATTGATGTCTCTTCTCTTATTTCGGCTGTGGAACCGCTGTCGAAGGGGGCCGCCGCCTTCGATCGTCTTTACAAGAGAGAGCCCAACATTATTAAAATTATTCTCGCGCCAAATTCAGTTTAAACGGGAGATCGATGAGTTCAGCGTTGCCCACTTCCTCACCCACAGCAAAATCGTCACTTTTTGATCTCACTGGCCGTGTCGCACTTGTCACCGGTACAAGCCGAGGACTTGGCCAATATTTTGCCAGAGCTCTTGCACGGGCCGGCGCGGACCTGATTCTCACAAGTCGCAACCGCGAGTCGCTTGCGGAGTTTGAAAAAGAGATCTCCGCGCTGGGCCGTCGTTGTGCCTCCGTATCGCTCGACGTCTGCGACGAACAGTCCATACAGTCCGGGATCGCTGAGGCTTATTCGGCATTCGGCACGATCGATATTCTGGTAAACAATGCGGGCATGAATATCCGAAAGCCTGCCGTAGATGTGACCTGGGAGGATTGGAATCGTATTCTGGATACGAATCTACGCGGTTCATTTTTCGTTGCACAAGCGGTGGCAAGAGGAATGATCGAGCGCGGTTACGGCCGCATTATCAATATTGGTTCCGTTACCTCGGTTGCTGGCTATGCGGGTCTTGGTCCTTATGGGGCCAGTCGAGGGGGCATTCGCCAACTGACGATGAGCCTTGCGGACGATTGGGGTCCCCATGGCATTACGGTAAACTGCCTTGCGCCAGGCTGGTTCAAGACAGCACAGAATCAGATTATGTATGAGAACAAAGAATGGGTTGAGTATCTCTGCGACCGTATTCCTTTGAAACGTCCCGGGAGCCCCAATGATCTCGATGGCCCGGTGGTATTTCTTGCGTCGGAAGAGAGCCGGTACGTGACCGGACAAACTCTGCTTGTGGACGGTGGCATATCGACCGGGGCAACACGGGCGCTTCCGGCTGGAGGAGCTAAAACTACGCCGTCAGGCCGTCTTTGACGGGTGCCGGCGATATGGATTCGATTCGCCCAAGAAGAAATATGTAACTCGCAATTCCTAGGGAAAGAATGACGCCTGCAACAAGGAATGCTGCCGCGAAAGAATGGGTCCAGGTGCTGATATAACCTGTCGCGATGGGAGCGACAATCGCTGCGATTTGATTCGACTGGTTCATGATGGCTCCTACTCGCCCTGTGCTTTCGGGCGGTGCCAAAAGGGAAGGAAGCGACCAGAGAACCGGCGACGCCGCTGCGAGACCACTGAGCGCCAGGGAGAGGCATATCAGGACGGCTTGAGGCTGTTGAAAGAATGCAGGTGCCAGTACAAATAAACCCATTCCTGTGCCGATGACCAATATGCTCTTGCGCACCTTGCTCGCGTCGTAGCCACGACTCACGAGCGCATCCGTCAGGATTCCCCCCACGGCAAAACCGACGACCGCCGCAACGAGCCAGGGAACAGCAGACCAAAGAACAGCCTGTCGACTGGACATCTTCAAGCCCTTCTGCAGATAGAAGGGCATCCAGGTCAAGAGCAGATAGAAGCAATAGTTGTATGCACCTGACCCTATAGCAATGGCGAGAACTTTTCGCTGCCGCAATAAGTCGGACAAAGTAAGGCCGATGGCCTTCTCCGCGCGAGGAGAATCACTATGAAAGACTTCTCCGATTGCGGGATCTCGATAGATAAGCGCAAAGAGCAATGCATACAGGGCGCTAAGAAAGGCTGTTGCCGCGAAGTTGGCACGCATTCCAAAATGCAGAAGTATGAGCCCTAGAATAGGAGTTCCAAGCCCTATCGCGAGCTTTGCGGCTGCGTCAAAGGTAGCTGTCGGGACTCCTCGTTCAGCTGGCGGAAACCACAGCCCGATGGCTTTTGCGCAAGCCGGGAAGGTAGGCGCTTCGCCAATCCCTAACAAGAAGCGTGCCGCAAAGAGGAAAAGGATCGTTGGTGCTACCGCCGCCAGACCGGAGGCAAGCGCCCACAAGAGGATCGCAACAAGCATGACCCGGCGTACGCCGAAGCGATCGAGCAGAGTCCCACTTGGAAGCTGCATCGCGGCGTAGGTCCAGCTATACGCGCCCAAGAGATATCCAAAAACGATATCGGAGATTCCGAAGGCTTTTTGTAGAGCATCATGCGCGATGGACAGATTAACGCGATCGAAGTAGTTGACAAGAATGCCAAGACCGAGGAGTACAGCGATAGTTACGCGTTTGCTTTTGTTCATCATTGGCAATTCGATTCAATTGCTGCAGGCGAGGTAAACTTTGACTGCATTCCAATAGGGAACGTAGCATGGATCGGACGATCGAAGGCTATAACCATTCAAAGCAGTTTCTGCGACGGAAGAGCGAAATGCAAATGTTTTATCCCTGGTTTCACGGGATGGGTTTGGTAGATAGGATCTCATCAGATCTGTTCTACTATCGTTCTTTATCGAATTGTTTTATTCCGCGCGAAGTTGGCATTGTGAAGGAGAATCGTCTTGCGAGCTCCAGTACCTTCTCTGGGCGGAGAACAAGTCTGTTCTATCGATCGCATCGCTAACGGCGAAAACGCGTCTAGCTTGAACGTCGAAATCGAACAGCCTGGTAGGGAACTCCGGGAAGGCGAAGTTTAGCCTTACCTCGAAATTTACCCGAAACGGGATGGATCGTCATCGCCCATGGATCGATGATCTCCGCATCGAAGTTAGCCTCAGGCAAAGGGAATTCGTACCAGATGGGCTGATGGAAGTCGAAATAATAGAGGATGTAGTCCGGAGATTTACTGTCACCACTTACCGCCGAAACATTGAGGTAGTAGGGAGAGTCGGTTGCCTCCAACCCGGCGCGCGCGAAGGTCGGGTGAGAGGCTGGAACCGATTCTTCGACCAGGCGGCGTAGAAAGCCAATTCTCTCCGGACTGGTTCCATTGAGTTTGCCGCCATGCGCCCACCAGAGTGTAGGAGTGGTGTTCTCGTCCATTGCTTCGGTAGGCTTTAGTAATGTCTCTCCATGAGTGACATAGCCGCCTGCCATAACCCCCAGCCAAAAGCGTCGTGCCATCTCTTCGCCGGAGATGTTGCCCCAGCGTCGATTCAGGTTTCCTTCATACATGACCTCATCGAAGAGGACCGGTTTTTTCCATGATCGAAGATACGCCGCTCCTGCTTCAAATTGAGAACTTTGAAGACTGGCATGGGTGATCCATGGATGTGAGTAGTCGTACATCGTCTTGGAATAATGAATAGAACGAAGATGCGAGACCGGATCATATTGCTCGATGATGTGAAACAGACGGTCGAAGTCCTGAACGGTCTTCGCCTTCATCAAATCGAACTCGTTTGCCATCGACCACCAGACATTTCGGTGTGCGGAGAGTCGAGCCAGGACGTAGCGCAGATACCGATCATCCTGTTCCGCAGACATCGTCGCATAGCCCCATCGATCGTAGGGATGGAAGAGAATAAGGTCCGCTTCGATTCCGAGCGCACGCAGATCGCCGATCCGCTCTTCAAGATGACGGAAGAACACTGGGTTTGGGCGATCGAAGTCAGACTTTCCTGCACTATCACGCACGAAGGGATAGTGTTCCGGTTCGTTGTGATTGTACTCATAGCTCTTAGGAAAGACGCACATGCGGAGCTTATTGAAAGGCGCCGTCTTTAATGTCGCCAACGTTTGCTGTTGCACCGATTCTGGCTGGTGCGTCCATGCATAACATGTCGTTCCAAATGGAAAGAAGGCTGTGCCATCGGCATGGGCAAAATGCAGTGTGTTGCGTACGGAAACCGGCCCGTGCGAATTTTCGAGAGGCGCAATACAGCGAACCCGGCCACTCTTTCCATTTAGTGAGGCAGCGGTGCTCTTTGTTTGATAGCTCCACTCTCCCTCAGTGTCGGGCATAAAGTGAATCTTGTATTTTCCTTCGCCATCGTAAAAACCTTCGACTTCTACTATCCGGTTTCCCAGGGAAAAGTTCGCGGAAAGTTGTACCTCGCGAAAGGGATTCCCCTGCGAGGGGCCGTCCAGCGAGATCTTGAAGATCTCCCACTTAGCCACTGCCTCGTGCTGCGGCTCTGCGATCATCTGGCTATCGGCGATAACGCTGGCAAGACTTCCAGCGGAAGCCAGCTTCAGCATGGAACGGCGAGTTAGTTTATTCACCGATGGAGTATAGCAACTGGTCTCTGTCATTTAGTTGAGGGTTCTCTTCAAGCGAAATCAGGCCGAGGAAGTCAAAGACGAATTTGTGGAAATTGCGTGCATTCTATGAAGTGCGCTGCAGACCCCTACATAACGGTGAAGGAGTTTGCAGTTTGCTACTTGTTATTTAGAAGTGAGCTTCAAGCGCGAATTGCAGAATGCGGGCCTGATTTCCTGGTCCGCTGATGCGTCCGAAGCTGCCGCTTGATGGATCTGTTGTGGGGTTGGTGTAAACCTGATGATTAAGCGCATTGATCGCTTCTGCTCTCAGGTTCATGTTGACTCGATCTTTGTAGACGGTGAACTTCTTTATTGCGCCAACGTTCAGCAGATTCTGGTAATCCTGACGAACGTTATTGAAGCGCAGCGGAAAGACACGAAGATTGGAGACTAAAGCTTCCGTGCTGGCATAACTCGGATCTCCGCCAAGATCCTTGTTGGCATGATAGAAAGCATCCGTATTGAACCACTGGAGATAGTCGTGGCGTGATGGACCTGCGATATCCGCGTAAGTGGCACCCGGCTTGAGAATCGTACCTGGGCTGGTGAACGTGAGAGGCTGACCGCTGCTGATTCTGTAGGTGCCCTCAACTTGAAAGCCTCTGATCACGGTATCGACCCACGTCGGCGTATCAGCCAGGAAAGCCTTGTTCCGGCCAAAGGGCAGCTCGTAGATTGCGGCGACGGAGAGAATCTGCGGATAGTCGGTATTGGAGACTCCATACCATGGCTTGGCATCTGCTCCATTGAGGAATGTGAGTGCATCCAGAGTACGAGACAGCTGGTAGGACACGCTCATGTTGTATCCGTGCGAGAACCGCTTCTGCGCCGAGATTTGCAGACCGTTGTAGTTGCTGTAGCCTGCCGTATCCCGACTGGTGAGTCCGGTGAACTGGGGAAAGGGTTTGACGAGCTGGTTTCCGCTGATATTAGCGGTGTTCAGGGTCGTGCCGGGAACCACAATTCCCTGGAATGGGTTTGGATAGTTTGCGGTCAGGCGACCGTTGGCGGCGTTATCGCGTGTAGGCAATGTGCTCAGATATCGGTTCGGAATCGCATTCCAATCGCGGGTAACGATGAGATGGCGGCCAAGGTTTCCAACGTAGTTGGCCTCCACGATAATGTCGCCGGGAAGTGCATATTGAAAGCCTAACGAATACCGCTCGCCATAGGGTGTCTTCGGATGCTGAATGTAAAACTGGGAGATGGTTTGACCGACATTCTGCAGGAGTCCATTTGCATTGCCGGATGGCTGAACCAAGCCATTGGGAAAGGGATTTTGAAGGCTAGCGGAATAGGTGATGCCATTGTCCGTTGTCGCGACCGTATTCGTCGTCTGCGTGAACCCCAGTGGATTTCCATATTGAACATACTCGGCAAAGTGCTCGTAGAAGATTCCAAAGCCGCCACGCACAACGAGTTTAGGAGTAGGACTGTAGGAGAATCCGATACGCGGTGAGAAGTTTGTGGTCTGCGCATCCCAGTTATCCTTCCCCTTCTCGACGTACCGCACACCGCCATTGACGCTAAAGCTTCCTACCGGAACGAGTGCCTGCTCCGCAGCATTGGAGTGAGCTGCATAATTCGCCTGAGCCTGACCAGCGATCGGATTCGGTGTGGTCATGTCGAAGTACGATATGCTCTTGCCGTTTCGTTCACTGATCGGGCCGCCATACTCATATCGCAGGCCAAGATTGAGCGTGAGGTTAGAACGCACCTTCCAGTCGTCCTGAAGGTAGCTCGACCAGTAGGTGGTGTTATTCGAGGTGGCGGCATTCAGGCGTTGATTCGTGCCCTCTGCGATGCCGAATTGCAGGGATGCGAGCGACTGTCCCAATGGTGAGTTCGATAGCGCGCTCGAAGGACCGGCAGTGTAGGTTCCACTGCTGTTGATGAAGAGCTTTTCATTAGTGAGGTCAGCCTGATTGGCCTGATACATGCGCCACTCTGCGCCAAACTTCAGACTGTGCCGACTGAGCGCTTTGGTCAGATTTACCTGCGCATCGTGGATCGTGTCATATTCGAAACTTGGATCTGCATTGCCAAGTTCGGCATAGCCATTAAGAGAGACATAGGGGAAACCCTGTGCCGTCGCGGGAGTTCCTTCGATTGCATTCGGATTGATTCCGAGATCCGTTGCCGTCGTCTTTGCGTCGATCCCAGCGGAGGTGGTGAAGCGGGTCAGCGAGTAGCGAACATTCAGAATCGTAGTGTCGGTGAGGGTGTTCGTGTAGTCGAGCACGCCGGCTTTGTTACGAAGGATGTTTGTCTTACCGCTGGCGCCGGGGAAGAAGAGATTTTTACCCGGCTGCGTGCGATCGCTGATGATGTAGTGGCCGAATAGCTTCTGGCGATCGGAGAGGTTGTAGTCAATCCGTGTCGCTACGTTCCAATAATGATCTACATTCGCTGCGGCAGAGGCGAAGTTGTTCTGTCCGTTAACCTGGCCTGGAGTATTCGGATCGGGATAAAAGGCCATGATGTTCTTTGCGACTGGATCGATCGGACGCACACTTGTAATGATGTTGCCGGGCACGGCGTCACGGAACATGAGCGCCGGACAGTTTGGATCGACGTGCGTCGAATAAGGATTCCATATCTGGTAGGGATCGTAGGGAGCGGTCGTTAGCTTCGCGCCATTGGTTGGGCAAGTGTAGGTAGAGGTTACCGGTTTACTTAGGCCAAGAAGGGCAGAGAAGTCACCATTTTTTTCAGCCACCGTAGGCACGGTCTGCGTGGTCGTGCTGGCCGCCTGCTTGTTGTACTGCTTCTCATATCCGGCGAAGAAGAACAGTTTCTTTCGAAGAATTGGTCCGTCTACTTCGGCGCTTTCGCGATTGAACTTTGCAGCCGGGGGAGATGCAAGCGTCTGTGAAAACTGCGGAGCGTTTACGTTCGGTATTTGCGCAAAGACTGCTGCGCCTCCGTGGTATTGGCTCGAACCGGCTTTCAGGCTGGTATCGATCGATCCACCCGAGGTATGTGCGAGCGAGGCGTCATAGGGCGAGGTAATCAGGCGAAATTCGCCGATAAAGTCTCGCGATGGAACGTAGGCGGTTGTGACGGCACCGCCGTTCCGAGTATCGGGCGCGCCATCCAATGTGAATTCCGTACGTCCACTCTGCGAACCGTTCACCGTGCTGCTCTCGGGGCCGCCTTCGTACGTATGAGCGCCTGTGCTCAGGGTGGTACTGGAGACGCCTGGAGCGAGCAACTGTAACTCGAAAGGATTGCTATAGAGGAGCGGCAGGTCATTGGCGGAACGAGCTTCTACGGTAAAGCCCAGCGTGGCATCCTCCGTATGCAGCTGGGCGCCACCCGAGTTCGTCACTGTGACGACCTCTGACTGCTGGCCCACTTGTAGCCTGGCATTTACGCCGACCCTGCTGGCAACCTCTACGCGAACATGCTGCGCCTGAAACTGCTTGAACCCAGGTGACTCCACCTGAATGGTGTACAAACCCGGGTTGAGCAGGTCAAACAGGTAACCTCCTGCGGCGCCTGTCTTCGTCGACAGGGCTACACCAGTCCCCTCGCTGCGCAAGATCACGATTGCGTTCGGCACAATAGCATCGGTGGGATCCGTAACAAGGCCACTGATGCGTCCACGATCCTCCTGTCCCTGGAGTACTCCTGCAAGGCAAAAAACAAGCAAAATGAAAATTAACTTCCTAGCGGACATGACAATCTCCAAACCTCGCGTGAGTAAGCGAACGCAACTTTAAACGGAACGCGGATAAAGCTATCGAAGCTAAATGATGGTTGTCAATAATTATGGAAGTTATATTGGATTTACTTCCATATATAGTCGAATTCAATCGTCGCCTTCCGTAAGGAAGCGCCGGAAAGCGTGGACGCCTCACAGGACGAGAAATCTCGATGTGCCGTCAGTGAAGGTTCATGTAATCTTCGTTTATTGGGCGCTATACAAGCACTATTGCTCGCATTGGCCAGATCTCAGTTGTCGTTCTATCCAGGTCTCAGGAAGAGAGGACCGCGAGAGGACTCCATTTTGCGAGCAGGGGACTGTAGCCAATGACCGATATCTTTGGTCTCGATACTTTCAGGGATATGTGCCGAGAAATCGCGGCATGGTTTAGAGGAATTCCCGAACGTTACCGTATAACAATCAAGTCAGAGCGATGGCTTTTATGGATCGCACTCTCTTTTCTGGGCCTTGTATACGCGTTCGCATGGTTGAGTTGACCGAACTGAAATGCGGGCGGAGAGACAGGCTCGGGATCGAAGCACGTCTCAGCCCGTAGACCCATGCAAACTAGAGTTGTCGAATTCGTCTTCGAGAAACGACATCGGCCTTGAGTCATTATCCCCGGCGAGCGTCAATCCGAGGTCTCTATAAGGAAGTCCAAACTCTTCGACCTATGTCATGCCCCAAGGGATGCGATAACCTTGATTAAGCGGATTCCATAGTCGCTGTTGGCATGAATTTGGGGCGCATGAGAAAGACGATCGAGGAATGATTGATGACGGAGCTTCGAAGAGACTGGTGGCGGTAAAAGCAGATGACGATCTCAAATGAGCAAGACCTGTTGCCAATACCTCAACCAGTACTCGGACCGCTCACGCGTGCTGCGATCTTCCTGGTTGTCACTGTAAATCCCGACGCAGGGAGCTACGCGACGATGCGCTCCTTTTGCGGCGACCTGGCAGGGCTCATCCGCGCCGTCGAGTTCCGGGATATTGACGCCGGTCTCACCTGCATAGCGGCTTTCGGCTCGGATGCGTGGGGCAAGCTCTTCGGAAATTCTCGTCCAGCAGAGCTCCACCCGTTCCGGGAGTTCCATGCAGGCAACAGACATGCCGTTGCCACGCCGGGCGACGTGTTGTTCCATATTCGCGCCGGGCGTATGGACATCTGTTTCGAGTTGGCTACGCAGATCATGGATCGCATCCGAGGAGCGGTTGCGGTCGCTGACGAGGTCCAGGGCTTTCGTTACTTCGAGGACCGCGACCTCATCGGTTTCGTCGATGGCACGGAGAATCCCCGGGGCTCTCTCGCGCTTCAGGCGGCGCTCGTCGGTGACGAAGACGCGAACTTCGCAGGTGGCAGCTATGTCCTGGTTCAGAAGTACCTTCATGACATGAAGGGATGGAACGCCTTATCCACCGAAGCGCAGGAGCTGATCATCGGTCGCAAAAAGTTGTCGGATATCGAGCTCGACGACACAACGAAGCCAGCCTCAGCTCACAGCGCGCTCACTGTGATCGAGGAAGACGGCAAGGAGTTGAAGATCCTGCGCGATAATATGCCGTTTGGGCAACCGGGCCGTGGCGAATTCGGTACCTACTTCATCGGTTACAGCCGGACCCCGCGCGTTACCGAGTTGATGCTGGAGAATATGTTCATAGGCCGTCCTCCCGGAAACTACGATCGCCTTCTGGACTTTAGTCGAGCGGTTACCGGGGGTCTATTTTTCGCTCCATCGCTGACATTCCTTGAAGGCGCAGGTGAGGAGCAGCCTGCGGTCGCGGCAATCGCGACTCCGGCCGTTGCATCAGATACACCTTCCGTGTCGTCGGCGCAAGACACATCACTCGGGATAGGATCCCTAAGAGGAGAACGAAATGAATAACCTCCACCGTGAGCTAGCTCCCATCTCTGACGCGGCATGGGATCAGATTGAAGAGGAGACTACTCGGACGCTCAAACGATACCTGGCTGGTCGACGCGTTGTTGATGTGCCGACTCCCGGAGGCGTTGGCTTGCCCGCAGTGGGGACCGGTCACCTACTCGCGATTGCTCCACCAGCTGAGGACATTATCTCGAGGCAACGCGAGGTAAAAGCCCTCGTGGAACTGAGAGTGCCCTTTGAGTTGACGCGAGAGGCAATCGACGATGTGGAACGAGGCTCAGGCGACTCGGACTGGCAACCCGCTAAGGAAGCTGCCAAGAAAATCGCGTTCGCGGAAGACCGAGCTATCTTCAATGGCTACGCTGAAGCGAACATCCAGGGCATTCGCGAAGCAAGCAGCAATCCCGCAATGGCTCTTCCTGCCAACGTGCAGGACTACCCTGATGCCGTGGCTCAAGCTTTGAGCCAGTTACGTCTGGTTGGTGTGAACGGTCCCTATTCGGTCCTGCTTGGAGCCAATGCCTATACGGAGCTCGCGGAGACGCGGGACCATGGATATCCTGTGCTGGAACACGTCAAACGCCTAGTTGACGGCAATATCATTTGGGCCCCTGCAATCGACGGTGCCTTTGTGCTCACGACGCGCGGCGGTGACTTCGAGCTCACGATCGGGCAGGATGTCTCCCTTGGCTATCTTAGCCATACTGACACCGTGGTTCGTCTTTATCTCCAGGAGACGTTTACGTTTCGAGCCTTGACGAGCGAGGCATCCGTTGTTCTCAATGCGGCCGGGAAGACTTCCGCCTGAACACTTTTCTCGAGATGACTGAAAATCGCACTCGCGATGGTGGCGCTGACCTATACAGCTATCACCGGAGTGATTAGCGAATTCGCCAGTCACCTCGTGAACTCAATCTTCCCTGGGGACGCTGGGGCATGTTCTGCCCCAGCATGGAAGTATCAATGGACGTTGAGAACAACGGGAGTTGTGAGTGCGAGCCCACCTGCTCCTGTGGCCACGACGTTGACGGTGTATGTACCGGAAGGTGTTGTTGTTGACGATGGTGACGATGGTGTCGATGGTGTGGGGCTGGCTCCGCCACAGGCACTGACCATCGTAACGCTGGCCAGCAGCAACAACACAGGCAGGATCAGGTTACGCATGTGAGTTGTACGACGACGAAGGCACAAGAGCGAAAATAACACGGGGGCACCCATCACTGCGGCCAGCTGCGGTGCATGATTGCCAGCGAAGGATGCGCTTGCAGTGCTGCCGGTGGTTATCGTGACAGTCGACTGCATCCGGGCGCTTGAACCAAAGGTCACACTCGGTGGGTTAAAGGTGCAGGTTGCATTTGCAGGAAGCCCGGTACAGGAGAGCTGTACAGCTCCGCTATATCCCGGAATGGTTCCCAGAGCAAGCATATCGGTGACGGTGCCTGACGCTGATGTTGTGAGCGTCCCGTTTGCGGGTGTAACCGCAAACGGAAAGATGGGCGGGGCCGCCGATTGTGTAAAGTTAGCGTCGCCGCTGTACTGCGCGCTGATGACGGCATTCCCTGAGAAAATGTTAACCCCGCTCAATGTAGCGGTTCCGTTGCTGATGGCTGCCTTGCCAAGAGTGGTCTGTCCTGCAAGGAAGGTAACCGTGCCGGTTGGAGTACCGCTGGTGAGCGATACGACATTCGCGGTGAGCGATGTGTTGTTGTTGGAAAGCGAGAAGGTAGTTGCGCTCCCTGCCTGGCTGACGACGAGCATGCCGTTTCCAGCATTTATAGAGTAGTTTCCAATCGCAGCGCCGGTGACCGAGGGAATAATGGAATAGCTACCAACGGGACTCGCGGCGTTTGCAGTGGTGGAGAAGCTTTCCGCCAAGGTGCTGCCATCATTAAAGCGAGCACCGTTGATTGTTCCGGTAAAGACAGGATTAGCTCCGCCATAGACACGCACTGCGTTATTCGCTGTGATTGCGAGATTAGCCGTGGCCACCGTAAACGTTGCCGCTTGCGTAGCAGCAGGATATTGGCCTGAAGCTGCGAGCGCGGCCTGTAGCGTCACCTGGCCCAAACCAGTGACAGTGACGGTCATGCCGTTCAATGCAGCTGGGCCAGTGATATTGGAATAGCTGATCGCACCAGGCGAAGGCGAAGTCGCTGAAAGAGTAAACGTGTCTCCGTAGTTGTGGTTTGGGATGGAAAACGCAAGCAAGGAAGGGCCTGATTGTACGGTGACGGCGGTGGATGGGGAGAGCGCTGAAGCGAAATGAGTGTCTCCAGCGAAATTTGCTCGGCAACTAGTCCCTCCGGAAGGAAGTGAAGACGTAGTGACCGCGGCAACTCCTGAATGCAAAGTAGCGGTTGATGTTAAAACTTCACCGCAATTGAAGGAGACGGTCTCTCCATCGGTCGAAAACCCTGCGCCTGAGTAGGGTGTCAGAGTAGCCGTGAGCGTAATCGACTGGCCGGGAAAGGGGTTGGGATTATCGACAGTCAGATTGAGAGTTGAAATGGGGTAGCTTGATGAGTCTACGTTTATGCTGGCGCCTGGTTCATAGAATGCATCGCCAGAATATTTTGCATACAGATTAGAAAGAGACGTAACTGAAACTATTTCAGGGAGAATGGCTGAAGAGGAAGAGCTAGTGACAGTTGCAAAAGACTCATATTCCAATCCAGCGGTGAGATCGGGCGCACCCGATCTTGATAGGCCGTTTACCTTTAGGCCCATGTAGAGGTCCGCGATGCCATCTCCATTCATGTCCATCGTTGTAGCTACATTTGGCACATAATTGAAAGCATAATCGCCATATTGATAAGTCGGAAAAAGGATTACATTACCCAGAGTCGCTACGTCGTACGATCCGGGACATGCAAACGTTCCATCGCCAAAACCGGGACACACTGTGCCGAATAACACAGTATTGTTGGTGTTTAATCCTCCATACAGGAATGCCAAATCTGTCTTACCGTCTCCATTAAAGTCCCCTACATAGGACGTGGATATGCCGCCGTTGGGAAGCGTTATCGTCTGCGAGCTAAAAGTTCCGTCCCCTTTACTGAGCAGAACGATGTTTGTCCCCGTAGCCAGATCGGACTTGCCGTCGTTATTAAAATCCGCGGCGAGCATCGTTTGAAAGGATCCCTGCGTCGACACGCCGGGAGAGCCAAATGTTCCAGTTCCTTGATTCAGGAAGATTTTCACCGTAGAAGCGGACGCAACGGCAAGGTCAGGAATACCATCTCCGTCGAAGTCGCCGACTTGAATATACTGTGCTGCAGAAGTGGATAGTGCAGGACCCGCGGCAAAGGTACCGTTCGAAGCCCCAAACCAGATATCGACTTCGTTCGTATTCAAAACAGCCACGTCTGGCTGGCCATCCATATTGAAGTCGCTAGTGAGGATAGGATTGCAGGCGGCTCCTGCAGTAAAGCCTGGGCCGGAGAAGGTCCCGTCACCGTGTCCTGTGAGCAAACCAGGACCGGTAGCCCCGTTGACGAAAACGGCAATATCGGTTTTGCCATCGCTATTGAAATCGGCAGTCGCGGCGCTGATACAGCCATTTGGAATATCTGCCGTCAGAGATGAATAAGAAGAGCCGCTAAGATACACCCGTGATGGAGCCGGTCCCGAGTTTAGGGTGCTCGGATTAAAGGAAGCTAACAGATCGGCATTGCCGTCGTTATTAAAGTCTGCCGTTTTGAAGAGAACTGGGACATCCAACGAGGAGAGGTCTCTTTCAGAGGAGTCTATTCGCTGAGTCAGGGAGCCGCCGTTCAAGGTTACGCTTCCACCTAAAGAAGGGCTAAGCGAGTTTGAGAGAGTCACCGTGCCTGTTGGAACCGCCGGACCGGTGCCACTGACGGTTGCAAGAAGCGGACTGCCTGAGGATCCTGTGACAGTTAGACTCGCGGAATAAATTAGCCTCGCGGAATAAAGAGGAGAGGGAGGGGCTACCGCGAGAGGTACAGAAGAGGAAGCATACGCTGCACCGCCAAGAGTGGCTACAGCCTTATAGCGGTGGGATCCTGGAGAGGGGATAAATTTCAGAGTCGCTGTTCCATCAGGTTGTATCTGAGCAGTTCCCAGAAGATGAATGTCAGTACAGGCGGCTGCGTTGGCATCACAAAAAGCGACTTGACCTGAGGTTGCGGGAGCGCCCGCAGTAGTCACAGTTGCTGTAAGTGTGATGACCGTGGATGGATTGACAGTCGTTACCGTATTGCCGCTGGCTGTGATTGCCAAATTCGTTGTTGTGATAGGAACCGCATGAACAGAGGCGACAGTTATTAAAGTAAAAACTGCAAACGCGAGGCAGAAGCGAGGCGAACGAGTCATAGAACCTCTCAGTAAACTCGGGGGAGTTCGTCAAAGAACGCACGTATGGGGAACGGCCCTAAGTTTATCGAGTGTTTAGGAAAGAAGCCAGAGGAGATTGGACGGTGGATGGGCCGATAAGGCTTCTCAACGCTCCTTCACTGAACGGGAAGCGCCTTCTGGTGCCGTTCTGTACGGGTTGCTGGGATGAGCTTAGAGACCGGCGCGCTTATAAGGTGATGGGGCTGCACAAACAGCAGCAGTTTGTGCTGATATGCTCATCGCGGAGGATCACGTGGACTCGTCCAACCGGGGGGCTTCATCGAATACGGTTGAGCCCACCAACCACGGGTGATGGTTTCTGCCCTGGCATTGATGGTGCTTTTTGCCCTTGAGGTCAGCAAGGCTCTTTTGGGAGAAGGGAACCAGACCCCAACGAAGCTTAACTAGTTCTCGTTCACCTGTATCGCGGTTGGCACGGATGACAGGCTGCATAGTGCTGGGAGCTACGTTGTAGTCCCACGGCGGCAGCGGGAAGTCATCGACCTGCGTTGCACGGAACGCTTCAGCGATTTTCTGTTTGTCGGATCTACGGTAGTAACGGCCGCACATTAGCGCACTCGTAGGAAACCCATTGAGGAATTTATACGCGCATCGCGTGTTATTTAATCAGACAACTCACATTCCGGTACCTCGCTAAGCCTCAGGTGGGCCTGCCTGGGGCGTCTTTTTCCTCGTCACGGCCCGTACACCCTGGATAGAGATTTACTGCACGAGCCGATGGTGTGTGCAGGTGCAGTGCGACACCACGACGCCCTGGCTTACGACCTCAGGGCAGTTTACGCAGCCCATGTAGCTGCAATGGTCGAAGGGGACGTCTCTCACCTTGGGATTCTTGAGTGTTGCCTGGAAATTCCTTAGGCCAAAAGAGATTTACATGCTGACCGGTGGGCCCACAACGAAACAGCCATAACTTGCCGCTGTCTCGAGGATCTTATCCGCGGGGCTGTCGCGTATGGTCTGGATACATTTCTCAAAGCCTCCAGGCGTCAAAACTACCAGGAGACGACTAGGCTCATTGGATATATTCCGCCAACTATGCCGTGCGTTTTTTGGAACCGTAACGCTGGTACCGGCCGGTGCGTTGAACACTTTGTCTTCGATCTGGATCCGATAGAGACCATCGACAACCACAAAATGTTCCTCTTCGTTGTGATGAAGGTGCAATGGCACGCTGCAATCAGGAGCTGCAACGGATTCCACAATTGCATATGCCCCATTCGTTTCTGTGCTGGGAATCCGCACAGCAATACGTTCCCCGGTAGTCCCTTCATACCAGGGAACCTTATCGAGCGCATTTTGGTTGTCAGCAAGCAAAGATGATGTTTGATTGTTCACGGTATACTCCATTTTCACAGTGCACCACAGCGCATAAATTTGTGGTTAGTACTGACGCGGAACTGCGAAGAAGGTGCGCACGTCGTACGCTCAGTCCTTCCAATTACCACCGAAACGTCCTTGCACTTCTCTCAGTTCATAACGGTTGGGGAACTCGACCGTTTTTCCTGCTCGTAGCTTCTCCACAACGTGCCGCGCCATCTCCGGTGACACGACCTTGCGGAAGTCACTCTCAAATGTGCCCACGTTCACTGCCCACCACTTGTGGGTCCGCTCTTCATTGGCGGCGACAAACGTGACGGTCTCAAGGTGACCCTTGAAATCACCCTCGGGAAGCAGGAACGGCACGGCAACAAGTTTGTAGGTTGTCATCATCTGTTATCTCCTCCGGAGATTTCCAATTGGTCAACTGTCAGCTTGAGGAATAACCCTTCAGGGGCGCAATCTATTCCCATTCACCTTGTGCTCATGTCTTATTGAAGCGTTCGGGTACCCGCCGAGATACGCGGTTGTAGACCTCGTGGGCGAGATCCACGGAGTTCCTCAATAGCTTGAATCGTAGGAATCACCCGAACGTTCACCTGCTTCTGACGCGCTAGACGCATTCCGGCTATCAGGCAGGCACCGAGGTAGACCATGTTCCGGTTGAGCCTTGCGAGGTTTGCGTCGGGGTCGAACATGGAAGAGTATAGCGAATTAAAAGCGAAGATAAGAGCTGTGAATTATTGACCTATTGAGAACACAAAACGACGTTCTCAAGTGCGCACGCTTTGGGATATTTTAGAATTTAGTCGGGAGCTGGTTGCTCGACCTAACTTATTGATTCGATTTATGGCGGAGAGACAGGGATTCGAACCCTGGATACCTTGCGGTATACACGCTTTCCAAGCGTGCGCCTTCAGCCACTCGGCCATCTCTCCGCGTTAGGCGGCTTACTTGACTCTAACACATCGTTTGGGTGGAATTCACGGTTCCTGGGCTGAGATGTCCTGCTTGATCTTCATGTCTGCGTGAAGATCGAGAGGAATGCCCTGGGTTAGATACCGCTGAAGCGTAGTGGCGTCTTTCCAGTTGCTTTTCCAGCCCTGGTCAATCGCGATCAATATATATTGGCCCGGGATAATGTTGTTCAGATCAAAGCTCCCATCTGTATTGGTCTGGTCTTGAACCATCCGTGTGAAAGAGCCAGGATCATTCAGTCCCGCCGGAACGAGAAGCACCATCGCTCCCACCACCGGCTTGCCTGCTATTGAAGCAATGCCGCTAGCCGAGGCATGTCCTTTGGCGGTATGCAGGATCAAGGTTGTGTCTCCTGGGCGCACCGTAATAAATCGTCCTGAGACTTCTGCTCCTTTAGCTGCGATTCCGGTCAGATAAGCCTCTCCTCTCCCCATAAGGCTGACTTCATAGTGGCCGGGAGGAACATCAAGGCTGATGTTTCGTGGTGTTTGCTGAGAATCACCACGCGTCCGGGCTAACAAGAACATGTTCGTCTGAAAAGAAGTGAAGCGCCGATCGTTTTCCGTGTTTCTCAACTCAACCCCCACGGGGCGTTCCTCCCCATCGCTAAGGTCGACAGCAATATGGGCCATCTCGGCCGATGCGGCTGCGGCATCGACCACTCGCGACGATCCTGGAGCGATTTCGATAACGGTTGCATGAGCCTGCTGTTCCTGTCCCGGAAGGCGCATCCGATAAACTCCCGGAGCAAGCCCTCCGATATCAATCTGACCTGACCCGGTTCTGCCAAAGGTCGATTGCCCGAGGCCAGGCCCATTCCCGCCATTGTCAATTCGCTCAAGAACAGGAAAGAAGGGAATGGAACGGCCCGCGACCGGCTCCGACGATGCAGGAACGGTGAGTTGCAGATGGACAGCCGGGATCGGCACCATATGGAAATCGGTTCTCCGGATGTCTGCGGGGCGCAGGGATAGGATCTCGGCCTGCGCGGGATCGTCGACACCCGGAAACCATGTCAACTGATAGGTCACGTCAAGCGCAGAATCGGAGGGCGTATTGCCTTGCGAACGCGCCTGATTGGTGGAGCTGTACCAGGGCTTCGCATCTACCAAAACTCGGTAATCTCCCGCGGTAAGGCCTACAAATTCAAAGACGCCTCTATCATCGGTCTGCGTGTTCATCCGGTTTCGAAACGGCTGATCCTCCTGATCCGGCAGGGTAGATCCGCGACGCTGCAATGTGACGAGGGCAGCTCTCACTGCTTCGCCGGCTTCATCAAGCACCGTCCCTGTAATCTCTGCCTCGGGCGAGAGTTTGAACCGGAGATCAATCGATGGTTCCGACGCACGGAGCACGACGGCAGAGGAATAGTTATCGTGTTCCTCATAGGCTTCGGTTACGAAGCCCGTGGCGCTCGCCGTCAGATGCCAAGATCCTGGGGAGGGAAGTGTCAGCACAAATCTTCCATGCTCGTCCGCGTCAATGCTCACTCCTGAGGCTGGCCCGTTTCCTGAAAACCGAGACGATCGGTCGCGCGGCGCAATGGTGGCGTTGAGATGCGCATGGGCAACAGGGGATTCATCCACGCTGCTGATCACAGTCCCCGTAATTCGGTAGACCGAAGGGGAAGCTGGCGCCCGCTCGCCCGCTCGCGCGACCCAGCACGGAACTGCTATTAGAAGCAGCGATAAATGGATGATGAAGCGAATCACGGATTCAGCTCCGCGTCTGGAACTGCGTCAAGGTCAAGAGTCGCCTTGTTCCCAGAGGTAATGGTTGCGCTGCGAACGTAAGTACTGAAAGGGGCAAGCGCCTTCGGATCGCGATAATCCAATGAGTGACGGCTTTCAAACGAAATGACTTGATAGGTACCGGGCGGCAGGAAAGAAAAATTAAAACTCCCGTCCTTATTGCTACGCATGTTGTAGAAGGGAACTGCGCTTGCCGCAGCAGGAACCACACTAATCCAGGATGGCCCGGGGATACCGTTTCGTTTCGTCGTTCCGAGTAAGCTTCCGGTCTGATTGCTTATCGTCACAATTACAGAAGAGCTTCCTGCACCTGCGGCAACGGTCATGTTCTGTTGCAACAGGTCGGTTGTGCCATACGTTGCCGATTTCACGAACCATTGGCCAGTGTTGCGAGCGCTGAACCGATAGACTCCAGGCGTCGGCCTGATAGAAGGGTCTTTATCTCCTCCACTTGTAACCGCAAACATAGGGAATCCAATATGAACGTCCTGGACATTCTGCATCATCAGGCCAAGTTGCTGTGCGGTTGGGGGAGTTTTATCAGACGTAGACTCCGAATCGGTAATGATCTGGATCGAGATCGGAGCGACAGGCGCCAGCCGTAAGGTTCCTCCGGAGAGATCCCGGTCTGCGACCGTCACTGTCGTCTCGCCATATTCCATAGTCTCGCCCCGGTTTGAAGTGCCTGTGAGGGTATATGTCCCACTCGGAAGTGCGATTCGCACGTCGTCCATACCGCCTCCACCAGGGCCGCTACGAATGACACTTACAGGAAGAACAGATCCATCACTCGATCGTGCCAGCAGCATCGGGAACCCACGTTCCTGAGAAGACTCCAACCGAAGCGTGACCACGTAGGTCGGACTAACGGCCGGATGGAGGTCGAACCGTTCCTCGGCGCCGCTGCTCATGTGAATTGTTCCGTCCGCCCCTGCAGAGCCAAGCGCAGGAATCACCAGCGGTAGCACAGCTTTGGAGATACCTCCTGATTGAGGTGAAAAGTTCGTCTCGATGCGATAGTCGCCAGGTGAGACTGCCAAGCGAAACTCGCCTCGAGAGTTGGTCATGCTATGGGCGGTTGGGAGCCACTGATGTCCTGTCTCGTTAAAGCTGCTCCGCTGCGCGGTCACAAAGACCCGAGAGAGCGGCGTTCCGTCAGATGCGGTGAGGGTCCCCGTCATCAGCGCTTCCGGGTAGAGCCTGACCACGATAGGATCGGCGAGCTGTTCGCCGCGGAGCGTCATGGTGTTTATTCCTGTCTCGGGGCTGAAGTAGAAGCCAGGTTTGCGTGCCTCAAGCACAGCTGAACCTGTGGCGGCAAACTGATCGAACTCAAACTTGCCTTCATGATCGGTAAGCATTGCCCGATCATTTAATCGAACAAGAGTACGCGAGACAGGCATCCCGCTGGTCGCGCTCAGAACCGTTCCTCGCACAATGGAAGGAGCGGACGAAGGGCTTGTCATCGCTGACGAACCCGAGGGCGAGCCACTCTGTGCCGCCAACGGAAGGACAATCCCCGCAAACGACAGAGTTAGAAGAGACTTCGCGAAGGCAATCCGGTTAGGCAGCAAAAGAGGCACTCTCGCGAGTGAGACGGTTCAGAGGCATAAATAGTGAGATACCAAACGTTGGGCAAAAGTGCCAGCGGAGAGCGGTCAAGAGCTGGATACGTTATGTCCGATAACACATATTATGTATAGTTGACGTGTAAACGCAAAGCTGAAATGTCGTAACTCCGCAAAATAGAAATGTCGCCTGCTCTCCTTAGGTTATTCACCCTGGAGGGTTGGACTTGGGTTGGTTGCGGATGAGTAGACGATATATTAAGCGGATTGAAGCGCTTGCGGACGTAGTGGCGGGTCGGATTACGTCAGATTCAGCATCGTTGCTTCTGGATATAAGCGTGCGTCAAGTTCAGCGACTGCTGAACCGTTACAAGGATGGAGGCGGGGCGCCCTGATCCATCGTGCGCGTGGCAAGAGATCGAACTATCAACTGAATCCTGGACTGCAGTCCTATGTCACGGAGTTGGTTCGACATAACTATCGTGACTTCGGGCCGACATTAGCTGCTGAAGCTCTAAAGGAGCGTCATGAGGTCCAGATCTCACGAGAAACGCTTCGAAAATGGATGATCGAAGCCGACCTTTGGACCTCACGAAAGCAACGGCGTGTCTTCCACCAACCCCGTTTGCGGCGGGAGCGCATTGGAGAGCTGATTCAGATCGATGGGAGTGAGCACCGCTGGTTTGAGGATCGCGGTGAGCCATGCACCCTACTAGTCTTTATCGACGACGCCACAAGTCGTCTAATGCAGTTTGAAGTTTGTTCCCAGCGAGAGCACGGAATCTTATTTCGAGGCCCTCCGCGGATATCTTCTTGCACATGGCGCTCCTGTCGCCTTCTATTCCGACAAACACACGGTATTCCGCGTAAATAGAGATGCAAAAGGTGGTCCTGGCATGACCCAGTTTGGGCGTGCCCTGGCCGAACTGAACATAGAGATCCTCTGCGCCAACTCCAGCCAAGCTAAAGGTCGAGTGGAGCGAGTGAATCGCACTTTGCAGGACCGACTTGTAAAAGAACTCCGACTTGCTGGAATCAGTGATATCGCTGCGGGCAACGCGTTTCTGCCAAAGTTCATTCAGCGCTTCAATGAACGATTTGCGGTTGCTCCAGCAACCCAAATGACCTGCACCGCCCATTACAGATCACAGCGAATCGGTTGAGCGATATCCTCTGCCATCGTGAACTACGTTATGTTGGAGCACAACTGACGTTCCATTACGACAGGAGGCAGATCATCCTGGAACAGACGGAACTTTCAAAGGGGCCGCCTGGCCGATATGTGGAAGTCTACGAGTTCTCCGATAAGCCTTTGGAGATCCGGTGGCAAGGTCATCTACTTCCCTATCGCGTCTTCAACAAGGATCAACGTGTGAATCCTGCTGCGATCGTTGAGAACAAACGGCTCCGACATGCACTCTCCATCGCCATCAACGTTATGACCAACAGCGAGAAAATCGGTTACAAGAAGCGTGCACGCCGTGTCTATGGGACGGAGTATGAGGTACAGTCCGAAACGAGTGAATCGGCGAGGAACGCGGTCTGCACAATTCCCTCATAGTTTCCGATAATCTCGTTTTCGAAAAACTAAGAGGCAAATTTAAGATGGCAGTCTATATATCTTGGTTACATACTGACCAGAAGAGCGACTACTAATCCAACCAAGACGCCAGCAAAAATTGCAGCGACGATTCGGTTTCTGGATCTGAAATTGGGGTGTGATCACCGGACTGCTGTGAACGAAGGACTCTGACTTTCTTCATCTCTGCCGAGAAATCTCTCTTTTTGTCTTGCCGCTTGAATTTCTTAGTGATCTACTACAAAACGCAATGAAAAAACTATCTGTTCTTACCACCCTCGCGGTGGCTGTGTTGTCGTGTCTGTTGTCTGGTTGCGGTTCATCTAAAACATCTGGTAACGAGAGCTCGAATCCTGGAGGCGGCACGAGTCCCGCACCGCTATCCGTGACAGGCATATCGCCTGCTTCGATTCTCGCGGGCCCGGCTGCTAACCTTACGGTCTCGGGAACCGGCTTTACCACCACCAGTGTTGTGCAATTGAACGGTGTCGCGCTTCAGACAACCTATGTCAGTGCGACACATCTGACAGCAATTGTTCCCGCAGGTCAAACTTTCCCCGCGGGCAGACTCAATGTCACGGTCACCGATAAAGGTGTGACTGCGGGTGGCGCTTCTACCGCCCTTGAGATCGATAACCCGAAGCCCACGATTACCAGTCTTACTCCAGGTTCTGTGTTTGTGGGTTCCGGGCCAACAAACGTTACGGTCGCAGGATCCAACTTCCTCACAAACACCGTTGTGCAGATTAACGGCGCTGCCCGACCCACGACTTATACAAGCGATAGCCAGCTAGCCGTCAATCTCGACGCTTCAGATCTTGTATCGACGGGATCGCTTTCGATCACGACAGTCAGTCCAGCTCCCGGGGGTGGCGAATCCAACTCCGTCGGATTTGGAATCTTGAATCCTGCTCCGGTTCTCAGCTCTGCCTCCCCTACAAGCATCTCCCGAAGCTCAACCAGCACGGTCGTTACCTTGCAGGGGTCAGGCTTCCAGCCGACATCGATGGTGTCGTTCAACGGAAAGCCCTTCGCGACGGCCTTCCTTGATACGACCAGGCTTTCCGTTACGATCGCCCAGTCGGATCTGCCCTCCACAGGAAGCGGAACATTTCAAGTAACGACACCAGCGCCGGGAGGAGGCACGAGCGCAACACTACCCATTGCAATTTCGGGTACGATTCGCCCCGTCATCACATCGATCCAGACCAACGTTTCAGGAGCAAATTCGAGCTGCGAGCGGATCACGCTGGACATTACCGGAACAAATCTGGCCGTCCCAGGCCCCGTAATCAAGTTCAACGGCACCGCCATCCCTCCTATATCGACGGTTCTCACGAACACCTATGCCAGGGTATCGCTGCCATCCGGCATCGTCGGAGGAACAAATCCAACGCTCACGATTGAATCCACCTACGTCCCTGACTTCAAATCGGCCCCATACACCATCTCCGACAGCGCTACCGCAATCTGCATTACACCAGCCGCGCCTGTCGTTTACCCCGGAACCTTATTCGCGCTCGATACAAGTTTCACTTCGCTCAATTCGGCTGTAATCCCAGCTGTCTCGGCCCTGGGCTTGCCTTCGGGATTCAGCGCGAATACACCCGGTCCGTACAACTCTCCTGCCCGCATCGCTCTGCGGGTTGCCTCAAGCGTGGCTGCGGGAAACTATGTCCTCTCTCCTCAGGTAACCGGGGCTCCCGCTCTTACCGGAACGATCCCGGTCACGGTCGGCACTACGAAACCCACGCTCTTTTTCGTTCAATCCTACACAACTGAAATCGCCGTCCCTATCGGTGGAAGTGCGTCTTTCAATGTGCAGACCCTTAAGAACGACACCAACGACGCCATTGTGAATCTGGCGGTCCAGGGGCTTCCCTCGGGCGTCTCCGCCAAGATTCAACCTGCGCAATCCCTTACAGGCGAGTCCGCAACCATCACCCTTACCGCCGATACAACCGCTACGCCTCACCAGAACCTTCCCATCACGGTCACCGGGGCTATCAATGGCACCGATGTAAGCGCCTCGCAGTCTTATTCCCTCAATGTCACAAATGGACCAGGCACCATCCCCAACAATCGGACTGCCTTCACATCGACGCAGGGTACCCCTTCGAGTGTCGTCTTCGACCGCGCTCACAACCTTGTCTTTGCCAGCAACTCGCAGTGGAACCGCATCGATGTCATCTCCAATCTCACGCACAAGATTGAGAAAAGCATTCCCATTGCTTCTCCGACCGCGATCGATCTGTCGCAGGATGCGCAGACGCTTTGGGTTGGTACGAAGTCCCAGCAGGTCTTTGCCCTCAACACCTCTACCTTTACACTCCGCAAATATACGTTGCCAGACATCCCTGCCTACTTCTGGGCGACAGGCCAACTTTTTGCTCTCTCTAACGGAGATCTGCTTATCGTTGCCACCGGTTCATCCAGCAGCTCCATTGTGCAGACCTTCGTATGGAGCCCAGCCTCAGGAGCAACCAACAAAGTCGTAATGGATTACACCGCCCTGCGCAGTGGAGATGGAACGAAGGTATTCGGGCTCTCGACGGCATTCAATGGATGCAGCCTGCAGGTCTACTCCGTTGCTCAAGGAACGGTTCAGTCCTATCCCATCAACTCCGGTTCTACCGGCAGCTCTTATTGCGGAACGTTGCATGCATCCAACCGGAATGGTTCCATGCTGGTGGGGAACATCGGCGGGGGAATACAGCTTCTAGATGGAACTGGCCAACCGCTGGGCAGCTTTACTCCGGCGCTCACCCCGGGAACTCTCGTCACCAGGGAACAGGTTCTCTTCAACGCCAGCGCGTTTCACTTCAGTGACGACGGCACCCTGCTTTACCAGACCGGCTCGCTGTCAAACTATACCAATTTGCTGGCGACGTATGATGTCGCCACTCGAGCACTTCTTGGCCTGGCGCCTGCCATCACATCGCCGGTCCCCCCACTCTCCGGTGGCTACGGCGGTCCTACCATGCTGGTGGATGTAGACCCAACCGGCATGCTGATCGGAATCCAGAACTTTGGCGTTGCGTTTGAAGATGCAACTTACTTTCAGAATCTGGGAACAAGTTCAGTCCGGCTGTCAGGCGGCACGCCCACAAGTTTCGCTCCACAGTCAGGACCATTGGCTGGTGGAACAGAATTTGGCGTCAACGCCTACAACACGACGCTGCCGGACGTCTGGTTCGGAGACATTCGCGGAACCGCGTCTATCTCCGCCGGCTCAATGAGGCTCACCTCGCCCGCCGGCGCTGCTCCCGGGCCGGTCGACCTCAAGGTCATCTATCCCAACGGACTGCAGGGGTACGTTGCGCAAGGCTTCTCGTACGGACCCTTTGTGCAGAACATGGTTTACAACGGCTCAGCTCCTACAGGCGGCGCACCGGCAACACTGACTGGCTTCGGCCTTCCCGTCGACAGCAGCGGAGGCTCTGTCACTGTCGGCGGAAGCGCTGCCACCATCACCAGTGTTGTGGAACAGTATCCCCCCTGGACAGGAGAATCTGTTCCAAGCACATACCTCAAGTTCACCTTGCCTGCAGGTACGCCGGGCTTCGCCGATCTTCAGGTACAAACGCCGAACGGCTCCTCCACCCTGTCGCGCGCGGTCTTCTACGCCTCGAGCGTAAACAGCTACGCGTTCACCGGGACGCCCTCGGCGGTTGTCTATGACAAGAAACGCAATCGCGCCTACGTCCTCATCAAGACCCAGGTCCTGGTCTTCGATGCAGGCTCCGGCGCGTTCCTCTCCCCCATAAACGTCCCTACCGCAAATGGGGTCTTCGATCTTCGCGATGCCGCCCTTAGCATCGACACAAATTACCTTGTCGTAAGTAACTCCGGCGACGGCTCAGTCGCCGTCCTCGATCTGGAATCGCCTGGTTCAAGCTATCCCCTTGCACTTCCGGACCTGGTCTCCAGGAACGGGAATTGCAGTGCAGGACCGTCCACTGTTGTCGCAGTCGCGGGAGGTAAGGCGCTTGTTCTTCCCGAAACTTCAAACCCCGATTGCGGTTCCCCTCGCTACGACGCACTTATCAACATTACGGGACACAGCAGTTCGTCGATCCCGTTAGGCATTACCGTGGGCTCTTACGCGCTCTACAGGGCACAGGCGCAGAGTAATGGGGATGGCACGCTGGTTCTGATCAAATTCGGCGACGGTTCGTCGTCCTGTTACAGCCCAGCTGGTGGCTTCGGGGTAATTCCCTGCCCGATTGGCGGTTACTCCGAATCGATCTCGGCAGATGGAAATCTTCTCACCGCAGATCTGCGCTTTTTCGACGCATCGGGCAGAACTCTCGGAATAGTCGCCCAACCGCAAGCGCTCTACGGGTATTCACTCACACCGGAGTATCCACCCGCCAGCGCTACAATCATGCTGCGAGGAGCGCGACTCAATGCGGCAGGCAGCCTGTACTTTGTGCCGCACACAGGCTACTTCGAGATCATCGATGCGCTGACTGCAACTTTGCGCATGCGCTTCTCTCTCAGTGAGACCGTGCAAGATGTAACCAGACCTATCGCAACGGATGAAGGAGGCAAGCAGATCTTCTTTCTCACCAGTGCGGGCCTTACGGTCGTCAATATGGGGCAGGCACCGCTCTCCGTTGGCCATCTCGGAGCGACACAACCGGTCTCTGGGGGCGTAATTCAACTTCGTGGAAGCGGCTTCGATTCCAATACGACAGTCATGATCGACACCTCACCCGCCAACGCATCTTTCGTGGACGAGAACACCATGAACATTACGCTGCCTTCACTTCCCTCCGGACCTCACGACTTGATCCTTCAACGAACCGATGGTTCTTCCATCACGGCGAGGGGTCTAATCTTTATCCCTTAGCAATCGGAGGTCGCCTGCGGACGGTTTCGAGTCAGGCGATCGAACATTCTAGCGTTGTGGCCGATGTTTGCCATCGTGAGCAGTTCTACGTGGACAGCCATCTGACTCTGACGTACCACCGGAAGCGAATCATCTGGGAACGAAACACCACGTCCTAGATCTCACGGCAAGTACGTCGATGTGTACGACTTCCCAGATGGCCGTCTGGAAATGGCGCCAAAAAGATCACCGTTGTGAGAATATTTGCGGGTGACATCATCGATTGGCAAAACCCGGTAATCGCCAGAGATAATCCAGGCGTGAAGCTTCCCCACGCTGCCATCATCGTCGTGCATCGTACGGATGGAAGCGGAACGACGAACATCTTTACCAATTATTTGAGCAAGGTAAGCGCCTCGTGGTCGAAGAAATTAGGCAATGGTCTCGCCGTGGAGTGGCCTGCCGGAATCGGTGGGGATGGGAGTAAGGGGGTTCTCGCGGCGGTAAAGCACAATCCAGGGACTATCGGTTATCTCGAACTCAACTACGCGAAAGACGCCAATGTTGCATTTGCATCGATCCAAAATGAAGCTGGTGAGTTCGTCCAGCCGACACCTCAGAGTGCATATCTCGCAGTGAATGCTGCAACGGGTATGCTTGCTCAGGATGTGAGAACGCCTATTGTTGACCCACCGGCCAGTGCCAAGGGTGCCTACCCGATTACCGGTTTGAGTTATATCCTGATCCCAAAAGACAATCAGCATGTGGGTCGAGAACAAGAATTGTTGAAGGGCTATATCGCCTATGTTCTCTCCACCGGGCAGAACGTTTCTGAACAGCTCTACTACGCGAAGCTACCGAGTGCCGTTCAGCAACAAGGAGAAGCAGCCCTTGCGCAATTGACTCAGAACGGCCAGCCCTTGAAATGAAAATCCGTGCGCGGGGCGGATGGAAATGTGGAAATCGCAAAAGCAGCGATTTCGCACATTCCCACCGCACGACGACTACGAGGTTATACTGACATTTCTACTTTGCACGCTTAGCGACATTTCAGCTTTGCAGCAACATGACGTGCAGGAGCAAACCGATAAGCTCGTAGCTCCGCAAAGCCAAAATGTCGCTGCCCCATCCTGATGGTTGAGGTTCGGAGGCGGCGGATGGGTTGGCTCCAGATAAGAGTTACGACGGGTTGAGGTCTTGACCGAGGTACTGACTGGCCGAACCAACCATGTCCATTTCCAGGAGACCGATCATGACAAGATTGCTCTATGTGGAAGCGTCGCCCCGAGGGCATGATTCCAAGTCCATTCAAATGGCCGATGCTTACCTTGCCGATATCCGCGAGCAGAACCCGGCTCTCGAGATCGACACGCTTCGTCTCTGGGAAGAAAAGCTTCCCGAGTTTGATGGAATCAAGGCTGCAGCCAAGATGAACATCATCAGTGGCCGAGATCAGAACGCTGAGCAACGGACGGCATGGGACGAGATCGTCGAGATAACGAATCGTTTCATCTCGGCGGACCGATATCTGTTCGCCGTGCCGATGTGGAATGGCGGCATTCCTTATCGGCTGAAGCTGTACATCGACATCATCCACCAGCCGGGTCTGCTGTGGGGTCTGGAGGCCGAGACGGGATATTTCGGTCTGCTCAAGAACAAGCATGCGACGCTGCTGCTGACCTCGGGCGCCTTTGCCCCTAACTTCCCGTCCCCGGCGTTCGGCATCGACCATCATTCGACTTACATGCGTGACTGGCTAAACCAGGCCGGAGTCACGAATATCGACGAAGTCCGGTTCCAGCCAACCGACCTGACGGCGGATCCGGAAGGCGATCTCGAAAAGGCGAAGAACTCCTCGACCGATCTCGCAAGGAAGCATGGCAAGCTCTGAGCGGATTACCCCGTCTCGCCTCATCCAGTGCAGACACAGTAAATCAAAAGGGGTAAATCATGAGCAACATCGAAGCAATCCAAACAAGTCTGAGCCACGTACAGAAAGTGTGACTTCTTTCATCGAAAGGATGGGATGAAAGACATGGCAAGGATTGGTGCATTCTGCTTTCCGGGGACTGGCCACATTAATCCATTCACAGCGCTGGCGCGGAGTCTCCAGCAGCGGGGTCACACTGTAGTGATCTTTGGCATTGCCGACATCGAAGCTTCGGTGAGAGCGGCCGGAGTCGAGTTTTGCCTCATCGGTAAGAGCGATTATCCGCTCGGAACGTTGAAAAACTGGACCAACGCTTGAGCGAGCAAAAAGGTCTCGCAACTTTCCGCTTCACCGTCGAGCGGGTCAGGAATACCGCGCTGATGATTCTCCGCGACGGACCGCAGGCAGTTCGCAGCGCCAGAGTAGATGCCCTGCTGGTTGACGAAGCAGACATGGGCGGAAGTGTGGCGGAGCACCTTGGTCTACCCTTCATATCGATTGCCTGCTTTCCGCCTCTGGTTCAGGACGATCGGATTCCCCCCTTTTGCTTTAGCTAGAGCGCAGGTCAGAGTTGGCTCAGTCGATTGCGCAACCGGCTGGGCTTCCGGTTGCTTTCTCGCATGGCCGCACCGATTTTTTCGGCAGTCAACGACCAGCGCCGGGCATGGGGTTTGAAGCCCTTCAAGCGCTCCACCGATGCGCTGTCGCCTCTGGCCCAGATTGCACAGTTACCCGCGGTGCTTGAGTTTGAGGTCGGTGATCGGCCTCCGATCCTCCATTACACAGGCCCGTTTGTAGATCCTAGACAGCGGCCCAGTGTTGACTTTGAATGGAACCGGCTGGATGGTCGACCATTGGTGTATGCGTCTCTTGGCACGCTGCAGAACCGATCGCAGGATATTTTCCGCGTCATAGCAAACGCATGCGCGAGTCTTGATGTTCAGCTTGTGATCTCGCTTGGTGGCGGGATCGATCCCGAGCGGTTGGGCGTTCTAAGCGGCAATCCAATCGTGGTCAAGTACGCACCGCAACTCGAGATTGTGAAGCGAGCGGCGGTTGTCATCACGCATGCCGGGCTAAACACCACACTGGAGTCGCTGGCAGAGGGTGTGCCCCTGGTGTGCATCCCTCTGGGTAACGACCAGCCCGGAGTTGCTGCCCGCGTTGCAGCGCGAGGAGCGGGTGTGATCGTATCCAGGCGCAGGCTGAATGCGAAACGGCTAAGCGCAGCGGTGCAGGCGGTTCTGAAAGATGAACGGTATCGTTGTGCGGCACGCAACCTGCAAGCTTCCATGCTGTATATAGACGGGTTGCAGCGGGCTGCGGACATTGTTGAAGACGCGTTGAGAGTAGCGCCACTTCCCTATCGCGTTTTCAATAAAGACCAAACCGTTCGCGCAGCCTGACCAGTGAACTTGCCGAGATGCCGACCGAGCGGGTAGCGTCATTCGGAAAAGTGCAATTCTCTAAATTGAGACCGGCCAATTCGTGAAATCCGTACTACGAACCAAGTGACAACTGCACTATGGATTCCATCCGCCGCCCAGTGCCTGATATAGCTGAACATAACTTTGCAGCTCCGCATTCCATGCCTGAGCGAGAGCCAACTGCGATATGAAATATTGCTGTTGTGTTACAAGCACTTCTAGAAAACTTGTGGACCCGTTCTTGAAGCGAACATTTGCGAGCCGGGCTGTCTCTTGGTAGGTATTCGTCTGCTCCTCGATCTTCATCCGAAAGAGTCTTGACTGGTTGTAGCCGACAAGACCGTTCGAGACGTCTCCGAAGGCATTCTGAACTGTTTGCCTGTAACTCAATTCCGCTTCATTACGCTGTGCCCAGGCAAGGTTATAAGCGCTTCGGATAGCGCCACCAGCGTAGAGCGGTTGCAATGCTTCCGCGCCGACGGACCATACCGTGGCAGGTCCTTGCAGGAAGCTGGTCAAGGCAGTGCTTTGGGCGCCAAACTGGCCGGTTAAAGATATCTGGGGGAAAAATGCAGCCTTGGCCACACCTACATTGGCATTTGCCGACATCAGGGCTGCTTCGCTCTGACGGACGTCGGGACGCCGCTCCAGAAGCGTTGCCGGGAGCCCTGTAGGCACAGTGGCCATGTGCGGTTGACCATTCAGCACTAGACCACGTCCGATCGGTCCCGGATTTCTACCAAGCAAGATGCTGATCTGATTCTCGCTCTGCTCAATACCTTTTTGGGCATTTATCACTTCAGCTTCGGCCTGCTGCACGAGCAAGTTTGCCTGATAGACGTCAGTGATTGCGCTCTCGCCACCCTTATATTTGAGCGTGTTGATTCGTAGAATGTCCTTGTCGGCTGTGACGGCCTGTTGTGAGAAGTCCAGTCGGTAGTCGAACTGGCGCAGCTGAAAATAGGCTATGGCGACATCAGAGATCAGGGCTGTCTGAACCACACTGCGTCCATAGGTGGTGGCGAGCAACTGCGCTCGCGCTGCCTCCGTACCCCGTCGATACTTTCCCCAAAAGTCGGCAATATAACTTAGCTGTATGCCGACCGAATCGATGGTTGGTCCATTTGGCGCTAAACGGTTGCGGAGATAATCCACCCCTGCCGTTCCGTAGAGGTTAGGCAACTGATTCGCACGCGTAACTCCAACGATTGCCTGGGCCTGCTGAATACGAGTGGCAGCGATCTGCATATCATAGTTATTGATCAGCGCTTCTTTGATGAGCGCTTGTAGCGACTCGTCTTGAAACACACTCTCCCACTTAGTTTCAGCGATGGACTGAACGGCTGCCTGCGCGGCCAGATCCGGTGCGATGCCACGGTATTGTCCAGGAGTACTTACCGCTGGACGGTTGTAGTTAGGTCCGACCTTGCAGCCGGTAATCAAGAGCAGCAGCACGACAGCCGAAAATGCACCTGGGCGTATCATGATACGGGTCCTTCGTGAGTGGAGACAGGCTCGATTCCTTGCGGTGCCGGCTTCTCCTTTTTGAAGAGATAGCCGAAACGTTCGACAACATCGAAAGAGACGGGAATAAAGAAGATCGCGAGCAACGAAGCAGCCAGCATGCCTCCAATCACAACTGTGCCCAGGACCTGTCGCGAGATGGCACCCGCTCCCGTAGCCGTCCATAACGGTACGCAGCCCAGAATGAATGCGAATGCTGTCATAAGAATCGGACGCAATCGCATTTTTGCGCCGGATAGAGCGGCATCGATCAACGCTTTGCCGCTTTCATGTTCCATCTTGGCGAATTCCACGATAAGGATGGCGTTCTTAGCAGATAGGCCGATAAGCATAACGAGGCCGATCTGGGCGTAGACGTTATTGTCCAGCCGACGGAGATACAGCGCCGCAAAAGCGCCGAAGACCGCGATCGGAACGCCCAGAAGAACACTGAGAGGCAGCGTCCAACTCTCGTACTGTGCAGCCATGATCAGAAAGACGATGAAGAACGAAAGCCCAAAGACTACGCCTGGCGAAACACCCTGCGATGCCTTAACCTCCTGATACGACATACCCATGTAGTCGTACCCCATTTCGCTTGGCATCGTCCGTTGGAAAACGTCCTGCAGTGCGGCTATTGCCTGCGCCGAACTGTACCCCGGTGCTGCAGAGCCGTTGATTTGTACGCCTTGGAACTGGTTGTACTTCATCACAAATTCAGGACCGCTGCGTGGCCCGTTCCCCGTAAGCGTGCTGAGCGGTACCATCTGTCCTGAGCTATTGTTGACGTAAAACTTGCCGAGATTATCGGCAGATGTTCGATAGTTTCCTTCGGCCTGAACGTAGACTTGCCACTGGCGTCCGAAGCGATTGAAGTAGTTCACCAACGATCCACCCATGAAGGCCTGTAGTGTTTGGTACACACTTGCCAGATTGACCTGTTGACTTAGTACCTTTTCCTGGTCCACCGTGATGCCCACTTGAGGCACTCCGAAAAGTGCTGTCGTCATGACGCCTGCAAGCTCGGGACGTTTGCGAACTGCCTCCATAAAAATCTGGGTATTTTTCGCCAGGAACTCGGTTGTACTTCCGGAGCGATCTTCAAGAACAAAGGTAAACCCGCCCGAAGTGCCAACGCCCGGTATTGCGGGTGGTGGAAATGCGAACGCTATACCTGACGTGACTCTGGACAAGGCACCGGTAAGGTGACGTTTGATGGCGTCATAGCTCTCCTCATGCGATTTGCGTTCTTCCCAGCTCTTAAATGAGACGAAGAAGAATGAGCTGTATGTGGTGTTTACTCCGCTCAGCATGCTGTAGCCCACTACTGAGCTCACATTTTGAACGCCTGGGGTATCAAGAATGATCTTTTCAACCTCTTTGGATGCTTCTGAAGTACGTTGTAATGAAGCTGCATTTGGCAGCTGAAGCCCAACGTAAACATATCCCTGATCTTCGTCAGGAAGAAAGCTTCCGGGCACCTTCTTTCCGAAGAACCCAGCACCCAGGACAAACACCAGCAACAACAAAAAGGCGAAACCTGCTTTATGGATAAGGTGTTTGCAGGTATTGACGTATCCATCCGTCACTCGCCCAAAGACGCGATTGAACCAACCGAAGAACGCTCCCAGCGGGCCACGTGACTCTTTCTTTGGGCGAAGCAGCATTGCTGAGAGCGCGGGGCTTAGCGTCAGTGCGTTGAATGCCGAGAAGACGACGGATACTGCTATAGTGACGGCGAACTGTTGATAGAGCCGACCCGTGATCCCCGGAATGAACGCCGTAGGGACAAATACAGCAGCCAGAATGAGTGCGATGGCGATGACCGGGCCGCCTACTTCTTCCATTGCCTTGACAGTCGCATCATGTGGAGTCAGGCCGTGTTCGATATGATGCTCAACGGCTTCTACAACGACGATCGCATCGTCTACAACTAGTCCGATCGCCAATACCAATCCGAACAGTGAAAGGGTGTTGATGGAGAAACCGAGAAGGGGAAAAACCATAAAGGTGCCGACCAGCGACACCGGCACCGCCAACAGGGGAATGAGTGTAGCTCTCCAACCTTGCAGAAAGATATAGACAACGATAATTACAAGCACCAGTGCTTCGATTAGGGTGTGTTTGATCTCCTTGATTCCGGCAGTAACGGACAAGGTGGTATCGAGGGCAACTACATAATCAAGATCCTGGGGAAATCGAGTCTTCGCTTCCTCCATCAGCTTGCGGACTCCTGCAGCAGTTGCAACTGCATTTGCGCCGGGAGCTTGGTATACCGCTACCAGAGCCGCCGGTTTGCCGTTGAGGCGACCTATCATGCTGTAGTTCTGAGCTCCCAACTCCACACGGGCCACGTCTTTCAGCCGAAGAATTCCTTCCCCGGACCTTGCTCGCACGATGATCTGTCCAAACTCTTCGGCGGACGGAAGACGCCCAGGCGCGCGTACCGTGTAGGTGAATTGCTGTCCCGGAGGGACAGGGTCACCACCTATTTGGCCTGCTGGATTCACATTATTCTGCGCCTGTATTGCATTAATGATCTCAGGTACCGTGATCGCCAGACTTGCCAGTTTGTCTGGATTAATCCAGCAACGCATCGCGTATTGACCGGCGCCGAAGATAGACACCGACGCAACGCCCGGCACACGTGTCAAGGCGTCGTTGAGATTGATCGTGGCGTAGTTCGCCAGAAATATATTGTCGTAGGAGTTATTTGGAGAACTGAGATCGATGAGCATCAACGGCGCAGCGGTTGATTTCTGCACTGTGACTCCCTGATTCAACACGGAACTGGGCAACTGGGAGTTCGCCTGCGAAGTCCGCATCTGAGTCAGAATCTGGTCAGTGCTTGTAACCGTATCGATCCCGAAGTCCACCGTCAGGGTCATCTTCCCGTTGCTGGAATTCAACGAGTACATATAATTCATGCCGTCAACGCCCGACATTTGCTGTTCGATCGGCGTTGCGACAGACTGCGCCACAGTTTCAGCATCCGCACCTGTGTAGTTCGCAATCACCTGTATCTGTGGATCCGCGATATTCGGAAACTGCGCTGTCGGCAAACTCAACATCGACACAATGCCCGCAATGATCATCAGGATGGAGATGACAATCGCTACGATCGGCCGATTGATAAAGAATTTGGACACGATTACTCACTCCCCGGCGTGGATGCAACTTTATAAGGCTTGGGAATAACTGGCGTGCCTTGTCGCACTTTCATAAAGCCCTGAACGATGATCTTCTCGCGTGGCTTTAGTCCTTCAGTGATGATCCAGTTTGTACCAATTCGCTCGCCCACCTTCACCGGACGGAATTCCGCCTTGTTGTCAGGAGTCACGACAACGATCTGGTACATAGACTGGACTTCAATCACGGCTGCCTGCGGAACCAGCAGAGCATTCCTGCTTGTGCCGGTCTCAACGCGTACGGTGCCGAAACCACCGGGACGCAAAATTCCGTCTTTATTTGCGAACTCGGCGGCAACCTGAATGGTTCCGGTCGAAGCGGCAATCTCGCGGTTCACCAACATGATCTTTCCTTTCGCGGGAAATACGACTCCATTCGCCTGGATAAACTCGATTGGCAGCGAGGGACCTCGCGACGTACCTCCGCGAACCAAACGCGAAATGGCTTGGGCTTCGCCGAGATAATCTCTCTCACTAATGTTGAAGTAGGCTCGGATCGGATTGACTTGCGATATCGTCGTCATCTTCGTGGTCGTTCCCACGAGGTCTCCCACATTCGAATTCGATATGCCAGCCAATCCATCGATAGGCGAATACACCTTTGTCCATGCAAGGTTCAGTTCGGCTTGTGCCATGCTGGCTTTCGCCGCATCGACCTGCGCTGTGGAGGCAGCGAGAATCGAGACGTCCGTATCGAGCTGTTTCTGAGGGATCGCACTCTCAGCCGCCAAGGGACGGTCTCTCACGACATTGTTTTCAGCCTCGGATCTCTGCGCCTCAGCCATTGCGACCTGCGCCTTTGATTGATCGAGGGCCGCTACAAATGGACGAGAATCGATCTCATAGAGTAGCTGTCCCTTACGGACGAAGAAACCTTCTGAGTAATTCTTCTTGATCAGGTATCCCTGCACCTTAGGAGTGATGTCCGCGTTTATCTGACCGTTCAACTGAGCTACCCATTCCTGATAGATGGGAACGTTCTGTTCCACTACATCCGTCACCTCGACCTCGGGGGGCGGGGGCGGCGAAGGTGCTTCCTTTTTCTCGCAACCAGTAATGAACAACAGGAGAAAGAATCCCACGATAGTGGCGGGAGCGCCAAAGATGCGCTCTGGATACGGCAGTAGGGTCACAAGGCCTCCTCGCCTGTACTAAGCGAAAGCACAAACTTCAGATCACTGCTGCATATCTTCGGGGCCTGGGAGCAACTATTGACTTAACTCGATCCTGATTTGAGCGGAATTATAGCGCTCTGGAGTAATACGTGTAGCTTTCTTTTCGACAATTGCAAAATACCGTCATGGAATCGCACCGTGCGGGCTAATCAACTCTGTCGGGTCCCCTTCAGGAACCTGAGTAGTAAATGAGGAGAAGTCACGGAATTGATGTCCTGACAACAAAAAAACAGAAGTTGCGCGGCCCGTGGCAGATGGAAATATATGGAAATCGCCCAAAGTACGGTGATTCTGCATATTTCCACCGCTCGACGATTACGCTCTATACTGCCATTTCTAATAGGCACTGAACCTTGACATTTCTATCGGGCGCCAACATTACCTTGTAAACGCAAAGCTGAAATGTCGTAACTCCGCAAAGTAAGATCCTCGACACCCTTTCTTCGTCCCGGAAGCTTTGCAGTGCCCGGGGTGCCGGGATGTTCGAGTGCAGTTCTATATCCGTTGGGAGCCGCAACTTATTCGGCTACGGTTGCGACAAGCGACTCGATGGCGGCGATATTCGTAAGGAGCTCTTCAGGAAGGTTGTGCCGTGCCAGGAGATATTGTGGACTATTGTAGATAATCCACGCCCTCGCTTCCTCGTCCTGCCGGACGAGGATCTTCAATGGTAAGTCAAGAGCAACATTCGCGGAAGCCTGCATTAGCGGTGTCCCTGCTTTGGGGCTGCCAAAGATTAACAGCTTCGTTGGAGCGAGGGTCATGCCTACTTTCGCGGCCTCTCCGCTGTGATCGACGAGCGCAAAAATTTTGATCTCCTTTACACGCAAAGCATTCTCTAGTCGATCCACAGTCTCATCGACGGAGAATCTGCTCAATCGTTCCACTAAACCCTCGTTCATGGTCGGCCTCCATTCGGCGACTGGATACATCCCTCTATATTATTCGTGGCGATTTCTAAACCTGCTTCTTCGTCGATTCGAGCAGTTCTCATGGTGGCTTCCAAAGTTCTGAAAATCGGTTCAGCATCGAAAAATGGCCCGATTTACCTTGGAAAGGCTCTCTGCGTTTCATTGAGGACTAGTTTGCCCAATGCCCTGCCCTGGACCGTCGTGACAGTAGTGCCCTGCCCGAGAGCGGGGCCGCTGCCCAGCAGCATTGTCATCCTTATGAGGTTGTGCGAAGGCGATCCGGAAAGCCCCCTAGATTCACGTCCGGTGAACTCTATTGGCGGCACTCGCCCGTAATATATGCCAATCACGGCATTGTTTGTCTTCTAGTCGAACGTATAATCGGTAACTCCGAGCATATCCACACGTATCCGCCGTTTTGGGAAATATTATCGCCGTATCAGGGGACCTTGCGGAAGAGGGCAAGGCTCATGGAGGTCGAACTCATCGAAGATGAGAATATCTCGCGGTTTCACACTGATGAACTCGAATAAAGGTTCGAAACGGGTCGCGTCCAACAAGATGTACTCACGGCCATGGCTGACTCGATTTCATTTTGCCCCTTGTCTACGGCATGTTCCGCTTTTTCTTCTCATCGCCGGTCTTGTAGCGGGATGCCAGACGGGGGTGGCCACGAATCAAGAGGTTCCGACCGCTGTTCCCGTTACGGTGGCTAAAGCTCTGGTTCAAGACGTTCCTGTGCGATTACAAGCCATCGGCTCAGTGCAGACCGTCTCCTCAGTCTCAATTCGTGCGCTCGTGAGCGGTGAACTGAAGTCTGTCGGCTTTCATCAAGGAGATCGGGTACATAGAGGCCAAGTTCTGTTCACGATCGATCCACAGCCGTATGAGTCTGCATTCGCGCAGGCTCAGGCGAATCTGGCTCGGGATATCGCTAACGCCACCCGCGCCAAAGCGCAGGCTCAACGGTATGCCGAACTTGCCAGTCAGGGCGTCGTTTCTGCGGAGCAAAATGAGCAGGCTCAAGCCACAGCTGAGGCGAATGAATCGGTAGTACGCTCCGACAAGGCCGCGGTAGACGCTGCCAAACTAAACCTTAGTTACTGCACGATCACCTCTCCGATTGATGGTCGTACAGGGAGTCTCTTGATCCAGCCTGGCAATCTGGTCCAGCCGAATACCAGTGTGCTAGTGGTCATCAACCAGATCGCACCTATATACGTGTCGTTCTCAGTTCCTGAGCAATTTCTTCAGCCCCTCAAAGCTCTTGATCGCAAGTCTGCGACTGTGCTCGCAACCGTCCAGAACGATCAGTCACAACGTGCGCCAATGGTTGAACGCGGCACTCTTTCTTTCATCAACAACGCAATTGACACGTCCACAGGAACGATTCAGCTCATGGGAACCTTTCCCAATACGAGCGAGCGCCTCTGGCCAAGCCAATTTGTGAACACGGAGATCGTCCTGTCTGTCTTACGATCGGCAATTGTTGTGCCTTCAGCGGCGGTGCTTACCAGCCAAAATGGAATGTACGTGTATGTCGTAACGCCAGATGGGACGGTGCAGAGCAGGACGATCACATCCTCCGTTACCACCAATGGCTTTTCCGTCGTCACCAGCGGCCTGAAGTCTGGCGAAACGGTAGTCATTGACGGCCAAGTGGCCCTTTCTCCAGGTGCCAAGGTTTCAATACAGAAGTCGGGTAACGCAATGAAGGCGCTATGAACCTTGCCAGCCTCTTTATCCGTCGTCCGATCGCTACCGTTTTGGTAATGGCCGCGATTTTGATAGCAGGGATCGTCGCCTACCGTTCCTTGCCCGTCAGTGATTTGCCCAGTGTCGACTTCCCCACCCTACAAGTGACTGCTTCTTTACCCGGGGCCAGCGCAGAAACCATGGCTGCGTCGGTCGCGACTCCGCTTGAAAAGCAATTCTCCGCCATACCTGGCCTTACGGAGATGGGCTCAACGAGCCAGCAGAGTTCAACAACCATCACCTTGCAATTCGATCTTGACCGAGCCATTGACGGTGCGGCTGGCGATGTCCAGACGGCAATCGCTGCTGCCAGTGGACTCCTTCCACCCGGCATGCCCTCACCTCCCACCTTCCGTAAGGTCAATCCTGCCGAACAACCGATTCTTTTCCTTTCGCTCACTTCGACCACACAGCCTCTTTCCGACGTAGATTTCTATGCGGAGAACGTCGTCGGGCAGCAGATATCGATGGTTTCCGGCGTAGCACAGGTCAATATTCTGGGAGCGCAGAAATACGCAGTCCGTATTCAACTCAACCCTCTCGCTATGGCTTCCCGCGGTATCGGCATCGATGAAGTTGCGAACGCGATCCGGAATGGAAATGTTAACCTGCCGAGCGGCACGCTTTGGGGAACAACTCGGGCCTATACCGTTCAAGCTAACGGCCAACTGACCAATGCAGCAGCCTATCGCTCCCTGGTTGTAGCACACCACAATGGAGCACCCGTGCGCCTGCAAGACGTCGCCGACGTACTCGACAGTGTGCAGGTCAACAAGAATCAAAGTTGGGTCAATAGCACACCGGCGGTGATCCTCAACATCCAGAAACAACCTGGAACCAACACTATCGAAATTGTCGATAGAATTAAGGCTCTTCTTCCAAAAATTCAGCGAAGTATTCCCCCATCGATCCATCTAGACGTCGAATATGACCGTTCCCTCACCGTCAAGAATTCTGTCGCCGATGTGAAGTTCACGCTGCTATTGACCATTTTTCTTGTGGTGATGGTCATCTTCATCTTCCTCAAGAATATCTATGCCACAGTTATTCCGAGCCTGGCACTTCCCTTCACACTCGTCGGCACATTTGCGGTCATGTATCTGCTGCACTACAGCCTAGATAACCTTTCGCTTCTCGCGCTCACTTTGTCCGTAGGGTTTGTCGTAGACGACGCTATCGTGATGCTCGAAAACATTGTGCGTCATCTCGAGATGGGCAAGACCCCGGTTCAGGCTGCATTCGACGGATCAAAAGAAATCAGCTTCACCATCCTCTCCATGACGTTGTCGCTGACCGCGGTCTTCATCCCATTCCTCTTCATGGGAGGCATTCTCGGGCGTCTACTCCACGAATTTGCGGTCACGATCGGCGCGGCCATTCTGCTCAGCGGCTTTGTCTCTCTTACACTCACACCCATGCTTTGCAGTCGCTTCCTGCGGCCAGAGACTCACCAGCATGGACGGCTCTACAACCTGCTTGAGTCACCTTTTCAAATTATGTATCGCGCTTATAACGCTACCCTTAGGATGGTCCTCCGGCATCAGAGACTGACGATCCTCGGTGCGGGGATAATCCTGGCCGCGACCGTATACCTGTTCGTAGGCTTGCCCACGGGTTTCTTCCCAGTAGCCGACAATGATCAATTCACGACTCGCATTCAGGCCGATCAAGGTATCTCATGGGAGTCGATGAGGCAGCACACTCTCGATGTGATGAAGATCGTCGACAGCATTCCTGAACCTCATACCGCCGCAGCCTTCGCCGGGGGCGGTGCCGGAAATACCGGACAGATCTTCAATCATATTGTTCCTCGCGAACAGCGAAAGCGAAGCGTACAGGAGATCATCGATGCCCTTCGACCTGAAGTAGCCAAGGTTCCAGGAGTCAAAGTTTTTCTGCAGAACCCCCCGGCGATCAACATCGGGGCTCGGCCCGCCAACAGCCTCTATCAGCTAGCGCTGGAAGGTACAGACACCGCCGAACTCTATCGGTATGCGCCAATACTCGCTCGAAAGCTCTCACAGTCTCCCCTGCTGAAAGATGTTAATACCGACTTGCAAGTTGAGAACCCTCAGGTCAATGTGGTGATCGACCGCGATAAGGCCAGCTCCCTAGGCATCAGCGCGCAGCAGATCGAAGATGCACTTTATACGGCTTATGGGCAACGCCAGCTTTCCATCATTTACGCGCACAATGACAGCTACTATGTAATCACTGAGCTGAAATCCGAGTACCAGCTCACTCCGCAGACCCTCTCTTACCTTTACATTCATTCAAGCAATGGAGCTCTTGTTCCGCTTAGCTCAGTTACCCGTTTCGTCGAAGACATAGGTCCGCTCACTGTAAATCACATCGGTCAGTTCCCTGCCGTCACACTGTCATTCGACCTCAGATCAGACGTCTCTCTCGGATCGGCCGTCAACTTTATCGAAGCCACTGCGAAGGAGACATTGCCTCCCACCATCACACCGATCTTTCAAGGTACAGCTGAGGTTTTTCAAGACTCCATGCGGGGCATGGGTCTACTGTTGATTATGTCTGTGGTCGTGATTTACATCGTTCTGGGAGTCTTATATGAGAGCTTCATCCATCCTCTGACCATATTGTCTGGACTCCCCTCCGCCGCCTTCGGAGCGCTACTCACCCTATGGATATTTCATAACGACCTTAATATCTACTCAATCGTGGGTATCATCATGCTCGTCGGTATCGTCAAGAAGAACGCCATTATGATGATTGACTTCGCCATCAACGCGGAACGAGAGGAGGGTATGAATCCAGCCGAAGCTATCTACCAAGGCTGCCTGGTACGGTTCCGCCCCATTATGATGACGACCTTCTGTGCTTTGGTAGGAACTATCCCGATCGCTATAGGCACAGGTGCCGGAGCTGAAAGCCGTCGTCCACTCGGCCTCGCTGTCGTTGGTGGCTTGATCTTCTCGCAGATCCTCACTCTCTACCTGACACCGGTTGTCTACATCTATATGTCCCGCTTTCAGACGATCCTCAATCGTAGAAAGCGGCCAAGCCAGAAAGAGATCGTTCCCTCGCGGGCTTAGACAGAGAAACTGAGTCGGACCTTATTCGGGTCGCCCCAAAAGTGGGTGATTGTAAGGTGTCATTTTTGATCTCGATAGCAGCTCAATGACCGCATTACCTGGCAACCGAGAATTACCTGCGAGATGGTCTTCGCGCAAGGTTAAGATGATCTGCATGATTCTGCTCCGCCGCAATGTTCTTTCCTTTACGCTCTCCTGTGCCGTCCTGTGCCCCATCCCGGCCGCAATAAACGCAGCGACACCTGCAACAGACAAGGCAGGCACAACGTCCTCCCAACACTGGGCCATCGCGATCCACGGCGGCGCAGGCGAGAGCGAATGGGAGCACATGGACCCGGCCACAGCCGCCGCCTACCACGCTTCTCTCGAGAAAGCCCTCGCCGCCGGCGCTGCCGTCCTCCAGCGGCATGGCAAAGCCCTCGATGCTGTCGAAGCCGCGGTCGAAGTCCTCGAAGACGATCCCCTCTTCAACGCCGGTCGCGGCGCAGCCTTTGCCGCCGACGGTACCAACGAGATGGACGCAGCCATCATGGATGGGGCTACGCTCTCCGCCGGATCGGTCGCCGACGTGCAGTTTACCCGTCATCCCATCGCCCTCGCCCGTACTGTCATGGAGCGCACGCCCTACGTGATGATGGTCGGCCCCGGAGCTGATGCCTTCTCTCGCGCACAGAGCCTCGAGCAGCAACCGCCCGCCTTCTTCTTCACCGAAATGCGCTGGCAGGAGTTCGCCTCCATCATGCGCCAAACCAACCGCCCGATTCCTCCTAGACCTGCAGGAGTTGGCCCGGAACCTAAAGCCGCCCCTGGCGCGAAGACCGGACCAGGGACAGCCTCCCTCTCTAACCCAGTTGGGGGCGCTTCCAGCAACCCTCCAATCTTCGCCCACCGCTTTGGCACAGTCGGCGCAGTCGCTCGTGACAGCGAAGGTCACATCGCCGCAGCCACCTCCACCGGAGGCATGCAAGGCAAGCTGCCCGGCCGCGTCGGTGACTCTCCGCTCATAGGCGATGGCACATACGCCAGCGACCGCTCATGCGCCGTATCCGGCACCGGCGTCGGAGAATATTTCATCCGCCTTACCTTAGCGCGCGAGATCTGCACTCTCGTCGAGCAAGGCCAATCTCCACAGCAAGCCGCCGACCACATGATCCACATTGAACTGCCCGAGCTCAAGGGTGGCGAAGGTGGTGTCATCGTCCTCACACCAACCAGCGATCCCATATGGAGCTCCAACACTCTCGGCATGTTTCGCGCCCGCCAGATAGAAGGCAGCGCCCCGGAGATTCACGTCAAGTAGCCTGCATGCTGTAGTCGTATCCAGGTACGAACCGCAAACCCAACACGATGTGCGAAAGCATCAAAGCCGTGAGAATATGCCGCTCACCCGGTGCGCGATCGGCCAAGGGACCATTTCGTCAGGTCAAGGTCCGCTCAAACCTGATGACGTGACCATGAGTGGGGTTAATGAGAATTTAGAAAGCGAGGAACATACATGTCAAAGGTTCGCGTTGCGGGATTTGGTATCTCGTTGGATGGTTTTGGCGCAGGGATCGAGCAGAGTCTGGACGATCCGCTGGGCAAGCGCGGTCAAGAGCTCTTTCAGTGGTTCTTCCCTACCAGGACATTCCGCGCCATACAGGGGAAGGAAGGCGGATCGATCGGTGTGGACGACGCGTACGGACGGCGGTCGATGGAAAACTTTGGCGCCTTCATCCTTGGCCGCAACATGTTTGGTCCGCTTCGTGGTCCATGGCAGGACGACTCGTGGAAGGGATGGTGGGGTCCCAATCCGCCATACCATGCGCCGACCTTCGTTCTGACGCACTACGAACGTGAACCCCTCGAGATGGAAGGCGGGACGACCTTCTACTTTGTCAACGGCGGAATCGAAGAGGCGCTGAGACTCGCGAAACAAGCAGCGGGTAGCAAGGACGTCAAGATTGGAGGCGGTGTCTCCACCGTACGGCAGTATCTGCAGGCTGGGCTGATCGATTCCCTCCAATTTGCATTTTCACCTGTTGCCCTTGGTCAAGGTGAGGCACTTCTTAGCGGCATTGACCTCTCCGCATTGGGATTTTCTGTGACAGAGCACGAGGCCACGGAGTACGCGACTCATGTTGTACTCACGACAAGATAGAAGACGGATCCTGGACTGCAGTACTGCACGGCACCAATTGCCGGACGCTGGACGCTTATCACGTTTCACTACGCGGTAAGCCCGTCCAAGTTCTGGATGGGATGACTGGAGATCAGCGTGTCTTTTTTGGATGGGCGCAGGCATGGGCGGGAAAGGCAACGCCCGAGTACGTACGAAAGCAGATCGCCAATGATTCCCACAACCCCCCGCAAGTTTCGAGTCAATGGCGTCGTTCGAAATATTGACCTATGGTATATCGCTTTCGCCGTCGGCCAAGGTGAGACGTTGTACATTTCGCCTTCTACACGTGCGCGTATATGGTGATGCGAGTCGGCGAACTTTAGATTAGCGAGGGTTATGTGCAGGCTACTCTGTAGGCGGTGATCGGGAGTCCAACCGCAGCTATAACCAAGGTTGTACTGGAAGCGCTTGCAGAGAAAACATGATGTCCGGTTGGGCCGTTGCAGCTTGGTGTGCCCGAGCAAAAGCCGTCCGACTAGGCCCCTCCTTTTTATGCGACTACGCGAGCAACTTAAGAAGCAGTTTCAAAATATCTTTGAGCGGCATAACCGTCAGCAGCAGAGGTGCCAGTGGAAGCAGACTTGCGACCACGAGGTGCAGCAGAGTGCGGAGATCAACCGGGAGGGGTTTCATCTTTTCGATGTATCCAAAGCTGTTGCCAAGATCGGCAAGCGATTGTATGTCCGCAGTACCCAACAACGGTTCGCGCTGCGGATCATCATGTTTGATCCACTTCCGGTGGAAGGATCCGGTATAGGCTGTCGCCAATGCTCCATATTGATAGAGGCCGCTACGTTTTGTCTTGAGGAGAATTCCTGAAAAGACCATTAGCGGGCCAGTCACGACGACAACTGCAACCACTACATAAGTGACAATTGCAGGGGCGTAGTTGGATAGTGGGATATGGTCATAGACGATTGAGCGAGCAAGAACTCCCACACTTGCAAGTGAAAATGCGAAGAGGATAATCCCAAAAAAGCGTTGCGCTCCACCTACAAAACCTAACCCTCCGGCTTCGTCTGGGTGGGTGGGGAAGATCTGTAGATCTAGCTTGCCAACCCTGCCGAGAAACTGAAACCAGAGAAAGAGTCTCCATAACCATCGCATCACCAGGAACCAAAAAAAAGGCATGCAAAAGCCGATTAGCCAGTAGCCGGCCCAGGTGAGTGATGTACCTCCTTCCGAGATAGTTCGGTACCAGGTTGAGGCCCGATTCGGAATAGTTAAGAACGATATCATTGAGGCAATATAGGCCAGCATCGTTATCACTACCTCCGCAATTACGGAGTCGCGGGAATGCAGGCCGAGTTCAACAAACTTGTCAAATTGTTGGTAGTCTTTTTCCGGAACCACCCCCGAGACGACAAAATGTGCAGCGGACCGTCCGATGCGCGGCCCGACGATGTTTTCTGCCAGCAAGAGCAGCGGTACAGCAAGAAGAAAGCGGGTATAGCCGCTGAAGTCACTCAGATATGGAACGGATATCGTGTGTCCGAAAGCCAGTCCTTGCATTTGCGACAAGATCAGTAGAGGCACCCATGTAATTAGTGCTCCAAACAACGCTCTTCTTCTTAGGTAGGGAGCATTCATTTTTATGTGTCCGAGCCGCTTCAGAATATGAAAGAAAGGCCCACCTTCCATGAGCGAGAACGGCCGGGAAACAAGATTGGCATTTTGGTCCATGATTCCCTCCAGACTGGTGAATTGTCGTTCAAAACGAAAGTGCTCAACCACTGGTTGACCAATGGCTAGCCCGAGATATACGCCATGCTCCCAGCCGTTTTGACGTCTTCCGCGGGCATCATGCAATCTTTAGAACGCGTTCATGCAGTGCGCGTGAGATTGCCTATGAACTCTGTCCCAGAGTCATAGACGTTCTAAGGAGGATCGAACTTACGACTTTCCTTTCGATGCATTTGAGGGGGACTTCTCTTGCAGCGTCGACATCAACTCCTTTGCGGATTCAGGCGTGGTAACACTCCCGGAGAATATCTGCTCGGCAGAAACCTTCTTGCCGTACAGATTATCGTTGGCTCCCCCGTCGGGACCAAGTGAGGTTCCCGAGAGAGAAACACCCGCAAAAACCCCCTGAGCTCGTGAGTATGACAACATCTCGGCACTCATAGTCGCATTCGTCGAGGCCTCCGCGTCACGGCCTACGGGGCCAGCTGCGATGCTCGCATCCGCGCCTAGCTTGGCTTTTCCATGCATTAAGGCTCGAGCCCCCTTGTCGTTCATTACCAAAACAACAAAATCTGTTGCCTGGCCGCCTGCCTGCAAACCAAAGCTGCCGCCGCTCGATTGCATCATAATCGGAGCGCTCCAAGGACCATCGAAATGTTCTCCGGTGCGGCAGTTCATAATTCCTCGTCCATATGAGCCGCCAACGATGAAACCTGCTTTTTTTACTGAAGGCAGAATGATTACACACTCTGATTTGTTAAGAACGCTCATGGGGATTCCGCTGGGACTGTTGATTAACTCTGTGAGTACTTCTCCGGCGGCCTTTACTCGAGCCTGTTCGGTTTCGCCCTTGTCCGCACCATAGGCCGAGGCGGGCATCGCAATACAAAGAGCTGCACTACAGAGCGCGACTAATCTTGCGATTCGAGTGTGAACCTGGTTTTGAATCATGACTGTTTCTCCTTTTTTATTTCGTTCACTGCGACTTGCGGAGCTGCGAAGGCATGACGATCTTTGCAATCGAGTCGAATTTACTGCTGCTAAGGCAGACGGGAAATGTGGATTTCATTTGCGACCTTGCTCAGGGATGTCTTCGAGTCCGTTACTTCTTTTCGGTCGCTATCTGGTGATTATCTCGGCCCATCTTCTGTGGTCTCCAGTAGTCGCTGAAAACGCTGCGGCATCCTGGACAACTAGCTCCGCCGTCCGGTTGATTGTTAGATCCTCCAGGCGTCCTGTCAGCTTGAGTCGCTTCAGACGGGTCTTCATGTGCCGGTGGAAGTCTGTGATCGACAAGATATCCTCAATTCTGATTCATCGTCACGGCGCCCGGTTTGTGAATTCCCTCCGATTTCGCTGCTAATCTATTCCATTGACGTGGCATTGTCTATGCTGTTTCGGCAAATTGCAGCCTGCAATGGTGAACAGTATGCTGACTCGGGTCAGAAGCTCAAAGGACCTTAGGTTTATTGATGATGCAGTTTTCCCATTTTTCGATTAAGCCGGGCTTCTCCGTTCCGTCGCAGAACAACTGCGCATCATCGTCCAACATGCTTAAGACACATTGGAGTCAGGAGCAACTCTCCTTGTAACTGCTCGCAAACAAGCAGATAAGCTGTCGCGTCAACGTGGGTTATTGCGTGCCGCTGCGGTTACGAGTCCAAGGGTGGATATCGAGAACAACAACGGCGCGAACGACTAGCGGCGCTTCGGACAGTTTGCTCTGAAGCGCAACTTCAGCTGCAGAGCACTTTGCGGGAGAATACTGGAGACTTAGCTACGACAGTACTTTCCTGAGAACAGCATGCGCTTAATTCGTATAGGACGGCGGAGAGCTTTGGCTCCGCGTTTCCTTGTCTGTGATCAATTGGTGAGTTTTGCAGCCCGTTGCTTGTAATCCTCGGCCCTGGAGACGTTGCCTTGCTTCGCGTAGATGCTTGCGAGCGCGCGGTAGAGGTCGGCGGCGGGAGGTTGGACCTGGAGCTGCGGCTCAAGGAAGCTGGTCGCACCTTTGCAATTACCGGTCTGTGCGTGGGCCTGGGAGATGAGGATGGCGGTTTGTGGGACGACCTCGTGGGGATGGGACGCGCACTGGTGAGATCGGCGACCTCTTTGTAACGGCTGCTCTGCGAGCTCCTCGGTCACTTTGATCGTCCAGTGCGCTTGAATGCCGAAAGGACCTTTTATCGTCCATCGAGAAGTTGTCGGACCTATTGGCTCGATGGCCATGACATCCCCGAGAAAAGTAGGCAGATTCTTGAAGTCTCGATAGAAGCCAAAGACCTGCTCCACTGGACGTCGTATCGTTACGGTTACTTCTATTCTATTTTTGCCTGACGAATCGCTTCGCATACGCTGTCTCCGACAAGTTTGTCCGATAAAGAAGATCAGGATCGTGAGCAAGCCAACGACTGCTGCTCCTTCAAGGCCTTTCGTAGAACCGTCCGCTTTACTCAATGTGATTTTGAATCCTGTGATCCCTTAACTAGCGATAAATCACCAATGCGCTCATCCCAGCATCCAGCCTCCTCTCTGCCCACCTCGAACTGATAGTTCGCTTTCGTCCAGTCCGAGAGTGAGCCTGTTGGCCCATACTCCTCGCGATCCTTTGGCTGCGCATTGAAGTAGCTACGGGTGTCGAGCCGGGATGATCGGCCACAAGGAGGCAGCGAGCCGCAAATTAATTAAATAGTAGAAGGATAATGATTCCAAAGACGACCGCCATTCCCATCAACAGTTCTCGGGAGAGAGAGCAGACTGGCACAAAATTGAAAGAGGTCCTCCGAGCTTTGGCATAGTTATGTCGGCTGTGTGGTGAGGAGACCGAGTCGAGCACTATCTGGACCACTCTCGGATAGCCGAGCATCCAGAGCGCTCATTAGCATACGGCTCTTATCTCGGCTGGGAGCCTACAGCTTTCGAGCAAAGAAGCGAAGAGGCACCTACGGATATGTACGCCATGCTAGAACAGTCGGCCGCGATGCCATGCCATTCACGTCCATGGTCTGTAACAGAATCTCGAAGTGCGGCAATCTCGTTTTGTCGCCTGCGTAGGCTTTGAAGAGAGCGTCGAAGTCCTTCCCGCTCGTAACAAACTCGGCGGCTGCATCGGTTCCAGCCAGCGTAAATCCCTGGACGAGCAGAATATTGCCCGTCCTGCCTAAGTTCGGCAGAAACGAGACCGTAGCCAATCCCAGCTTCTGCGGATCGTTGTTGTTGAAGATGTACTCTCTCTTTTCATTTCCTACCGGCTTCAGATTCTCCACCCGTAAGGGGCCGGCCGACGGGTCGTCATGCAGGATGAAGTTCATCTGATGATCCAGTAGATTCAGCCACGGGTCGGCTATCAGGGAGCCCGCGAGAATCAGGTTGGACTGTTTGAAATCTTCCAATTGCAGGTCGCGAACGTAGCGAATCTGGGTTCGGTCGGGAAAAGCTTCCGGCAGCCGGGTCAAGGTAGCTGCGAACTTCAGGTCGGCCATCGACGTGTAACGGCGACTCTCGACCTCTTGCAGCAAACGCCGGTCGCACGGCTTTTCACAGATGGCGTCTGTCCTGTAACGACCGCTGGCATACTCGGCCAGGTCGATCGAATGCCCCGAGATCAGGTTCCCCATCACCAGCGCGACATCCGCCGGAACGATAAGGGTGTTCTGGTCGTTCTGAAACATCTGCGACCACAATTTATGCGTCGGCGTCTCGTTTCGTGCGGTCAGATGAATCGGGCGAAGATAGATCGACGCCAGTGCGATCAGGCTCACAGCCGCTACGATAAGCGAGCATATGGCTAAAATCTTGTAGCTCTTTTGCGGAGGCTGTTCCCGCTCCGCCACAGGGTGAATCGTGGAGTGCTGCAGGCTGGCCGGAGCTTCTTCGAAGCTAACCGGAAGCGGTTCACCAGCGACCCGTTCGAAGACCGGAACATAGCTCCCGCGCGGAATACTTACCCGGAGCGTCTCAAATGCTCCCTCCTCGCGAAAGTATGAATCGAGGCGGAGTCTCAGTCGGCTCGCATGTGACCGGACGATATTGTCATCTCGCGGATCGTACCCTACAGCCCGTTCAAAAACGACCTCTCCGATGATCTGTTCGTTAAGTTCAGAGCCCCTGCCGACAATACTCTGCCGGCAAACATAGATCAGGAAGCTGGAAAGTCGCGCAGATCGTGCGAATCCTGGAGTCGATACTATCCTCTCGATCAACTGCCACCTCGAGTCGCTCTCGAAAGTGTGGATCAAAGGATCTGCTTCTTTGATTTCCTGCGCCATGCCGTTTGAACTTATGAAAATTATAGAAGTGTGACGGGGCAAATTTGTGAACACACGATGAAGACAATACCTCAGGGCCTCTAGCAAGCGTTTCACCATGGTGAAAACCTCGATGCAACCGAAGATATTCACGGGACTTATGCTGCGCGACAGTAAAAAGACAGTCAAGCCACCTTGTTTTTGTAGTTATCCCTACCTAGCTTGATGTTAGAAAACTGATCCTCAAATTTTGAGAAATAGCCTGGCTGCAATATCCCGCGAAGGGAGCTCTGCAGCGATCGACGGAGTGTGTCTGAGGACGAGATACAAACCACTCAGGACACAACTCGACTCGATATGAGATGCGGTACGGCCCCGAGGCTCAGCTATCTCCGCTTTGAGATGTTAACGCATTGTAAAAACAGCAGTGATCCTTCGCGCACTTGTCCCATGATTTCTCATTCGATCTGACCCAGAGGATGGTATGCATCAAAGTAAACTCCAGTCTGTTTTGCCTTCATGGCTTTATTCAGTAGTTCGATTTGCGCTTGTGCTCGGCTGTGTCTATCTAATCTCGGATACGGCAGCGAAGGCGCAGAGAATCACAGCTTCCATTGTGGGAACAACTCGCGATTCAAGCGATGCGACGATACCCGGCTCGATCGTAACGGTGACCAATATAGGCACCCATATATCAACGACGGTCAAGACGGACGGCGAAGGACAGTTCGTCTTCTCCAACCTACCCCCTGGACCTTACAGCATCACCGCGGATGCCACCGGTTTCAAGCACTCTGTTCGGTCGGGAATTGTTCTGGACGTAGACCAGACCACCCACCTCGACATCGTCCTTGAGATCGGCTCGACCTCGGAGATGGTTGAGGTCAACTCGGCGGCTCCCCTGCTGGAGACCCAAACCTCCGATGTCGGTCAGGTCATCAGCAACGCAAGCATCGAAAATCTTCCCCTGAACCAGAGGAACCCCTTCAGCCTCGTACTTCTGGTCCCGGGCGTAACGGGAACCGTCAACTCTACCTTCACCGGTATGCAGTTCAACGTAAACGGTGGACGAGCTGGCTCAAGCGATGTGCTCCTCGACGGTGTACCCTCTGCTCCTCCGACCGACGACTCCAACTCCCTGGCCATCTTCCCCTCCGTCGACGCCACGCAGGAGTTCAAGGTACAGACCAGCAACTTCTCGTCGCAGTTCGGAAATACAGGCGGCGGCATCATCAACGTCGTCTATAAGTCGGGAACCAATAATATGCATGGAAGCGTCTACGACTACTTCCGCAACTCTTATCTGGATGCCAACGATTTCTTTTCCAACCAGGCGGGGGTCAAGCTGGCGAGCTTCAAGCGCAACCAGTTCGGCTTCAGTCTCGGAGGCCCCGTTTCTATCCCCGGCCTTTATAACGGGCGCGACAAGACATTCTTCTTCGTCGACTACGAAGGCCTGCGTCAGGGTAAAGCCACATCGATTTTGACCACCGTTCCAACCCTCGCCGAACGCGCCGGAGATTTTTCGGCGGACGTAACCAACACAGGCGCTCCGATTAAGATCTACGATCCCAAGACGACCAAGGCGAGCGTATCGCCCACCGGTGCCACCAGCTACTCCCGGAGCGCCTTTGCCGGAAACAAGATCGATTCCACGCGCTTCGATCCAGTTTCGGCCAATATCCTTAAATATTTCCCTCTCCCCAACCGCCCCGGAACCTTTGGCCGTAACAACTACTTCGCGAATAGCTCAGCGCCCTACACCATCAATCAGTACGACATTAAGGTAGACCAGATTATCGGCGCCCGCCAGCGCGTATCCTTCCGCATCTCCAAAAGAAATCCTGTCTCTGGGTTCGCTCCCTTTCTTCCGCCTGAGATCGCAATTGCCCAACCTTCCACTACCAGCTCGCAACCGGCGATCGGCGCTGGCCTCGACTACAGTTTCGCCAAAAGCCCCACCTATATCTTTGAGCTGAGAGCCGGCGTCAGCCACGTCTATCAAAATGCCGTAGCTCCTTCCAGTGGATTCGATCCCACCACGCTGGGCTTCCCTGGCTATCTCGCTGCTTCGGCCCTTGCAACCTCAAAGAGCGCGCTTACCTTCCCTGCTATCATTCCAACCGGATATCTTCAGATCGGAGCCGGCAACTTCGGCTCGATCGGTACGGCCGGTTATCTCGCCGATACATTCCTCATCAACAACACCAAGATCTTGGCGCACCACACCCTCAACTTCGGTGGAGAGTTTCGGATTCTTGCAAACAACGACAACCAGGTGGGTCAAGCATCCGGCAACTTCAGCTTCGGCACCAACTTCACTCAGGGCCCCAACGCTCTGACGGCGTCCAGCACCGCAGGAGACGGCTTTGCTTCGTTTCTTCTCGGTCTCGGATCGGGAACGGTCGTTCATTACTTCAAAGTGGTTAACACAACCAGCCATTACTTCGCAGGCTATCTACAGGACGATTGGACCCCGACCAGCAAGCTCACGCTCAACCTCGGACTCAGATACGATCTCTTCGTTCCAAGGACTGAGCGGCACGACCAGACCACCTTTCTCGATCTTGATACTCCCTCTCCTCTCGCTGCAACGTCCGGCCTATCTGGCCTGAAGGGCGGCTTGCAGTACGCGGGAGTGAACGGCAATCCGCGCAACGTGACTGACACGGTGTATACGAATTTCTCACCTCGCGTAGGCTTTTCCTATCATCTCTTCCGACCTCTCGTAATACGCGGTGCCTACGGAATCTTCTTCACAAACAATCCCAACCAGGCCGCCTCGACTATTCAGAACACTGGCTATCGTACGAGTACCTCCTACTTGGGAACGATCGATGGAGCCACGCCTAACAACTATCTCTCCGACCCATTCCCCGGTGGTGTCTTCACTCCGGTAACGGGAAGCTCGCTCGGACTTCTCACCAGCACCGGCGCTGGAATCTCTGCCAGCATTCGTAAACAGCCCTCTCCGTATACAGAAAACTACAATCTGGGACTTGAATATCAGCTGCCACAGAGCTGGTTGGTTGGCGTTTCCTACGTCGGCAATCGCGGGCTTCAGCTTCCTTACACGCCCACCTACAATCAGCTTCCCGATTCGGCTCTTGCACTAGGTGGCCAGCTCTTGACCTCCGTTCCAAATCCACTTCGGGGACAGGTGCAGATCGTTGGCCCCATCTCCGGGCCCACCATTCAGCGAAGGTATCTTCTCTCGCCCTATCCTCAGTTCACCAGCGTGGGCGGCATCGTCGTTGCAGGAGCTATCTCCCGTTACGACTCCGTGCAGGTCCGGCTCGAGAAGCGATTCAGCCAGGGCGCAACGCTTCTCCTCTCCTACACTGGAAGCAAATCTCTTGACGATAACTCCATCGGCTTCGCCGGAAACTACGGGTCCAACGGCGTCTATCAGGACGCGAGCATTCCGCTCAAACAGGATTCCTATTCCCTCTCCACCTTCGACGTCTCCCGCAACCTCGTTGTCAGCGGCGTCTACGCTCTTCCATTCGGTCGTGGCAAGCGCTTCGGCAGTTCGTGGAATCGCTTTGTCGATAACCTCTTGGGCGGATATCAAATGAACGGAATTCTCTCTCTCCACAACGGAAATCCGTTGGCATTCTCCGCGAATAATGTGGCCAACATTCTCAACCCCGGCGAACGCCCGAACACTAGCGGGGAAGACGCAAGAATCAGCGGTAGAGTCGAAGACAAACTCAACCAATACTTCAAGACATCCAACTTCTCTCAACCTGCCATCTACACCTTCGGCAACATGTCGCGTACCTCGGGATATCTTCGATCTCCCGGTTTGCGCAACATAGACCTATCGATCTTCAAACAGTTCGCGGTCAGCGACAACGTCAAGACGGAGTTCCGCGCCGAGGCTTTCAACGCCTTCAATACACCTCAGTTCGGAGCCCCCGACACCAGCGTCTCAAGCGCAACCTTCGGTGTCATCTCCTCGCAAATCAACGCCCCCCGTCAAATCCAGCTAGCTCTGAAGATCCTCTTCTAGCTTCGGCCATGAGGGCCATCAACCACTTATAGGAGGGCCACATACCGGCCCTCCACCCTCAATTTTCTGTAGCTCTATCTGAAATCGATTCAATACGAGGACTCCTATGTTCAAACCAAACGCACTGCGCCGTATCGTCCCCCGCTGGTCTGTTGCTCTCCTCTTTGCATCACTCACCGCGATCAGCGCTCACGCAAAAGAACCCGTCAAGATCATCGGCCACCGCGGAGGGGTCGTAGACGAGCACCATCCGGAAAACTCCGCTGGAGCAGCCAAAGAAGCCATCAATCGCGGCTACTGGATGATTGAGATCGACCTCGACGAGACCAAAGATGGGCATATTATTGTACATCACATGTCCTTTAGAGACTTCGGCGTTTCCAAACTGCCCAGCGCATTGGCTATGGACGAGATCAGCAAGCTAACATCACCTGCCGACCAGTCTCATCCTCTCGAGTTCAGCGAGCTTGCAGCCCTCTGTAAGGGCAAGATCCAGCTTATGATCGATACCAAGCAGCCGGGACATCCAAAGACTTACTACGAGTCGATGGAGCAAACGCTCAAAAAGAACGGCCTTTTGAAGAACGCTCTGTTTATCGGAACCGCCGAGACGCGAGACTATTTCAAGGGTAAGGCCCTCATCAGTCTGAATGAGACAGAAGCCGCGAAGAAGCTCGATGCCGGCGAAGACCTCTCCAAGACCTACTTTCTCTTTGAGCATGGAACCACGCTCAACGAGAAGAGTATGGAACTCGCCAAGCGAGCGGGAATCCCCGTCGTCGTGTCGATCAACGAATATCACTATGCCGCAAAACCAGACCCCATGGCAGCGGCCCATGCTGACATCGAAAAGGCACGTCAGTTAGGCGTGACCTACTTCCAGATCGATTCTCCGTACGATATCTGGCTGCGCTAAAGTAGCCTCGCCGAGACACCCTCTGAATCACCGCAGCTCAGAGGGTGCCCTTTCACTCCTCCTGGTTGCCGCGAGTAGATATACACCCTCGTCCCGTCATTGCTCTCCGTAGCCTTCCCGCGCCGCCCAGCATCCTGTGCAGCAACCGACGTTCCTGAAAGCGGTATCGAAGGTGCACAGCTCAAGACACGCACCTTCTCGACGGCAAACTCTATCCCATCCAGGGCATCTCCCTCGACCACGGCTCATCCTCACCAGTTCAATCGAGCTAAGGGATTCGCGACGAAAGATGTGAGCGTTCTTGAGTTTTGTCTGGGCCGGGTCTTGACGGCTGCCCCGGCGGCGAAAAGCAGCACAAAAAATGCCTAGCTGAGTCCTCGCTCCACCATGACTACCAGCCGCTGGCCCAACGCTTGCACCATGTCATGCGGCATCTTCTGTAGCGGTCCCTCAAGCACCAGAAGGGCGAAACCGTGAACGGTCGACCACGCAAGATACTCTGCATCTTTACGATCCTTCTTGCTGAGCAAGCCACTCTCGCGCATGCGATCCAGCGCCAGTGAGAGCAGCTGAAATGCGTTCAATCCCATAGACGCCGTATTTGCCGGGTCAGGAGAATCGACCGGTGGTGGAACCGAGAAAGCCGTGCGAAACATCCCCGGCTCCCTCATTGCAAATCCCAGATATCCCATGCCCACCGCACGTAGACTTTTTCGCGCAAAAACCTGCGTATCGCGTCCTAAACGGCACTTTTTCAATTCACCCTCAATTGCTGCAGCTACCCGAGACAGACATGCCGACCGCACCGCATCCAACAATTCAGCCTGGCCAGTAAAGTGTCGGTAAGCAGCATTTGGAGATACACCCGCCTGCCGGGTCGCCTCTCGTAGAACGACTGCATTGGGGCCTCCAGCCCTGGCCATTTCGAGCCCAGCTGTTACGAGAGCGTTGCGTAGATCACCGTGGCGAAAGGTCTTGCGCTTTTCAATTGTGACGTTCTTTTTCATCGTCTGTTCAAAGAAGAGTGTATCTCGGAGTGGATGCTTGTGGACAGCATCCACTTTCCAGTGATAGCGTATGTGGACGATGTTTACTTTATGGCGGTACGTTGCCAAGTGGAAGGTACAAAAATGGCAGACGGATTTATCTGGTACGAACTTGTCACCAATGATATGGACAAGGCAGTCAGCTTCTATAAGAAGGTAGCCGGTTGGGATGTTAGGGACGCCGGCATGCCTGGCTTCACATACATGATCTTCGGTAAAGACGGAAAAGATGTCGGCGGCATGATGACCTGGGCCGGAGCAGGCGCGCCTGAGCTTCCTCCTGAGTGGATGGGCCACATCCACACGGCAAAGCTCGATGAAGAACTAAAGGCTGTAACGACAGATGGCGGAACCATTGTGAAGTCCGCTCAAGATATCCCTGGCGTCGGCCGTTTCGCCGTCGTGCTGGATCCGCAAAAGGTGAAGTATCTGCTCTTCGAACCCGATAAGCAAGATGCTCCGCCACGTCTGGATCAAATGGCAGTGGGCAACGTTGGTTGGCATGAGCTGCTCACTGATGATGCAGCAAAAGCCTTCGACTACTACTCAAAGCACTACGGTTGGCAAAAAGACTACGCACACGACATGGGCGCCACAGGCGTCTACCAAACCTTCCGGACCGACAAGCCCCTCTATACCGGCGGAATAATGAACCGTAAAGCCCCCGGCATGCCCGAAGGTATCCCGCCGCACTGGCAGTTCTACTTCACCGTCGACGACATCGAGGGGGCACAGAAACGTGTAGTCGATGCTGGCGGCAAAATAGTGTTGCCTCCCATGGATGTCCCCGGAGGCTCACGCATCCTACAGGCTACAGATGACCAGAGCGGCCACTTCGCTTTGATGCAGGGCCCAAAATCGTAACCGCGATCTACTTCATATCCGGCGAAGCCGTTCTCTAGGCGCAGGGGAACGGCCGCCGAACTTTGCCATGCACGTTGAAGAGCTGAGGAGAGAACAAGATGTCAGAGAAGATGATCACCTGCCTGTGGTTTGACCACGGAAAAGCGCGCGAAGCAGCTGAATTCTATGCTGCCACCTTCCCAGACAGCCACGTCGGCAAGGCCAGCGCATCACCCACAGATACGCCATCCGGCCCGGAGGGCCTGGAGCTGCTCGTCGAGTTCACCGTCTGCGGGCACAATTTCCTGGGCCTCAACGGCGGTCCGAAGTTCATCCCCAACGAAACGGTCAGCTTTGTAATCGTCACCGACGATCAGGCCGAGACCGACCGACTGTGGAACGCCATCGTCAGCAATGGTGGCCAGGAAAGCATGTGTGGCTGGTGCAAGGATCGTTGGGGCTTTTCGTGGCAGATCACCCCGCGGGCACTCCTGGCGGCGACACAAGACCCGGATCGCGCCGCCGCCAAACGCGCAATGAATGCGATGATGACGATGCGGAAGATCGACATTGCCGCGATTGAGACCGCGCGCGCTGGTGAAGCGTAAGAAAGCGGAATCTATGACCTGCCGCGGGTCCCGTGATCTACGGCGGACCACGTTTTCTAAGCAGCAGGGGGTACTTGTCTCGCAGGTAGATGACCCACGTGCAGCCCGTGCAATCAGCGGACCTCGCGGTCAGCGGGTTGAGTTCAGAGAGCTTTCGATCACTGCAAACCAATCAGCCTCGTGGGATTCTCCTTTGCCATACGGTCAATTTCCACCTGCGTAAATCCCTGTTCCCGTAATCCTCCATAAAAGGCAGTCAGTCCATCCGTATGCAGTGGATTTCCCGGCTGCCCCATATCGCTCGAAAGAATGCAGTGGTCAACCCCAACATAACGAATAGCCTTCGCATAATCTGCAAAGTTGTACTCCTTCCCCGTGCCTATCAATCCGTTGTAAACGAACTCGATATAAGCTCCCATCTTCGCGGCCGCCAGCATCTGCGCTTCTGACATATGCGTCGGTTGCAGCATCGCGTGGGTCACCACCATATGCTGAACGCCCTCTGCTTTAGCTTCGCGCACCAGCAACAGGTCTTCCTCCGCGCTGGAATGTCCTGTCGCCATCACAAGGTTGCGCTTTGCGATCACGGCAATGACGGCCCTGGCCTCCGGCACTAGATGCCCATCCTGAGCAATACGCACGGACGGTCGATCCTGCTTCGAATAGCGCACCTGATTTTCCGAATCAAACGTCGCCATCCACACAAAGCGCCCGTATCCTCCCGTAATAGCCGCCATGTGCTCGACCGCGTTGGGGTTCATCCCGCCTACGGATAAGTTCAAGTCGATTCCGCCGAAGACCTCGATTCCAGGCACTTCTTTCCGAACGATGTAAGCGAGCGAAGCCGTCGGCTCATAGTGATTCTTCAGAACCAACCCACGCATCCCACGGCTCTTTGCAAGCCGGGCAAGGTCGACCGCATCAATCGATCGTGGCGTGCTATCTGGAGCTGAATGGGCGTGAATATCAATTGCGCCCGCCAATGGATTCTCCTGTGCGAATCCCGCAGAAGCGGCACAAAACATCAAGCTAAGAAAAACCGTCTTCACCATCTCGGATATCTCCATGCCGGGCCATTGTATCCGGTGACACTTCGCAAGTATTGCCGCACCAAGTATGATGCTCTGACGAGGAACTTCACTTGGATTTTGGACTAAAGGGAAAGACTGCACTGGTGCTCGGAGGAGGCGGCGGACTAGGACGCGCTATCGCTAAATCGCTTGCCGCTGAAGGAGCAAACGTCGCCGTGGCAGGCATCGGATCAACTTCCATTGACGGCACAGTCGCAGAACTCAAAGCGATCGGCGGTAAGTACCTAGGTCTGATCTGGGACCTCGCCGATCTCTCCGTCATCAACACAAACGGCTCGAAGGTCGAGAGCGAACTGGGTCCCATAGACATCCTCGTGAATAACACCGGCGGCCCGCCACCTGCGTCTGCGGCTGGTCAAGACCCCATGCTCTGGGCCAAACAATTTCAAGCGATGGTTCTCTCCGTCATCGCCATTACCGACTACGTTCTCCCCGGTATGAAATCCCGGGGGTGGGGCCGCATCCTCACCAGCACATCGTCGGGTGTCATTGCCCCCATCCCAAACCTTGCAATCTCAAATGCGCTCCGCCTGTCACTCGTCGGCTGGTCGAAGACGTTAGCTCGGGAGGTCGGCAAAGACGGCATCACTGCCAACATTATCGTGCCCGGCCGCATCGCCACATCTCGCGTCGCAGCTCTCGATAACGCCAAAGCAAAGCGCGAAGGGCGCGGCGCCGAGGAGGTCGCAGCTGAGAGTCAGGGCACGATCCCACTAGGCCGCTACGGCAGCCCTGAAGAGTACGCCGACGTCGTAGCCTTCCTAGCCAGCGAGCGCGCTGCCTACATCACCGGTTCCATCATCCGCGTAGATGGTGGGCTGATCCCTAGTATTTAGGAGTACTCAAAAAATCTATGCCATTGGACAAGAAAACAGTCGACATCCTCACCGGTGTCACCACTGCAACTCTCACAACGGTTCTGTTAAAAAAAGGACTGCGCAACATCTGGCTACGCGGCACCAAGCCCCTACGCCCCGGCCAACCTCGCATCGTGGGCCCAGCTTTCACGCTGCGCTTCGTACCCGCGCGCGAGGATCTCGCCACCCCTGAGTCCTGGGCGTCTCCCACCTCAACCCGTGCCGCTATCGAATGCATGCCAGCTGGATGTGTTGCAGTGGTCGACGCTATGGGTGTCACCGACGCCGGAATCTTCGGCGATATCCTCTGTGAACGCATCCGCGTCCGTGAAGTAGCCGGACTTATTACTGACGGCGTCATCCGCGACCTCGCCGGCGTTCTCCGCACCAATCTGCCGGTCTGGTGCCAGGGCACCGCAGCCCCCGCCTCCGTCGCTGGGCTCACCTTCGTAGGTTGGCAGATGCCCATCGCCTGCGGTGGCGTCGCAGTCTTCCCCGATGACATCATCGTCGTCGATGACGATGGAGCCGTCGTCATTCCAGCCGCACTCCTCGACGAAGTCGTCGAAGCCGCAGTTGAGCAGGAGAAGCTCGAAGCCTGGATTATCGACGAGGTCCGTTCCGGCCTCCCGCTACCCGGACTTTACCCACCCAACGCCGAAACCAAAGCTCGGTACGCAAGCTTTCGCGCCGCGCAGGATAAATAGGTAGACTTGTCCGGTCGATCGGAGTCGAAGTTTGTCATCCGCAACTTATATCGCGCCAAACACCCCCTCCGATCCTGTCGGCGATTTGCTTTACCGCAAGATCGCATGGCACATCATGCCGATCCTGGTGATCGGCTACATCATTGCCTACGTCGACCGCGTCAATGTAAGCTTCGCCAAGCTACAGATGCTGGCTGATCTCAAGTTCAGCGAGAGCGTCTATGGACTAGGCGCCGGCATCTTCTTCCTCGGCTACTTCGCCTTCGAAGTCCCCAGCAACATCATGCTGCACAAGGTCGGAGCGCGCGTCTGGATCTGCCGCGTGGTCGTCACGTGGGGTATCGTCTCGGCACTGACGGCACTAGTGCGCACGCCCATGCAGTTCTACACCGCACGCCTGCTGCTGGGAGTTGCGGAGGCTGGCTTCTTTCCTGGCATGATCCTCTACCTCACCTACTGGTTTCCAGCTCATCGCCGAGCCGCGATGGTTGCCCTGCTGATGGCAGGAAACCCCGTTTCCGGAATCATCGGCGGTCCACTGTCCGGCTTCATTCTGCACCACTTTGCCGGCAGCAAGGGCCTCGCTGGGTGGCAATGGCTCTTCATCGTGGAGGCCGTTCCAGCAGTCCTCCTCGGCATCGTCATCTTCCTCTTCCTCGACAACCGTGTAGTCGAAGCCAGGTGGCTCTCCGAACGCGAACGAGCCGCCGTAGCCGCCGAAATCCATGCAGAATCGGTCTCGAAAACCCATGTTTCAATTCGCTCTGCGTTTACGAGTCCGCGTATCTGGCTCTTCGGCGCGATCTTCTTTGGCATGGAGATGGGCTCCTATGCCATCGGCTTCTGGCAGCCCAGCATCATCCGCCAGAGTGGCGTCAAAGACGCATTCCACATCGGCATGCTCACAACTGTCCCGTATACCTGTGCGCTTATCTGCATGATGTTCGTCGGACGCCACTCCGATAAAACTCGCGAACGACGCTGGCACGTCATCGTGCCGAACATTGTGGCTGCAATCGGTTTTATCCTGTGTACACAAGCCGGCAGCAGCACGCCAATTGCGATGTCCGGTCTTGTGCTTGCTGTTGCTGGAGTCATCACGGGATTAGCTATGTTCTGGGCACTTCCCACATCATGCCTGGGCGGCAACGCCGCGGCGGCCGGCATCGCGCTTATCAACTGCACTGGCAACCTTGGCGGCTTCTTCAGCCCTGCCATCATTGGCTTCCTAAAAACCTACACCGGCACGCTCAACTCCGGTCTCTTCCTCGTCGCAACGTGCATGATCGGCTCGTCAATTCTCATCCTCAGACCTGCAAAATCGCCAACCCTCCAAACCGAAGAGGCACAGATATGACCACAGGCTTACGCAAAGGGTTGACCAGCTACGGCGACGCAGGCTTCTCACTTTTCCTCCGTAAGGCTTTCATCAAAGCCATGGGTTACTCCGACGATGCGCTCGAACGGCCCATCATCGGCATCACCAATACCTTTAGTGACTACAACCCCTGCCATGGCAATGTCCCCGACCTGATCGAAAGCGTGAAGCGCGGCGTCATGCTAGCTGGCGGCCTACCCATGGTCTTCCCAACCATCTCCATCGGCGAGAGCTTCGCCCATCCCACCTCCATGTTCCTACGCAATCTAATGGCGATGGACACCGAGGAGATGATGGCTGCACAACCTATGGATTCCGTCGTCCTCATCGGCGGCTGCGACAAGACCCTCCCTGCCCAGGTCATGGCCGCAGCC
>Ga0193743_1000059_pt1 | contig 74693 bp, 68 predicted proteins | sample L2c2metaG_FD_143038 | JGI IMG/M metagenome (GOLD analysis project Ga0193743, IMG submission 143038) | Soil microbial communities from a riparian zone of the East river system, Colorado, United States - L2c2 | ecosystem: Environmental > Terrestrial > Soil > Riparian zone | place: USA: East River... | reverse complement strand
GGCACGCAACACAACCTTCATCGCGCTGTCATCTCCGCGGCCTTCAGGGCTCGTTGAATCACGTCTAATGTAGCCGCGCCTAGATTGTAACTCTCTAAAGAGACCTCGCCATGCGGCACCCACCGGGCTTGGGCGGCATCATCGCCACAGGCAAGCGCCAAAGCCTCGTCTTCCCCAAAACAGAGCCACTCCACCAGAACATAGTGAAAACGAACTGTGCCGTCTTCATCTCGCACGATGCGATCGATCGTTGCGACAATTTCGACGGGGCGCACCCGCACTCCCGTCTCCTCGAAGACCTCGCGAGCGATTCCCTCCGCGGTCGTCTCCCCCAGCTCCAGCACACCGCCCGGCAACGACCACGCGCCCAGCAGCGGCTCCCGCCCACGTCGAATCAGCAGGATCTCCGCACCACGCACCACAACCGCGGCGACCCCCACAATCGGAGCCTGTGGGTACTCGCGCCCACTTCTGGCCGCTCCTTCGCCCATGCTCACTTCAGCGGTTTGCCGAACTCTTCGCCAAATACAGTGTGACCCATCTCGAACCGTCCGCCGTTGTACTTGTCCGGCCCCTTCAGATGTCCGATGCCCAGCAGGGCCACAACCCAGTAGCTCATCGGAAGACGAAGTACCTCGTGCACCTTGTCCTGCTCGAAGCCTTCCATCGGAGCCGTGTCGTATCCCATCGTCTCGGCCATCAGCAGCATGTGGGTAAACGCGATCATCACGTGCTTATTCAGCCATCCGTGCATCTGCTCCCTGCTGAATCCGGAGAGAAAGTTCGTGACGCTGGCACCGGCCTGCGACGCGTAGCTCTCCGGCATCCCGCCTTCGCGGCCCTTCTGCAGCATCAGGTCCAGATCCTTACGCCATCCGTCGGCATCCCCACAGGCCACAATCACCGCGGAGGCTTCCTCCACCTTGGCCTGGTTGTAGCTCGCCGCCCGCAGCTTCTTCTTCTGCTCCGGCGACTGCACCACCACAAACCGCCACGGCTGCATGTTGTATCCGCTCGGCGCATGAAGACCCGCGTCAAGGATCTGCTTCAGATCCTCCCGTGGAATCGGCGTCCCGTCAAAGCTCGGCGTAGCCCGCCGCTCCGCAATTGCCTGGGTCAATGTCTTCCTGGTAGCTGCCATCGTCCTCTATATTCTCTTTACTAGGATGTCATCTTCGCGGACAGGGCTTGTTACGCCCGTTGCGCAAAGACAAAGGCGTCTTCAAGATAGCACTTCGCTGCAGGCTCTGAATCTCGCCCCGGTAAAATCTCGACCTTAGGGTTGCCTTCTCTGCAAACGTGTAACTCGGGAGTAAGGCAAAACTGCGGGCGTTCCATCCTCCGACAGAATCACACCCAGACACTCCCGCACAACTGTCCCGGTCGAAGCAGAGGGATCCGCTTCTTTACCACCAGTTCCAACACTTCACAGCATCCTCAACGAATCTCATTCATCGCGAGCTCCGTCGCGTACGGATTCTGTCCTGGTACCTCCGACAGAATCCACACTCCATGAAATCCCTTGCGGAGCTCTGGATACGCCCCAACCAGAGCGCTCATCGCATCGGTATTACGCTTTCTCGCCGTCACGGCGTCGCCGATCTGATCCACCTTCAGTCGCGCCATCACATCGATCTTGTCCTTCGCCAGCGAATCGTCCACTCCCAATCCGATAAAGTGATACTCCGCTCCATCCGCTCCCTTCACCACCAGCGGAGACTCCGCGCTGATCCCGCCCGATAAGGCAGGCGGAGCCGCCGTGCCCTGCTCATTGCGCAGCTTCTCCAGGTGCGTGCTCTGAATCAGTCCCGAGGGATTCAACAGTACCTCTGCCTGCTGATAGTAGAGCCAGGCGTTCCACGGCTCCTTGCTCTTCGCCATCGTCCGCGCCGAGGTCCAGTACCACAACCCATCATGTCCCGCCGCCGTCATCGCCCCGGGATAGAAGCCTGCCATCTGCCACTGCCCTTGCACCTGCTGCATCAAAAACGATAGCCGCCACGGGGTCGCGGTTCCCCGCGCCTCAACAATAGCGAATCCATATTTTCCTGCCGGAAGCGAAGGAATCGAAAAATCGGCCTCCGCGATCGACCGGTTCAGCGTGCACAGGAACTGTGCATTTCCCGGCTTGCCATCCGGTCCCGGCTTCAGCTCGCTCGCATCCAGCAGATAAACCTGCTCCACTGCCAGCGTCGCTCCCTTCACCTTCGCCGAAGTATTCCCCACCGCTCCCTGGATCGCTCCAAAGTTCTTTGCATACTCTGCGATCGTCACAGCCTGCAACCCCGCGGCGTCATCGGCCTGAACCTTCTCCGCCATCCCTCGCGCCGCGCTTGCCAATGCATTGCGATCGGAGTCCGTCATCGCCGACTGCGTCGTGCAGGTCTCGCCGCGAGCCACGCCGCACGCCAGACCCATCGCGAGCATGATCACGCTCCAACGCACAGCTCCCGGACTCCAACAAAGCCTCCGCACCCTTTTGTCCTCCTCGCAACGAACTCAAGTCTAGTACACGACCGCTTCGCACATACCCGCCATATCCTTCGACGCCGATTCGCCCGGTTCGGTCATCCAATCAAAAACAGCTTCTCCGTCCTATCCCCCACCGGATGTCGCATCTATAACAACCTCATCGCGATGGATGCGAATGGATAGTACATCTTTATGGGCAAGCCTTCAGCCTGCCCCGAGCGTAGTCGAACGGTCTCCGCAATATTCTGCGCCTTGGCTGTCCCCCTGCCCTCCGTGTTACCCTTCTCCCACTTCCCGAGGCAGGAGTCCGTTTCGCAGTGAAAAAAGAGGCCGTCACCGACGCAACCCCGCACAGCCAGCTGACCATGCAGGTCGTCGAACATGTTCGCTCCCTCATCGCCTCCGGAGAGGTCAAACCCGGCGATCGCCTTCCTCCTGAGCGCGAACTGGCACGCGAGCTCAAGATCAGCCGTTCCAGCCTCCGCGCCGGAATCGGCTTCCTCTCCGCCATGGGCGTGCTCAAAAGCCGCCACGGCGCAGGAACCTTCGTCTCCAGCGGTCCTCCCGCTCTCGACTCCAGCTCCCTTTCCGTTCTCGGAGCCCTTCACGGCTTCCTCCCCTGGCAGATGTTCGAGGCCCGCCTCGTCCTCGAGTCCTCCATCGCCGCCCTGGCAGCCGAGCGCGCCACCGACGAACACGTCGCCGAACTCGCGGAAGAGGTCGCCGAGATGTACGCCTCCCTCACCGACCCCCAGGAATATCTCATCCACGACGTCCGTTTCCATCGCACCATTGCCCGCGCCGCCGGCAATCCCATCCTCGGCGCCCTGATGGAGACCATCACTGCCAACCTCTACGAGCTTCGCTCCAAGACCGTCCAGAACGCCCAGGACCTCAAGGAATCCGCCGAGATGCACCGTGAGATCTTCCGCGCCATCCGATCGCGCAACCCCGCGCTCGCCCGCCAGACCATGGAGAAGCACCTCAACCTCGCCCGAACCGCCCAGGCCGCCGAAACCGAACAACCCCAATCCGAACCCGACTCTGACCCCGACTCCGTCGAGGCCGTGAGGGACTAGACCTGCAGCTCCTATTGCGCCGACGCAGAGCATCCATATAGCCTGTGATCGTACCTCGGCAGTCCTCCGCCCGCTTTCACGGTTCAGGTTCCAGTCAGGAGACTCTACTCACGGCTTCCACCAGCAGCGCTGTGAACGGAGGCTATGCGGGCACGGTAAATCTGTGCCCAAAATCGCCTCTTAGCCGAAGGAGTCCATGATGTCTGAACATCGCAAGCACAACGCCATCAATTACATTGAATTTCCTTGCAAGAATCCCGAAGCCATTAAAAGCTTTTACTCCAAAGTCTTTGGATGGAACTTTCAAGACTGGGGACAGGATTACATCTCATTCAGTGATGGGAGCCTTGAAGGCGGCTTTACTACAGCGGAGTCTGTCCATCCCGGGGGTGCCCGGGTGATCCTCTACAGCCACGATCTGGAAGCCACATCGACTTCAGTGAAAACTGCGGGCGGCGTGATTCACAAGGATATCTTTGCCTTTCCTGGAGGACGACGTTTCCATTTTCTTGATCCCGATGGCAACCATTTAGCCGTCTGGTCCGAATAAGTCAGAAACCGCCGGGTACTCATTCAAGCAAACGGGTGCCCGGCTGGTGAAGAAGCATGAGTGGGCATTCCAGCGAAGCTCTGCCACCCTGCTAAACTGGCCCTTACTGCACCCATGCCTGACACACAGAAAAAGTTCTACCTCACCACCCCGATTTACTACGTCAACGCGCGCCCCCACATCGGCCACGCCTACACCACCATTGCGGCTGACGTTATCGCCCGCCGCCAACGCCTCCTTCTAGGCACAGAGAACGTCTGGTTCCTCACCGGAACCGACGAGCACGGCCAGAAGATCCAGCGCTCCGCAGAGGCCGCCGGAATCCCGCCGCAGCGCTTCACCGACGAGGTCTCCGAGCAGTTCCGCTCCCTCTGGCAGCGCATGGGCATCACCTACAACGACTACATCCGCACCACCGAGCCCCGCCACACCCAGGGCGTGCAAAAACTCTTCTCCGAGCTCTACTCGCGCGGCCACATCTACCTCGATACCTACACCGGCCAGTACTCCGTCGGCGAGGAGATGTTCGTCGATGGCCCCCCCGGAACCATCGGCCCCGACGGCAAACCCACGGAGACCGTCACCGAAGAAAACTTCTACTTCCGCCTCAGCGCCTACCAGACCCAGCTCATCGACCTCATCGAGTCCGGCGAGTTCTGCATAGAACCCGAAGCCCGACGCAACGAAGTCCTCAGCTTCCTCCGCGGCGATGTTACTCGGGCTCTCCTAGATCAGAAGGAAGCCGAACTTATCAATTCGACATTAGACGAGGATTTTGGGTCAGACCTCGCCAATGCAGTTGTGCCTACAATCGCCCATTCCGCCAAAGGCACCCCCTACGTCCCCGGAGCCCTCAAGGACCTCTCCATCTCCCGCAGCTCCTTCGACTGGGGTATCCCCGTCCCCGAGCCCGCCGCCAGCACCACACAGAAGAAGCACGTCGTCTACGTCTGGCTCGATGCCCTCACCAACTACATGACCGCCATCGGCTATGGCAGCGACGACCCCGCGCAACAAGCCCAGTTCGAAAAGTTCTGGCCTGCCGACATCCACCTCGTCGGTAAGGAGATCATCCGCTTCCACTGCGTCTACTGGCCCGCCTTCCTTCTCGCCGCCGGCCTCCCACTCCCGAAGAAAGTTCAGGCCCACGGCTGGCTCCTCTTCGAAGAATCGAAGATGTCCAAATCCCGAGGCAACATCGTCCGCACCGAAACTATCCTCGATGCCTTCGGCAGCCTCCTCATCCCCACTCCGGTGTCATCCCGACCGAAGGCGCAAAGCGCCGCAGCGGAGGGATCTGCTTCACCCGAACCGCCACTGCTGCCCACCAAGCACGAGCAGGACCTCTTCGGCTCCGACGTCCTCCGCTACTTCCTCCTTCGCGAGATTCCCTTCGGCCAGGACGGCTCCTTCTCGTTCGACGCACTGTACGATCGTTACAACGCCGATCTGACAAATGGTTACGGGAACTTAGTCAGTCGAACTCTGGCGATGATCGAAAAATACTTCGATGGGATAATTCCCCATCACAGAGATTGGGACACTCAACCTGTCTTCCTAAAGAAATCGACAGAATTCGACGGGGGAGAGTTCAGAGTTCCCAATACGCAATTGGCCGCTGATGCTTTTGCTACCAAAACCTTTTATGAGTTGGCATTCCAAAAGAATCGGTTCAGCTTGCCATCCAATTCGTCACTTCACGAAGCTGCGCTTGCTGGAGTTACAGATTCGGTGATGTTTCTTGTCGCCCGAACAGATGCCTATATCGCTGAAAATGCTCCATGGAAATTAGCGAAGGACCCGAGCCAACGTGAAGCTCTCGGCGACGTTCTATACAATGCGGCCGAGTCGATCCGTACAATCACCGCTTTGTTTTATCCCATCCTCCCCTACTCCACTGCAAAGGTGTGGGAGCAGCTGGGCCTGGGCGACATCGAAGCAGCCGCAAAATCCGACCAGCTCCACGACCTCGCCTGGGGCGGCCTCAAGCCCGGAACAAAACTCGGCCCTCTCGGCCCCATCTTCCCTCGCGCCGACAAAGGACTTATCCAGATCATGACCGACGCAGAACAGAATCCCGTCCCGCCCACGCCCTCGAAGTTCGTCGACGAGAAGACCACCCACACCACCCCCGCGCCCTCCGACCCCACCCATCCCGGAGCCGCCCCCCGCACCAGCATCCTTCCCCACCACGATCCCGCCTCGCAGGTAGGAGCATCCTCCGCTCCCGTCCCCGATCTGGCCCGGCCCCCAGCGCCCCACACCGAAGCCCCCGCCTCCGGCATCTTCGCCGGTTCAGCAGCCTCCGGCACCCAGCAGATCGCCATCGACGACTTCATCAAGATCGACCTTCGCGTCGCCAAAGTCCTCGTGGCCGAGCGCATCCCCAAGGCCGACAAGCTCCTCCGCCTCGAGGTCGACCTCGGCTACGAAAAGCGCCAGATCCTCTCCGGCATCGCTCAGTGGTATGCCCCTGAAGACCTCATCGGACGCCGCATCATCATCGTCGCTAACCTCGCCCCCCGCAAGATGCGCGGCCTCGAGTCCCACGGCATGCTCCTCGCCGCCTCGCACGGCGAAGACGGCAAACCCATCCTCGCCACCTTCGCCGAATCCGAAGAGATCGAGCTGGGCTCTCGCCTCAAGTAAGATCGCTTAGAGATTGAATGCCCACCTTAGGCTCGCAGCTGCTAAGGTGGGCATTCACGCATCACGCGAACTATTCCACGAGTTTGTCATCTCGACCGGAGCGGCAAAGCCGCGGAGTGGAGAGATCCGCTTCTCTGCCACTACCGAGTGCATTCGCCCCTATCCCTTCAGCACAGCCTTCAACAACCCCGGAAACTGCGCATCCAGATCCCCCCGCCGCAGCGTATTCATCAGCAGCTTCCCATCCTTCCGCGTCGCCACCACACCCGACTCCCGCAACACCCTGAAGTGATGCGACAGCGAAGACTTCGGCCGATCCACCTCAAACACGCCGCACGGCTGCTCCCCCTTTGCCGCAAGCTGACGCACAATCCCCAGCCGAATCTCATCACTCAGCGCATACAGAACTGCCGTCATCAGCAGCTCTTTTCTCGATGGCTCCTTCGGTAGAAAAATCGGCATCCTACTCTCCCATGATTTGACAAAGGCCCACGGTCTCATCCATAGTTCGATTGTACGACAGTTCGACTTTATTCGAACTGTTTTTCCCGGAGAGGAATTTTAAAATGAAAGCATGGCAGCTTCAGGCCTTCGGCCGCGAAAACCTCGTTCTCAACGACATCCCCCAGCCCACACCCGGCCCCGGCGAGGCCCTCATCCGCATCTCGTCGGTCTCGCTCAACTACCGCGACAAGCTCCTCTACGACGGCAACTACAACCCTCACCTCGAGTTCCCCATGACCCAGGTCGCCGATGCCGTCGGCGAGATCGTCGCCCTCGGCGCTGACACGACGCGCTTCAAAGTAGGTGACCGCGTCGTCACCAGCTACTGCACCCGCTGGATCGACGGCCAGCCCACCGGCAAGGAAACCCTCTACTCCCTCGGCAACGTCATGCCCGGCGCTCTCGCCGAGTATCTCGTCCTCACCGAGCAGGCCCTCGCCCTCGCGCCCTCCTACCTCACCAACGACGAGGCCGCCGCCCTGCCCTGTGCCGCCCTTACCGCCTGGTACTCCCTCGTCGAAAAAGGCGGCCTCACTCCAGCGCACACCGTCCTCCTTCAGGGCACCGGCGGAGTCTCCCTCTTCGGCCTCCAGATCGCCTCTGCTCTTGGAGCCACCACCATCGTCACCTCGTCCAGCGACGAGAAGCTCGAGCGCGCCAAAGCCCTCGGGGCCACCCACACCATCAACTACAACAAATCGCCCGATTGGGAAAATGAGGCCCTGGCCCTCACCAACAAGCAGGGTGTCGATCAGATCCTCGAGGTCGTAGGCGGCCCCAACGTCACCCGCTCCATCAAGGCCATCAAGCCCCAGGGACAGATCTCCATCATCGGCATCATCGACGGCGTCGACGCCACCATCCCGCTCTTCGGTCTCATCCAGAAGCACGGTATCCTTCGCGGCATCTCTGTAGGCCCTCGCCGCGCCCTGGAAGACATGCTGCGCAAATTCGATGAGATCAAACTCCACCCCGTCCTCGACTCGGTCTACTCCTTCGCCGACGCCCGCAAGGCCTTCGACCGTCTCGAAGAAGGTGCCTTCGGTAAAATCGTCATCCGCGTCCGCGACCTCTAGCGCCTTCTATGAGCCTTGCGGGGGATTGACACCTATCCTGCAAGGCTCTACGCTCTCCGAGCGTACTCGACAGGAGAAACTCCCCTCATGCATCGGCCCCTCTTCGGTTTCGCTGCCCTTGCCTCAATCCTGATTCTTCCTCTCACCGCCCACGCTGACACAATCGATGACTTCCTCCTCACCGGTGGAGGCCATACCATCTCCTACTCGCTTCCCGCCACAACCATCTTTCCCGATGGCCCCAGCATCGAGTTCTTTTACGCTACCGGCACCGGCTCTATCGACGGCATCTCAGGCTATTCCTTATTGGGAGGCTACGACGCCATCATCTCTCCAATTGGCACGATGCAGCTCTTCGTCCCCCAGGCGATCTTCGGATATTCAACGATTCTCTTCCAGGGCCCCCAGCTCACCAGCACCATTACGGTACCTTCAGACGATCCGTTCAATCCCTTTAATCTCGCTTCCACCTTTGTCCCCGGCACCTATTCTTTGATAGGGAATGGATACTCCTCCCCCCTGGAGTCAGGTCCTGACGTTCCCTACACCTTCACCATCACTCCACAGACGGCAACTGCCGTAACTCCAGAACCCTCCCCCCTGGCCCTGCTGGGCACAGGTATCCTCGGTCTCGCCGGATTCGCGGCAATCAGACGTGGCCGCGTAGAACTGACTTACTAGAAGCGTATTCGACAGGAGAACTCCCCTCATGCATCGGTCCCTCTTCGGCCTCGCTGTCTTCGCCTCCATGCTGACTCTCCCTCTCGCCGCCCGCGCCGACACCATCGACGACTTCCTCCTCACCGGCGGAGGCCACACCATCTCCTACTCGTATCCCGCCACCAACATCTTTATGAAGGTCGAGTACTTGTCCACAGGCGCCTTGGCCACCATCGACGGAGTCCCTGGCTATTCCCTGGGGGCAACCTACAACTCCAACCCCAACCCATTTATTACACTTCTGCTCTCCGTGCCCGAAGAGATCTTCGGATATCCAACGCTTCAGTTACGGGGTCCCCAGCTCCTCAGCACCGTCCTCGTACCTAAAGATCCATTCGATCCGTTCTATCCGTTTAATCTCGAGACAACCTTCACCCCCGGTACCTATTCGCTCTTGGGAGTGGGAGTGCCTCAGTTTCCTAATGATGACCCTGAAGGACCTCTCCTCCCCTACACAATGACCATCACTCCGGAGACGGCAACTGCCGCAGCTCCAGAGCTCTCCAGTCTGGCCCTGCTCGCTACTGGCGTCTTTGGTCTCCTCGGATTCGCCGCAATCAGGCACGGCCGCATTAGGCTGACTTCCTAGAAGTCCGTCCTTTTCTCCTACACCATCATCGTCATCCCGACCGGAGGCCGTCAGGCCGCAGTGGAGGAGCGCAGACTGGGCCTCGCCTCTGCGTCTCCGCCGCGCATCCCAACTTCGCCGAAGATTGCATCTCAACTTCCAGTCGCCTTTGCAGGAACCAGTTGATTGACGCATATTCTGCAAAGCTCCACGCTTTTCAAGCGTACTCAACAGGAGAAATCCCTCATGTATCGATCCCTCTTCGGCCTCGCTGCCCTTGCCTCAGTGCTGGTTCTTCCTCTCGCCGCCCACGCCGACACAATCGATGACCTCGTTATCACTGGTGGGGGCCATACCATCTCCTACTCGCTTCCAGCCACCAACGTCTTTCCCAACTTCGAGTTCTTATACGCGTCCGCCATCGGCACCATCGACGGCATCCCAGGCTATCTCCTACAGCAGGGCTACGCCTCCATCCCCGCTCCAGTTGGTATCCTCCAACTCTTCGTCCCCGAAGCGATCTTCGGATATCAGACGATAATGTTCCAGGGTCCCCAGATCCTCAACTCCGTTTACGTACCTTCAGACGATCCATTCAATCCGTTTAATATTGAGGCAACCTTCATCCCCGGCACCTATTCTCTGATAGGAGAGGGAATGCTTCCTGGTACGCTGCCAGGTCCCGAACTTCCCTACACCTTGACCATCACTCCGCAGACGGCAACTGCCGCCACTCCAGAACCCTCCAGTGTGGCCCTCCTCGCTACAGGCGTCTTCGGTCTCCTCGGATTCGCCGCGGTCAGGCACGGCCGCATAAGCTGACCTCCTAGAAGTCTGTCCTTTTCTCACATACACCGTCGTCACCCCAATCGGAGGCCGCCTGGCCGCAGCGGAGGGATCTGCGTCTCAACCACCAGATCCCGTCCGAGCAAAAACATCTGCAGCTACTTTGCCGTCCCCACCGGAGTCACCCCCGACTCCCGCCCAATCGCAATCACAAAATAATTCGCCGGAGTGGTACCCACATTCTTCAACCCGTGCATCACCTCCGAGGCCGCAAAGATCACCCCGCCCGGCCCCACCTTCTCCTTCGTGCCGTCGTTGTCGAACTCCAGGTCGCCCTCACGGATAAACATGAACTCCGAATGCCGATGCTTGTGCGCCGGATGCGGCATCTGTCCCGGAGGCAGCGTCGTCTCATGCACCTCTACGGCCTCACCAGTCGCCAGCACCCCCTGCACGACCGCCCGGCTCGCTCCACCATTCGCACTATGCTTCACCGGCAACGAGTCGAAGGGAAACGTATGGGACTTCGACAACACATCATTCGACCGCGCCTGCGCCTCCCCATCCAGTGAAAGGCCTCCCACCGTTGCCAGTGCCGAAAGAGCTATACAAAGTTCACGACGATTGAAATTATTCATGCCCGCCATCCTAACCGAACTCAGCCGCGGCGCGAAAGGGAGAGCAGACTAGCCCCCACAAATACGGGTGAGTCTTCAATCGATCAAATTATCTCCTATCAATATAGTTGACAGATTCAACGCACCGGGCATAGTCTCCTATACGCATAGGAGATAACGATGGCCAAAGCGATAAAAGTCTTGACTCCACTCGAGCGACGTATCATGCGCGTGCTCTGGGACGAGGGGCCTGGGAATGTCCAGAAGGTTGTGCAAGGTCTGACCGGGGAACCTCAACTTGCCTACACGACAGTGCAGACGACCCTCAATGTTCTGCAGCGCAAAGGCAAAGTAAAAAGAAAACTCATTGGGAGAGCATTTGAATATAGCGCCGTTGTTTCCCAGGAAGCCGCGGACTCGCACGCCATCAAAGATGTCCTGCAGAAGGTGTTTCGCGGGTCGGTGGACGACTTACTCCTCACTTTGGTGCGGAGCAAGCACCTCGATGCGCAGAAGCTCGCGGAGTTGCAGGCAAAACTCGAGGCAAATGGGAACGGAGAGGAGGACCCGGAATGAGCGCGATCCGGGAAGTCCTATTCAGTTTGTTGTTCAATGCAATCCTGCAGATCGGACTGTTTACTATTGTCGCGGCAGCTCTCTCTCCATTTGTTGGGAAAGCAAAGGCGAAGGTTCAACATTTTTTCTATCTCGGCGTCCTGATCCTGTGCCTCGCTACACCCGTGACGAATACGTTCTGGCGCACAAGCCAATCTGTAACCACGAAGAATTCTCCGCAGGAAACCCTGCGGCAGACAGGATCGCCAAATCATAGCTTCTGGGACTGGGAGGGGAAATCCAGTCCGCAGAACTCGCTCGAATTCGGCCCCGGCGTGCAAATCGCGATGGTTGCAATCTGGGGATTGCTTGTTCTCTATCAGTTGATCCACCTTGGCCGCGGCAGCTATCGCGTTCATCGATTGCGCAAAGAGGCTTCCCCGCTTTCGTCCGCGGCTCAAGCTGCGATACCCGCGTGGCTAAACTCGGCTTCGCATCAGGTGACTCTTCTTGAATCCGCAACGATCGACGTTCCCGTCACTATAGGCGCCTTTCGTCCCGCAATCGTCTTGCCGAGCAAGCTGATACCAGGCCTTGGCGAACAGGACCTCTCGGCTGTCATTGCACACGAATACGCCCATATCCAACGGAGAGATTTTCTGGTTCACGTCCTGTGTGAGGTTTTTACCCTGCCTGTGTTCTGGCATCCGGGCATTCGCTACCTGAGATCGAAGATCTCGCAGACGCGTGAGCTTGCGTGCGATGAATACGCTGCTGTCCGACTCGGAAAGCGGCATCTGTATGCGCGAACGCTCTTACGACTGGCGTCATTGTGTTTGCGTCCTTCTGACGGAAACGCAATGGGGCTAAGCATTTTCGATGGTGACAACCTGGAGGATCGAATCATGAAATTGACTGAGAAAGGAAATCCGCTATCACGCGTGGGTCTGGCTGCATTGATATTGGCAGCCAGTCTCACATTCGGCACGGGCGCAATGCTCGCGCATGCAACGAGCATGCATGCAGACTCCAACCACTCCAACGGCACGCAGGCATTCGCCGGAACCTGGCACTGGATGTTCAAGGGCCGAAGCTTCGGCACGATGATTCTGACTCCGGATGGCACTGGCTTCAGCGGCTCTATTACCGGATCCAAAATTGCCCTGGACGACCAGGGGTATCTGAGCAAGGCCGATCCCACCGATGACAGTGCACCAGCACCGATCACAAAGGCTGTGATGGAAGGGAGTACACTGCACCTCACCGTCGGGGGATGGGGCGATTTTCTGGTGACGTTGAAGGACGATACACATGCCGAAATCGTTCCCGTCGGTGCCCCGGCCAACATGAAACCGATACCGGCCGAAAAGGTTCAGTAAGTTCCGGGCACAGTCGAGAGGTTGCTATAGGGATGGCCGCTTTCGAGGAATTCGGAAGCGGCCATTCTTTCGGGAAGCTGTGGAGACGGCACGGCCGAAAATATTTTTGTAACCGAACCTACTAGTTGGTAGTCTCATAGGTCATGCAAGGAGATACAGCAGAACGAATCTTGAAGGTGGCAAAGGCACTGATGGTGGAGCGGGGCTATTCTGCGTTCAGCTATGCCGACATCTCGGAAGCTGTCGAGATTCGAAAAGCAAGTATCCATCACCATTTTCCCACCAAGGCAGGCCTCGCAGCGGCTGTCCTCAAAGCTCACCGGCAAGCGCTTTTGGAAGCGACAGAATCACTCGATCGACAGATCGAAGACCCTTTCGCGCGCCTTCGGGCCTACATCCAGTATTGGGAAGGGTGTATCCGTGACCGCACGGTTCCATTCTGTGTTGCGGCCATGCTGGGCGCAGAGCTCCCCACGTTGCCGGAAGAAGTACAAGCGGAGGTCCGGCAATATTTCACCGCGTTGAGCGGATGGCTTGAAAAGACCTTGAAGGCAGGCGTGAAGAAGCGCGTGATCAAACTTCAAGGATCAGCAGCAATGGAAGCTCAGGTCTTAATGGCCGTCGTGCACGGCGCAATGCTCTCTGCACGCGCAACCGAAACCCCCGAGGTCTTCCACATCGTCACCCATGCCGCCTTGAAGCGGATTACCGCAGCAAGGCACTGAAACCAGGGGCCCTCATGAATGGGCCCTTGTATCGATACATAACCTACCTACTAGTAGATCGTGAGGTACTTACTTATGCAGACTCTCGCAACACCATCCACGCGTTCACTCCGCAATCTCTACTTCGTTCGAACCCTCTTCCAGCTGATTTGGGCGGCAGGCGTCCTCTCCACTGCGCTCACGCAGCCAGAGCTCGCCGCAATCCTGCTCATCGTGTACCCGCTTTGGGACGTTGCTTGCACGCTCTACGACCTCAAAGCAACAAGACATTCGGGCAGTGCAAAAACATCGCAAATCCTGAACGCAGCCTTGGGAATCGCCGCAGCACTCGGCATCGCGCTCACAGCCTTCAACCGGCCGGCGTATGCCGTCGCAGCATTCGGTTCCTGGGCCCTCGGAGCCGGCCTGCTTCAACTTGCTGCCGGCCTCATCCGACGCAGCGAGTTGGGAGGGCAATGGCCGATGATTCTTAGCGGTGCACAATCATCGGCTGCGGGAATAGCTTTTGTCCTTGGCGGTCTCAGCGGGAAGTTCCACGCGAAAGATCTCGGCGGCTACGCCATATTCGGCGCGATTTACTTCTTGATCGGCGGCATCCTGCTCAGTCGAAAACTCGCTCAGATCTCTTCCGTTGCTCACACTGCTTGAAACTCAGCCCAGGCATGCAAGGTAGAGTTTTTTCCGGGAAAGCATTTCGTTGAAGGGTTTCAACGAGAGTTGAAGACATGCCTGGGCCCAAAAACGTTACACTCAAACGCGTGAAGATGAAAATTTGGTTTGCACCTATCCTGGCGACCGCGCTAGCCTCGACAGTCTCCGCGCAAGACATCAAAGAGTTTCTCGGCCGTTGGGACATGACGGTTACCCCCGCCACCGGCAAACCTTATCCGCAATGGATAGAGCTTACGGATAACGGCGGCAACATTGAAGGTCGCATTCAGCCGAGGGGTGGCGCATGGCATCCGATTACAGGCGCCCACATCGAGTCGGGCAAACTGATCGTGCCTGTCGGGGCAGCAAACCCCGGCACGCCGGTCATCTGGGAGCTCACGTCTCCCAGCGCAGGCAAGCTGACCGGCATCGAGAAGCACGGCGACGCCAGCGGCCCCATGCTCGCTGGCGTGAAGGCGCCTTCACTGGATCGGCCAATGCCGAAGCAATGGACCAAACCCAGGCCTATTTTCGACGGCAAAGACCTTAAAGGTTGGGAGCCGATCGGAAATGTCGACAACAACAAATGGGTGGCGCGCAATGGCGAACTCGTGAATGACAATCCCGAAGTCCCCGGTCAAAAAACCCACGGGGCTGCCAACATTATGACCACAGAAAAGTTCCAGGACTTCAAACTGCATATTGAAGTGAACTGCCCGGAAGGTGGAAACAGCGGCATCTACCTGCGCGGCCGCTATGAGTTGCAGGTAGGCACCGAAGGCGGTAAGCTCCCGTCGCATGAGATGGGCGCAATCTATAGCTGGTATCCGCCGCCAGCCGGTTCAGAGCTTGGTCTAGGAAAATGGACGACCTACGACGTCACCTTGGTCGGCAGACACGTAACGGTTCTGCGCGATGGCAAGATGTACCACGACAATGTTGAGATTCCTGGCCCCACCGGAGGTGCTCTTGACAGCAATGAGGCCGAACCGGGACCGTTCTATCTGCAGGGAGATCACCACGGCGTCATCGTTTACCGCAACATCACCATTTCCGTTCCGAAAAAGTAAGGTTCTTTTCTGAACCGGCAGACAGGAGGTTACCTCCTGTCTGCTACCATGCCAGCCATGAATAAACTTGCGCCATTCCTCTGGTTCAATGACAACGCTGAAGAAGCCGCCAAATTTTACCTGAGCGTCTTCCCTCACGCGCGCAAGCTCGAGGAGGTCCGCTCCAAGGGCGTCGGCCCGTGGCCCGTGGGCTCGATTGCCACCATCACGATCGAGCTTGAGGGTCAGGAGATGGTCTTTCTCAACGGCGGCCCCTCGCATCAGCTCAATCCCGCCATCTCGTTCTTCGTTCGCTGCGACTCCCAGGAAGAGATCGACAGCTACTGGGACAAGTTGATGGAAGGCGGTGGCAAACCCATGGCCTGCAGCTGGCTCACCGACCGCTTCGGCCTTTGCTGGCAGATCGTGCCACGCAATATCGGCGAGCTGGTCAATCATCCCAAAGCCATGGAAGCCATGATGGGCATGATCAAGCTGGACCTGGCCGCGTTGGAAGCCGCCGCGCGAGAGAGCTGAGAGCCTTCTCTAGCCATTTCCAGTCAGAACCTTTGCTGAACTTTGGAACTTGGACCTCAGGATGGTCCCTCATGCGCTTCACGCAGCCGCCATCACAATAGAGAAGACCGTTCCACAGCGAAATTGACCTGACCTGCTCCGAACTCTGATCGTCCATCCATTCTTCTTGGCGAGCTCGCCGGTCACCCACAGACCAAGCCCCGTACCCGTCTCGCCTTTTGAGGTCACAAAAGGCTCAAAGATTCTAGTCCGCAGATCAACCGGAATCCCGCCACCTGTGTCCGCGACCGTCAAGCGCACACGATTGCTTTTTGTAGCCCCGATGCTGTCAGCCGACACCCGGATGTGAAGCTTGCCCCCTAGACGCATCGCGTCCAGAGAATTACTAACCAGATTTACCAGGATTTGCCGCAACTCTCCCGGGTTGGCATGGATCAACACCGGAGATCGTGGTGCCTCGACATTGACGTGGACGCTGGCGGCTGCGAGCCGGGATTGAAACAGATTGAGAACAGATTCCACGACGGCGAATACGTTAAAACTCACCGGATCGGTAGGCTCTTTATAAAACCGGAGTGTGTGTTTCGTGATCTCGGCAACTCGGGCAAGTTCCTGCTCTGCTTGTGAAACATAGAGTCTAATCTCATCGATCGAACTCTCAGATCGCATGAGATAAAGAAGATTGATGACGCCTTCAAGCGGGTTATTGATCTCATGTGCGATGCTCGCGGCAAGCCTTCCCGTAACCGCAAGCTTCTCTGTTCGCAAGAGTGCTTCCTGCGCTCGGGCCGCCTGAAGGATTTGATCCCGAATTTGATACTGACGAGACCGGCCCCGCAACGCCGTTTCAAGAGTGCTCGACAGTGTCTCGGGTCTCGCGGGCCTCTCGATCAGGAGAATGTTTCCTAGAGGTTTGCGAAGCGTGCGGAGGCGCTCGCTTTCGGCCGTCACGCGTCCGCCAGCAATCAGGAGAATGAGCGGGAAGTCTGACCACGACGGCTGATCCGCAAGCACCGGTTCGAGCTGTTGGATTGCATCTCCACGCAAGGCTTCTTCGGCGACGATTGCCGCGCCCACGCCCTCAGCAATCGCAAAACACAACTGCGAAATGGAGCGTACGATCTGGCATGGCTTCTCCAGGCGGGAGATAAAGCTGGACATAAGTTCAGCATCCCTGCCTGTAGGAGCAAAAACGATCGTTCGCATTTCGTTCGGCTGTTCCGACACCGCGCCCAGAAATCTCTCCTTTTCAATCATCTGTGTAGCGAGGATTCCCAGTAAGAACGCCGTCGAATTCCTTCAATGCCTGTCCCACCCGAATTTCACCATCGTCAAAGATAAGCTCCCGGATCGTCCGCTCGTGAGGTCCGCTGCGTTTCTTGACGACCGAGAGTGCTCGACGTACCTCACCGGATCGCTCGAAATAACGGATAAGCAAGACAGTGTCTGCAAGATAGCTTACGTCGATGGGTGACTCAGTCACCCCGAAAAATCCGTGCTGTGCCATCGTAAGGAAGGTCGCGATCCCCTGCTGGCCCAGGTACGACAGCAGCTCATGGAGCTGCATGGAAAGAAACTGCTCGTGCGGCATCGCGTTGAGAAACCCATTCAAGCTATCAATGACCAGAACCCTGAGATTCTGCTCGTCGACAAGCCGCCGAATCCGCGAGACGAACTCTCCGGGCGACAATTCGGCGGGGTCAATCTGCTCAATCTCAAGCATCCCGCTGTCCCTGTGCTTGCTGACGTCCATTCCCAGGCCTTTGGCTCTCTCCGTGAGAGTCGCGAGGGACTCGTCGAAGGTAAAGATAATTGCCTTCTCTCCGCGGTCAGCTGCCGAAACGGCATATCGCAGAGCGATCGTGGATTTGCCGCATCCCGCCGGTCCCATAAGAAGCGTGCTTGTGCCCGTATCGACGCCGCCGCGGAATAGAGAGTCAAGCTCAACGATACCGCTCTGCACAGGCGCCCTGCGAAATCCGGGAACATGCTCCGAAGCGATCAGGCGGGGGTAAACCGCGACACCGCCAGTTTCGATCGAGTAGTCATGGAACCCCTCGCGAAAACGCGAGCCACGAAGTTTATGAACCTCCATCCGCCTGCGTTTGATCCCAAAATCACGCTCCAGACTCTGGAGCTTAATCACACCATGGGCAATGCTCTGGAGTTGCAGATCATTCGTCCCGCCTTCGGCCGTGCGATCGTCAAGTAACAAGACCGTGCAGTTGAGCCCGGCAAAATGCCGTTTCAAGGCCAGGATCTGTCGACGATACCGTAGAGGATCGCGCGCAAGCATACGGAACTCAGAAAGCGAGTCGAACACAACCCGCTCCGGATTTACCGCTGCGACCTCTTTGACAATCGCTGTGATGGTGTCTGCTAATTCAACCTCTGACGGGTGAAAGACGGTGTATTGTGCCTCAGCACCCAGATCTTCGTCGGGTGGAACCATCTCGTAAATGGTGAAAGAGTCTGTCGACCAACCGTGAGACGCCGCGACCTGTTGAAGCTCTTGTTTCGATTCCGAGAGCGTCACATACATTCCCCGCTGCCCGTTCGCAATGCCTTCAAGAAGAAACTGCAAGGCGAGCGTCGTCTTACCCGTCCCGGGATCGCCTTCAATTAAATAAAGATGACCCTTTGGAAGACCCCCGCTAAGGATATCGTCCAACCCTCCGACCCCAGTGCGTAGACGTTCTTCGATCACCGTACCGCCCTCTTCTGATTTGAACGGCGCCCTGAAAGAGTCCGGCGAGGTTGTGACTTTGGAAAAAGAATTGTTTTCACCCATGAATTGTTCGTCCGAAAATGAGCTAGCTGGAATACCCCAACAGGGTTCCCGGTAAATCCCGAGGCTTCTGTAGGATGAGCCTCTTTCGGGGCCGGTTGCCCACCTTCATCATCTAGTTCGTTCCATGGACAAAGTGCCTCTTAGACAGCGGCGCAACGGTATCTGGCAGTCGCCTTCTCGTAGCAACGAACAGCTGACGAGAAGCGCATCTCTCGTTACTCATCTTGAGATCAATTCGATCTGTTTTTGAATTCCAACGAAGGGCTCAGAGGCGAGATCGTTTTACCTGCAGTTGGTTGAAAGTCGGCCTCACCCATCTGCCATAGGAGAAAGGTCCAGTAGTCGGTCCTCTCCTCGAATAGCTGCTTTCTCGTGCTGTCCATTCCATGCCCGGCATCATAATCGACACGAAAGAGGATGGGCTTGGCGCCCCCATTTGCTGCCTGCAGCCTTGCTGCCATCTTTGCAGGTTGCCATGGGTCGACACGCGGATCATTAATACCAGTTGTTAGCAGAACCGCTGGATAGTGCACATCGTCTTTCACATGGACATACGGACTCATCGCATAGAGACCACGAAAACCGTCACTCGTTTTGACCGATCCAAATTCCGAAATGTTATTAGCGCCATTCGCCGACCGTTCGCTGCGGAGCGTGTCCGACATAGGAACCATGTCTAACACGGCAGCAAACAAATCAGGTCGCTCAGTAAGAGCCCTGCCCGCCAAAATGCCTCCCGCGCTTCCGCCTCCAAGGGCCAGCTTTTCGGAAGAAGTGTACCTCTGAGCGATCAGGTACTCAGCGCAGGCTATCGCATCATTCCAGGTGTTGGGCTTGGTCGACATCATTCCAGCCTTGTGCCATTCCTCTCCCAATTCCCCACCGCCACGCACATGAGCAACCGCGTAGATCCCTCCATGATCGAACCACGGCAACAGCATCGGACCAAAAATCGGCGGTTGCGAGATGCCATATGCCCCATAACCCCACAGGAACGTAGGATTCTTACCGTCTTGAACCATTCCCTGTTTGTAGACGAGTGAGAGTGGGATCGTGGTTCCGTCTGCCGCGCGCACTTCAACATCTTTCGCAACCAGCCCGGCAACATCGGTGTACGGACTAGGTGGGGCAAGGTCGGTCCTGGTAAAGACAGAGGAACCTGCCATCACCCTGTAGTAGCTCGGTCCATGAGTCCATCCGCTCATAGATACACTTGTCGCATCGATGATCGAGGCTGGCCATGGTGCTGAAATCCGTACCGCTTTAGAGCTAGTTCCATAAGGAATACGAACAAGCGCTGCCGAAGCACCATCGAAGACCTTCACATAGAGAGAGTCTTTGGCTGGTAGAAGGGCATTCAGACCAGGGAGGTAATCCCCCGTAACTACGTCCTTACCCGGAGGAAGAAGCACCCTTGCCTCATTGAGCACGGGATGCGTGGCGTTTACTTCCAGGACCTGAAACCGGGGAGCGTCCTTGGCTGAGACGAGATAGACGACGTCCCCCACAGGCAGCGCATCCCAGACATCATCCACAAGGTCCGCTACGCGCTGCCATGCTCCGGGGACTCCATTTTTTTGGATTAGCGCAACATAAACTTGAGCCGCACCGCCGTTCGTAGTAACAATCTGCGCCACTGCATAGTGGCTCGTCGGAGCCGTGATCAGCACTGGCATCAACAACGGATCGATCTGGATCTGTGCGTTCACACCCTGGCCAAACACATCGCTATCCTGTGCAGGGTCTTTACCAATCCAATGCAGATAGACATGTGCTTTCTGATAAAGCTCCGTCACCGGCGCATCGGCAGCCAGCTTCTGCAACCGGGTGTAATAGAAGGCATCCTGGTCAGGCAGCCACGCAACGCTTGAAGGTTCGCCCGCGATACGATCGATACCCGGGCCTGTCTCTCGCATCGTTGCCACTTCGTAAACATGGAGTGTCGCCATCTCTGAGCCTCCCTGCGAGAGAGCGATAGCAATGTATTTTCCATCCCATGATGGAGTCACATAACTGATCTCCATGTGCGCTTTGTCGGTCCCTAACTTCCCGGGGTCAAGAAGCATGCGCTCGACGCCACTGATGCCTTGCCGTACGTAGAGCTTTGGACTATCTTCGGTCGGCAAAATCTTCTGGTAGAACAAAAAACCATTGACCGTCACAAGCTTCGTCACCCTGGCCACTGGAACCGTTCCATATTTTGTTACGTCCGCCAACATCTTCTTTCGGCCAGGAATGGAATCCAACACAGCCCTTGCATAATCGGCCTGTTCCTGGATCCACTGTTGTACCTCGCCACTCTTCAAATCTTCCATGTACTGGTAGGGATCCGTAACCTTCTGGCCAAAGTATTCGTTGACCACTGGCCTCACAGGCGCCACCGGGGGCTTTTCTGACTGTGAATAAGCGGAAACGCCGAGAAACAGAGGAAGACAGGCAAAGGTAGATTGCAAAAATACTTTCAGCATGGTTTGCCTCCATGGACGAAAACAACGCGCTTGGTTGCAAAAACCCTGAGCCCGGAGAAGGCACCGACATGATCCCCCGATCCGTATCGATAAGATCGGCGTAGCAGAAAAAATGCCGCAGGCATCATCGTTGCGGATCTTCAAGCATGCTATGAATTGTGGAAAGTCGAGGAGCCGGGTTCAACACGGGGCCGTTGGAGAAGTACGGCGAGACATGCTGCTGCATCCGCGATCCTGAAAGGTATCTTATCGAGGCCGGACAGAGCAAGCCGGAATTCAGGTACGGTTGACGCTCGGCCTTCTCGGCTCATACCGCATCGCCACTGCCCCCGAACTCAGCTCCAGCCGGCTCACCAGCTTCAGTTCGACATGCTTCGATAGCCCCGCGAACAACGTCGGCCCGTGGCCTGCCACCCTGGGATGCACCACGAACTCATACTCATCGATCAATCCCAACTCCGCCAACGCCAGTGGAAGCTTCACGCCTCCCACAAACAGCCCCTTACCCGATTCCCGCTTGAGCTCCTCAACGGCCTTTCCCAGATCCCCGCGCACGAGCTCCGCATTCCAATCGACTCGGTCCAGGGAGCTCGACACGACGTACTTCTTTGCCGCGTCGATCGTCCGGGCGAAGGGAACCATCCATTCAGGCCTCACTCCCATCCCCGCTGGCGGCCGAAACGCTTCTTCCATCATCTCGTAGGTCACCCGGCCAAAAAGTAACGCATCGGCCTGGTCGAGGTTCTCGACCGCGTGACGATGCAACTCTTCGTCCGCGGGGATTGCACGATGATCGCAGCACCCGTCCAATGTGACGTTAATGGAATACCGAAGGGGCCGCATAACGTGAGCAGGAAGAATCGCTTTGACCATTCCGTCGTCCGCCAATATACACTCGTTCGCCGTCCGGGCGCCGCCCAGGAAGGGAGGCACCCGAAGGTGAGCGCTGCGAAGCCGGCTTCAACCCATCGATCTGAAAGGGGTTTCGAAGAGGCCTGTCGTTCTTGGAACTCGGCTTCGCAATTTTGAGTCCAACAACGTACCCGGACAACCCGTGTCAACCCCTGAAACCACCTATCTTTATCAAAACAAACCACATCCCCGCTGCCGATTCACCCCGTCGCTTCCGATACACTAGAGATAGAGATAGAGGAAAAACCAGGCTGCCTAACCACCCGCAGCGAAACAACTCCTTTTGTTAGAATATTTTGCCGGAACAGAACACGAAATATGGGACTTTTCGCCCGACGCACCACTCAAGTCCGGACCTAAGTTGCTTCTTTCGAAGATTTTGCACAAAATTACTACGGGGGATGGGGCCCCAGGTCGAAGCATCTATGCTCATCGATTCGCACGCACATCTCGACTTTTACACCACGCACCCCACCGACCGCGACGAGGTCCTCGGCCGCGCCTGGGAGGCGGGCGTAAAGACCATTCTCGCCATCGGCATCGGTGAGGATCCATCCCAGATGCACCTCGCGCTCGATCTGGCCAACAGCGTCACCGGCGACCATCAGCCGCAGATCTACGCCAGCGCCGGAATCCACCCCGAGCAGGCCCACAACGCTACCGCCGAGGCCCTCGCCGAGCTCAGCCGCCTCGCCTCCCACTCCCGCTGCGTCGCCGTCGGGGAGATCGGCCTCGACTACTACCACCTCGAAAACCCCGATATCCCCATCCAGCATCAGGCCTTCCACGCTCAGATGAAGATCGCCGCCGAGGTCCGCAAGCCCATCATCATCCACTGCCGTACCTCCGAGCTGGCCACCCCGAAGGCCAAGGAAAAATATGGCGCCGCGGACGCCTGGGCCGACACCCTATCCCTCATCACCGAGCACTTCCAGCCCTCCGGGCTGCCCGGAATCATGCACTGCTTCTCCGGCAACGTCGAAGACGCCCGCCGCTCGCTCGACCTCGGCTTCTATCTCTCCTTCGCCGGGAACCTCACCTACCCGAAGGCCCAGGCCATCCGCGACGCAGCCGCCTTCGCCGCCGCCGACCGCATCCTGGTCGAAACAGACGCGCCCTTTCTCGCTCCCATCCCCCTTCGCGGCCAGCGCAACGAGCCTGCCTATGTCGCGCACACCGCGGCAGCCCTCGCCGAGCTGCGCGGCATCTCACCGGAGGAACTGGCGAATATCACCACGGAAAACTTCCATCGCCTCTTTCCTTCAACTCGCGAAACCCATCAGTCCTGACATAATAGAACCCGACCAAACTAGAGAAGGAAAAACATATGGCATCGGATAACAGCTTCGACGTAGTCAGTAAAGTAGAGATTCAGGAAGTCAAGAACGCGATCGACCAGGCCTCGAAAGAGGTAGGCGCGCGCTTCGACCTGAAAGACTCCAAATCCAAAATTGAGCTCGAGGGCACCGAGACCATCCAGCTCGCCTCGCAGGATGAGTACAAGCTCGAGGCCGTCAAGGAGATCCTCTCCCAGAAGCTCGTCAAGCGTGGCATCTCGCTCAAAAACCTTGAGTACGAGAAGCTTGAGCCCGCTGCGAACTCCTCGGTCCGCCAGAAGCTCAAACAGGGCATTGCCTCCGAGAACGCCAAGAAGATCGTCGCCGCCATCAAGGACTCCAAGCTCAAGGCACAGGCCAGCATCCAGGGAGATACCGTCCGCGTCGTCTCCAAGGACCGCGATATCCTCCAGCAGATCATGAATAAGCTCCGCACCGGCGACTACGGCGTCGAGCTCCAGTTCACCAACTACCGCTCCAACTAGAAGGCGCCCTATGGTGTCATCCTGAGCGGAGCGACCAACGGGAGCGTAGTCGAAGGACCTGCGGTCTCTTTCCAAATGCGAGACTCAACAGGCGCCATAAGCCCCGTCCGGCTCGAAAATCTTCCGTGCGATTTTCGAGCCGGTCAGACCGTTCGATAAACATCCTGTTACTCTGATTCCAGAGTGAGTACCCTCTCCATCGCGACTGCTGCCGAAGTCTTCGATCTGCTACGCGAAGATCTCGCCGCCATCGAGCAGGAGTTTTCCCGGCAATCCGCCTCGAACGTCGCCGTCATCACCGACATCGCCCAGTACCTCATCGCAGGCGGAGGCAAACGGATCCGTCCGCTGCTCCTGCTGCTCGCGGCGAAATCGCTCGGCTCGACCGGCCACAGCCGCATCCGCCTCGGCGCCGTCGTCGAAATGCTGCACACCGCGACCCTGGTCCACGACGACATCATCGACGAGGCCGATACCCGCCGCGGCCGTCCCTCCTCGAACACCACCTGGGGCAACTCCAAGTGCGTGCTCGCCGGGGACTGGCTCTACATGCAGGCCTTCTCCGCCGCGCTCGAGGAACGCAGCTTCCACGTCCTCGATCTGCTCATCTCGCTCACCCAGCAGATGGTCGAAGGCGAGCTGCTTCAGATCGAGAAGCTCGGCCACCTCATCAACGAGGAAGAGTACTTCGACCTCATCTACCGCAAGACCGCCTGCCTCTTCAAAGTTTCCATGCAGCTTGGCGCGGCCATCACGCCCCACAACTTTGGCGATGCCGCTGTGATTGAGTCGCAGCTCGGCGAGTATGGCCGCAATCTCGGCCTCGCCTTCCAGATCGTCGATGACGTGCTCGACCTCACCGCCGCCGAAGACGTCCTCGGCAAACCCGTCGCCAGCGATCTTCGCGAAGGCAAGGCAACGCTCGCCGTCATCCATGCCCTCGAGCGCGGAACCGGAGCCGACAGAGAAGCCATCCGCACCGTCCTCGCAGACCGAAGCTTCGCCCACGTCTCCCACCCCCAGATCCTCGAGATCCTCCACCGGCACGGCTCCATCGAGTACGCGATGGACACGGCCTGCGCCTACGCCGAGGCCGCCCGGCAGTCCATCGCCGACCTCCCGCCCTCGGACGCGAAGCGAGCCCTGCTCTGGGTTCCCGGATTCGTCACCAGCCGCGACCGCTAAGCCTGAAGATCTGGGTAGAATAGGCGCATGACGCGCGGGCTTCTCATGACCGCCCTGTTTTTTGCGAGCGCAGGAATTCTCTGCGCTCAGAACAGTCCACCTGACACAATTCAGAGTACGACGCGACTGGTCGTCGTCCCGACATTGGTTCAGACGCCTGCCAACGAAGTCGTCTACTCTCTTCGCGCCGAAGACTTCCTGCTCACCGACAAAGGTGTTCCCCAAAAGATCAGGATCGACGACGAAGCTCATCAGCCGCTCTCGCTGGTTGTGCTGATGCAGACCGGAGGCGCGGCAGTCCACGAATTCGAGAAGTATCGCAGCCTCGAGACCATGCTGGCCCCGATTCTCGGAGAAGCACCCAATCAGGTCTCCATCGTCAACTTCGACAGCCGGCCTGAAGCTGCTTCCCCCTTCACATCCGACATCGCGCAGTGGACCGACGCCATCAACCATCCCGATTCGGGCGACAGCGGAGCCGCGATCATGGACGGCCTGAAATTTTCATTGGATCTGCTTGCCAAACAACCGCCGGCAAACCGCCGCGCGATTCTGCTGATCTCTCAACCAACAGATGTAGGAAGCAAGACGACGGCAAAGGAGATTCTGCGCGTCTCGGGCGAGACCAACACTGCAATCTACACCCTCACCTTTTCCCCGCAGATGACCCAGTTAAAGGACTCCCTCAACGAGGTCCACTCCAATCCGCCGATCCACCTCGGCAACGGAGACTATGTTGCTTACTTCAACCTCAGCCAGCCACTGGGGATCATCCTCGCAGCGATGCGTAAGAATGTCGCCGCCGAGATGGCTTCGCTTTCGGGAGGTGAGGCAGCCGCCTTTGAAAATCAACATCAGCTCGACGATGGATTGGCAACGCTGAACAGCCACATACGCAACCGCTACACGCTCAGCTTTACTCCGACGTCGGCAGAGCCTGGGCTGCATCCGATTCAGGTGCGACTTCCGAGTCATCCTGAACTGGTCGTGTCAGCCAGAACCAACTATTGGCTAAGCGATCCTGGCAGCGCTCCGCCAAAGCAGTAGGAACTATTCGTCTTCTTCCAGCTCTTCAGATCCCTCGGTCTCCGTCTCTACCGCAAGATCGCGCGCCTTCAATTTGCCGCCACCCTGCTCCATCAATACCTGGATTCTGCCCTCCGCGGCCTCCAGCTCCTGCTTGCAGCTCTCCGAAAGCTTCATCCCTTCTTCAAACAGGCGCACAGACTCTTCGAGCGACAGATCGCCTTCCTCCAACCGCTCGACGACTGCCTCCAGGTCTGTCAGCTTGCGCTCGAAGTCCGCCATCTACACACCCACGCCTTCTCTGAGCCCCAGCACCTGCGCCGCCGCAACATACTTGTCCTTCCCGAACGGAGCGCTAACCTGCACACCCTGCACCATCGGTCTTGCCTCGGCCAGCATCTCCTGGGCAATGAGAACCCCCTCTGCGCGTGCAGCTTCTGGAGAGCTTGCCTGAGCCATCCGCGTCATCACCCCATCGGGCACAGCGAGGCGCAGATCGTTCTTCATGAACTCAGCATTCCGCAGGCTCGTCAAAGGCCAAATCCCCGCAATCACCGGAATCCGAAAACCTTCGATGCGCCGCAGAAATTCTTCCAGCACGCGCAGGTCAAAGACGGGCTGCGTAATCGCAAACTCCGCACCAGCCTCCACCTTGTAGGCAAAGCGACGCACTTCCTGATCGATATCCGGAACTCCCGGATTCGCCGCCACCGAGATCGTAAAGCCCGTCGATTCTCCGATGGAGTTTTTACCGATATCCAGCCCGCAGTTCAGATTGCGCACGATGTTTACGAGACCAATCGCGTCGACGTCGAAGACCGCCGTCGCATCCGGGTAGTTCCCCAGCTTGGGCGGATCGCCTGTGAGGCACAGAATATTTTTGAGGCCGATGGAAGAGGCTCCCAGCAGATCGCTCTGGATGCTCAATACATTGCGATCGCGGCAGGTGTAGTGAAGGATCGTCTCGATTCCGACGTGCTGCTGAATCTGGACACAGAGACTCTGCGCGCTCATTCGTGCGCTCGCTCGAGGAGAATCCGGCACGTTGATCGCATCGACGCCAAGTTGATGCAGCTGCGCTGCACCGTTGATCTCCTTCGAGCAGTCAATTCCCTTCGGTGGAACGATCTCCACCATCGAGACAAATTCGCCCGCGGCAATCATCGATCCAATCTTCGAACGCTGGGCCAGCGGCGGAGGAGCTACTTTCGGGGCGGATGGAGACTCGATACGGTTCTCCATCACCTGTGCGCCCGTATCCATCGCATCCATCGCCCGCAACGCACTCCGCATCGCGCGAGTGTAGCTCGGGGTCGTTCCGCAACAGCCTCCCACCAGCGACGCTCCAGCCTTTACCAGCTTGCGGGTAAAGCTCGCCATATACTCCGGCGAAGTAAGGTAAATCGTCCGTCCCTCGACCGCGCGGGGAATTCCGGCGTTCGGCATCGCTGCCAGCGGAAGATTCGTAAGGGGACGCATCCGCTCGATCACGCTCAGTACCGTCGCCGGTCCAGCGCTGCAGTTGCAGCCGATTGCATCAGCTCCCGTTGCTTCGAGCCTGCGCACAGCCATCTCCGCCGAAGTTCCGTCGAGACAGTTGCCTTCTTCATCGACCGTGACCATCACGATCACCGGAACGTCAGGAGCAACCGCACGCGCAGCAGCGACTGCCTGTTCCGTCTCGGCCAGCGAGGTCATCGTCTCGATCGACAAAAGGTCCACGCCTACGCCCGGCCCACCTTCAGTCAAGGCCGCGATCTGCTCGGAAAATGCCTCTCTTGCCTCATCGAGGCCGACTTTGCCCAAAGGTTCCAGTCTCACGCCGAGAGGACCGATCGCTCCAGCGACAAACGCTTCTGTCGCCTGTTTATCCAGGATTTGCTTGACGGCTTCACGAGCCAACCGCACGCCGGCGAGATTGATCTCGCGAATCTTGTCGTGAAGCCCGAAGTGTTCCAGGCGAAAAATATTGGCTCCGAAGGTATTGGTTTCGATGACCTCGGCGCCGGCCTGAAGATATTCTGTATGAATTTCCCGCACCAACTCGGGTTGTGACAGGTTCAGCTCGTCATACGACCGGTTGATGAATACGCCACGCGCATAGAGCATCGTGCCCATGGCTCCATCACAAAGCACCGGTGTTCCGTCAAACAATCGTCTCACCGCTGCCGAGCCGCGGCTTACGCCCTCTATCCCCTGTTTCATTCTGGTCTCCGGCCTGCTGCGTCTATCTTAGGCTACGCACTAGCAGCACTCCAAATCTCGCATGCCCCTGCCTGACCGGCTTCGCTTTGTTATACTTTGGCGTAGAGTCGTGGCCGTCAATCCACGCTTGGAGCGCAGTTCGGAGTCAGTCACCGTTGAAGAATAGAAGTCCCTTTTCCCATTCGTTCTGCGCCCAGTTGTTCTGCGGCCTCTTTATCGCTTTTGTCACCCTCGGCCTGACGTCTTGCGACAGGCGTTACTACGACTTTCCCCAGTTCAACTTCGCCAACCGGCCGGTTCCGCCCAGCAGGCTCAGTACCCGTGTTATGGTGAGCCTGACCGTCAACGGAAGCCAGGGCGCGTTGCAGATGCTTGACGCTCAACGGGACATCCGGAACAACATCTTTAATCCCAACTCGACCTTTCCCATCTCAGGCTATTCGTCTGGATATCCGAGGACGATCTTCAACTTTCCTGAGCAGGTGTCTGGTTATGTCTACTCCAGCTCAGATGGAAGCCTCACCCAGATTGACTACAGCAAAGAAGCCGTAGGCGCCTCGGCCAGCAAGGTGGCGATCAACTCCGACTCCACTGCTGTTCCCCCAGGGTTCAGACACTTCTATGCCGCCTCCTCTACGACAGGTCAACTCGTCGTTATCGATAATACGAACGGGGGGACCTACGCCCTTAATCTTCCGAACGTCTATCGTGTCGCGGTCAATCAGGGTGACTCTGTTGTCTTGGCCATGGTGCGCAACTCGAACACACTTTATCGCCTGCTGCGGTTGAACCAGAACCAACCCGCGGTCCCGGGATCAATCGACTGCCAGCCCTTCAATGTTCCGGTGTGGTGCGTGGTTCCGGTACCGGACAGCGCGGGTAACCCCAGTCTGGATCGCCCGGTAGGAGCTTATTTCTCACTCGACGGCACAACTGCCTATGTCATTAACTGTGGCCGCGAGTGCGGCGGCAATACAGCCAGCATCACGATGATGCCCCAGGATCCGCTGAGAGTCGATAACTATCCCACCTCCGCACCCTATCCTTCCCCGGTTACCGGAAGCGTTCCGGTGCCTGGAGGCGCAACTGCCGTAGTTGCCGACGGGACTACGCTCTATATCGCCGGGCAGCAATTGCAACCGGACGGCCTCTTTACGGGATATCTTTCGACGATGGATCTTAGCTCCAACAAAATTACCGGACAGTACTCCATTTCGGACGGCTATCACAGCAAGATGCTCTTCGGAGACAACAACACTCTCTGGATCGGCTCCCAGAGCTGCGCCACAGGTGAGCGCGCAGCCCGAGCTGTAAGCCAGCTCGCAGCGAACCAACCCACCGACCAAAGCGCCAACTACAATTGCCTCACCCGTTTCGACCGCAGTGCTCTCACAGCAACCGTCGTGCCTGCCGTCACGCAGGTTCCCTCTGGAAGTACAACTGCCGCTGTTCCCGTCCCCTACCCCAACGCCAACGAGAACCAGTTCTACTATGGCGATCTCACAGGTCTGTGCTGGGTGCAGGGCTTGAACAAGATGTACACCGCGTACGGTGGGCAGGTTCATGCCTTCAAAACAGCGGATGGCTCAGAGATCAACAACGCCCAGATCACGATTCAGGGAACCGCCCTTGACGTCGCCTTTATGGACGCGGCGACAAATGCGGCAAATTAGTCTTTTGTAAATCTCAACTAAATTACCCTTGTGGGAGATCTTCTACGATCTCCCACAATTCGTTTCTGGGCTCAGCCTACAAATCTATGCTCGATATCCTTGCTATTGCCGCGCACCGTGACGACGTAGAACAGACCTGCGGCGGAACGCTGCTCGCCATGAATGCCCGCGGCTGGAAAACCGGCATCCTCGACCTGACGCAGGGCGAATCCGGAACCCGCGGCACTGCCGAGGAGCGCCGCCTCGAGGCCGAAGCCGCTGCACAAATTCTCCAGGTGTCGCATCGCGAGGCACTCGATCTGCCGGATGGCAACGTCGAAAATACGCAGCCGAACCGCATCAAGATCGCTGGAGTCCTGCGCCGGCTTCGCCCTCGCATCGTTATTCTTCCCTACTGGCAAGGACGCCACCCGGATCACTACACAACCGCCACGCTTGGTTATGAGGCTTGCTTCATCAGCGGTCTCAGTAAGCTTGAGATTCCAGAAAGCACACCTCATCGTCCTTACAAAATTCTCTACGCCTCCCTTTACGCGGATGTACGCCCCTCCTTTGTGGTCGACATCACGCCCCATATCGAACAGCGGCTGCAATCGCTTCTTGCCTATCGCTCGCAATACGCAAATCAGTCTTCCGGCGCCGGCCTCTTCGTTCCTGAAGACGAGATCCGTGAGCGAACTTTCTCAACCGCGCGCCATTACGGCCTGCTCGCGGGAGTTCGTTATGCGGAGCCATTTGTGCAGAAGGAGGTCGGCCTGGTCGACGATCTCATGTTGCTGCCAGTCCAGTCTCTCTAATTTTGCGTTTCATCTCAGGGAGTTCATCCGGGACCGGAAGATTCCTTCGCCTGTTCGGCCGAAAATTGTTCTTGAAGAATCTCGGGGAAATTCGGCAACGCTGCAATGACCCTGTTCTTCCCCTTGCGCTTGGCCTGGTATAACGCCGCATCGCTGTCGTCAATCAAAGTTTGCCATTGCAGACCCGAGATATCGGATGAGGCCACACCCAGGCTTGCCCGTGTTCGCACCGTCTCTCCACGATAGCGGATGACCAGATCGGAGATCTCCTCCCTCAGCCGTTCGGCGACGTGCATCGCTTCTTCCAGGGAGCTCTCCGGCAGCAGAACGCAAAACTCATCCCCACCCATACGCGCCACAGAATCGCGCGATCGGATCGTCCCCTGCAACACGCCCGCCACGGACTGCAGAACCACATCGCCACAGCTGTGGCCCTTGGTGTCGTTCACAAATTTCAATCCGTCGAGATCCATCATGATGACGGTCATCGAGTAATTCATTCGCCGGCAGTGCTGAATTTCTCGTAGAGCTGTCCGCTTCAGCGCCCATCGATTCAGCAGCCCGGTCAGATCATCGACCTGAGCTCTCCATAACAGCTCAATTCTCAATCTTGCTGTGGACAACGACATAAAACCAAACGCCGTCGCGGCAGTGGTGACCAGACACGCCATCAGCCATACAGGAGCGGCTCGCGCCATCTCGGCAAGATGCCCGGACCATCTGAGATCGGCGCGCGCCACTGCTCGCACAAAAAAAATAAAGGCATAGCTTCCCAGTACCAGTGCAGTAAGCCAGCCTACGGGTCCCACCTCTTCATCTGAGAAACGGAAGACCAACACCGCGACCAAGGTATGAAGAACTCCCAGCGTTGCGCACAGGGCCGCTCCCGGCAACGGAGACTCAGTCGGAAACACCATGAAATAGATCAGGACGGCAGTCAGAACTCCTGTAAGGCCGAACTGTGCGGCTCGCAGAATGGCTTTTCGTTCCAGCAATTCTGCAAAACTCTGATGAAGCAGCAGCACTCCTATCATGGAGAGCACACCGCTGACAGCGTCCCCGTATCGCGACGGCTCCAGGTGCAACCAGCTTATGCCAGCCACCAGCATCGAGGTGCCTCGGCAGAGGTTCGCACCCGCAAACCATACGGCCCCGCGCATCCCGCCCACCATCTTCGCGTTGACCAGCATGACGCCGGCGCATAACGCAAACAGCAGGACATTCGCCAGAACCAGTGTCGTCGTATCCATACGCGCTCGCCAAACCCCGGAGATCGCCCGGGACCTTCCTCTGCGCTACACAATACGCAATTCCAAAATCATGACCCGGTTCACCTGTCTGCCGAACTCCACTTTCGCCCAGGCGAATTATGTTTCAAGTGACTGAACGCAGAAGCATATACCCAGAAGCTCATAAATCCAAAGCATCGTTTTTACTTTTGATCCAGACCAGCCGAAAGTCTTCGCCTGACAAACTCCAGCGCCTCAGCTGTCACGTAGCCCGGTGGCCTCATTGGGAGTACCTGCGCTCCCTCGATCAGCTTCAGAGAGATCCCCTTCCATTCCGGCCTGCCCAACACCCCTTCCGGAACCAGGATCGCATCGGCCCTATCCAGATAAAGCCGTGCTGAATCCTTGAAGTCCTCCACCTCCGGATCCAGAACGCTCAGATAGAGATCCGGGCGTAGGAACCGAAGAATGCTGTTGGATTCAATCAATGCATTTTGGGCCATGGCGAGCTCCTTTCGGATTCGCGGCATGGCCTCCGCCAGATCACCCGTCCTCGTCCGTACCCACAACGACCGCATCGCTCCGGCCGCCAGGTATCGCGACGAGTCTGTTCCCGAATCTGCATCCCTTTCCACACTTACCGCAACTGTATGCTCGGCGGTCTCACAGTCACACGGCTCCCCATTGGCCGAGCACATTCCGTGGCCGAACTGCGTCACCTTGAAGGCTGTCCACTGCATCTCTGGCAAGCCTCGGATCAGCCCCTCCATCACGCTTGTCTTGCCTATGTTCCGCGAATGTCCACCGACGACCACAATCGCCATACCGTACCTTCCGCTAGCGTCGTTCCCCACCACCGCGCTTCAATCGCGCGAGGTCACGCAGATATTCCTTTAAGGGCCGGGCTGGGCGGCCCCAGAAGACCTCTCCCTTACCATGCATCTTTTTGCCACTTAGCACCCCTGCGCCTCCTCCAAGGATCACGCCTTCACCCACCGTGGCATGTTCGCCGATCCCGACCTGACCACCCAGTACAGCGCCATCTTCCACGATGCTTGAACCTGAAATTCCCGTCTGCGCTGCAATCACGACATTCTTCCCAATGACACAGTTGTGCCCAATGTGCACCAGGTTATCGATCTTAGTCCCACAACCGATCCGGGTCTCCCCCAGGGCCCCACGGTCGATGGTCGTATTCGCGCCAATCTCCACCCGGTCTTCGATCACCAGCCGCCCCTGCTGCGGGAACAGCACGTACTCTCCTGACTCAGGATCCCGCGCATAACCAAAGCCCGCGGCCCCCAACACTGAGCCTGCCTGCACGATGACCTCATCCCCCAGCCGCGCTCCCGGATAGATCGTGACTCGCGCATCGATTCTGCAATCTCTTCCAATCTTCACGCCTTCGCCCAGCACCACCCCTGGCCCCACCGAGGTTCCTTGCCCAATCAGGACACCTTCCCCCACGATGGCAGTAGCGTGCACATCCGTCTCAGCCCTCTTTTTCGTCAGCCTGCGTGCAACCACTGAAAACCCGTGCCGGGCATCGCGGACCCAGACAATTCGCGGATCAGGTGACGCTTCGTCAGCACGCTTCAGCTTCGCATTTGCCAGAATCACTCCAGCACCCGACGCGATCGCCATTCTCATGGTCACTTCGTCCACAGCGAAGACCGCGGCGTCGCTGCCCGCATCCTCGATCCCAGAGACGCGAGAGATCTCCATATCCGGCCACCGGTTGGCCTCCCCTGAGTCTCCCAGCCAGGCCGCAACCTCATTCACCTTCGCCACGTCAGTAGATCCCTTCTTCGCCCTCTGGCCTGGTCTTCCATCGCCGGTGCATCCATAGCCACTGCTCAGGATAGCGCCGTATGTACGATTCGATCACCGCCGTAAATGATGCCGTGTTCCTAAGTGCGTCCGCTTCGGCATCGTCCGTGCGGACCATCGGCAATTCTTCCCCGAAGTGCAGAACGTAGCGCTGCTCCGTGTTCTCCCATAGTAGAAATCCCGGAACCACGGCAGCTTCTGTCTTTGCGGCCACTCGCGCCATACCGCTGGCAGTACACGCCTCTACCCCAAAGAAAGGCACAAAGACTCCCTGAGGAGGCGTCATATTGGTGTCCATCAGGATTCCTACGGTCTCGCCCGCTCGCATCGATGCAATCAATCCGCGAGCGAAGTCGTCCTTATGGATCACCCGATTGCCATGCTGGCAGCGTACATCGTTCACAAAACGATCGACCAGGGGATTATCCAGGCGACGGATCACCATTCCCATTGGGTAGCCCATCAGGGAGTGGTAGAAGCTCGACAGCTCCCATGCCCCAAGATGCCCGGTCAGTACCAGCACTCCCTTGCCTCGATCGCGAGCCCTCAGGTAATTTTCCAGTCCTTCATAGCGAATAAACCGGCTTGCTTTCTCTGGCGTGTAGCTCGACATCAGGCAAAACTCAGCCAGCAGATAGCCCAGATTTCGATAGACCTGTTTCAGGATTTGCTCTCTGCGATCTCTGCTCCACTCCGGGAATGCCAGCTCCAGATTTTGCGTTCCCACCCGCCGAAGCCGGGATAGAGCGTGGTAGGCAATCTCTCCGATTGCTGCTCCGATCGATCGCGCCACACCTCGCGGAAGCGCTCCCAGCGTGCGGACAAGAACCCACACTGCTGCGAACTCCGCTTTTTCGCGAACGCTCGCCTCCCTCGGAGACGGCTCTCTTTCTGCTGAGTCGTTCAAGCCTTCAGTCTAAATGGAGCCTCAACAGTTTGAGGGGTGTTGCTGCAAGAAGAAAGGGCGACCCGCAGGCCGCCCTCTCTTTCGGTTTTGCGCTATCTATTTGTTCTCAGCTTTTGCTTCGACAAAATACTTCGCCACAGTTCGAACAAAGGGACGCGCTTCCTCAGGAGTCGCCTGATTCCCCTTCAGGATCGTCTCAAATGGAATTGCAGTGCCATACACGACCCGGGTGTCAGCTTCGTTCTGCGACAAGACGGTTCCGTCGAGGTCGATTCCTGCGAACAACCCCTTACTCCGCGAATAGGTCAGCAGCTCCGCATTCATCTTCCAGTCTGTGCCGGCCTGCGCATTGCGTCCGACGGGCCCGGCCGAAGCAGCCGCGTCAGCCCCGATCTTGAACTTGTTCTTCAACATGTCCTGCAGGCCCTGCTGGTTCATCGCCACAATGATCAGGTCTGTCGCCTGGCCGCCAATCTGAAATCCGAAGCTGCCGCCAGCAAGCTGTACGAAGACAGGGGCACTCCAGCCCCGTTCTGTCCGGCAGGTTGCAACGCCCTGCCCATATTGAGCCCCCACGACAAAGGCTGCTTTCTTGAAGCTCGGAATCACCGCCAGGCAGGTTGCTCCAGACAGGATGCTTGAGGGAATCCCTTTGTCCGGCGCAGCCATAATCTGGGTCACCACAGCCTGTGCATCCTGTAGTCTCTCTACCAACTTCGGCTTATCGGTGGCTCCAAGTGCAGCTGTCGCACTGGCGGTCATCGAAACACCACACACAATCACAGACAAACGCTTCATCCATCTTTCCATTTGCAAAACCTTTCGTTTTTCGTCGAGGGGGAAGTTATTAACTAGCCTGTTTCCAACAACATATTGGATGGCTGAATCGAGAAACGCGTTGCTTCTCTAGACTCTACCATCCCCACAAAACAAAAAATGGGGGTTGTAGAGAAGTGCCTGGATTACCAGGCGCGCTCTCTACAACCCCTCTCCCAGGTCTGTGTTGCTTAAAAAGAGATTGCCTGAGGTGCCTGTTATCTACAACGGTACGGAGGTATGTAGACCTTCGCGCCCGTAATCTGGAGGCAGAGTTACTTCGCTACGAGGTTTCGATTTACGGCCTGCACACTGAGTGCAATCCGATTGTCAACGCCCATCTTTCTCATCAAACGCCCCACGTGAGCCTTTACCGTTGCCGCATCGATTCCCAACGCCTCTGCGATCTCCCGGTTCGGCCTTCCGGCCACAAGCAGCTGTAAAACCTGGGCCTCACGCTCTGTGAATTTGGGCTCCGGCGTTACATTGCGTCGTTCTCCCGCTGAGGCTTCCAGCAAGCGGGCAAGCACCTTACGGGGAGCCCACACTGAACCGTCCCGCACGATCTCGATCGCAAGCCGGATCTCGTTTTCTCTTGCAGTGTGTGCCAGGTACCCCTTCGCTCCCGCACCGATCACTTTCTGGATGTGCTCGTGATCTTCTTCGAGGCCGATGACAACCAGCCGCAAGTGGGGTCTCGACCGCCGAAAGGTCTCCAGCAGCTCGAACAAGTGATCCGTACATGCCGCATCAATCAAAATCAGGGAAACTCCCGACGCATCCAACGCACCGGGGTCGGTCACAGAGATCACCTCGGCTGAGCCACCTTCGGCGATGATGGTCTGTAGTCCCATCACGCGCAGCGGATCGGTGGCGATCAGGCCGATATGAAACGGCTCTTCCTGCTTTATCTCTGTCATGGCCTCGAACGACTCGGGGAGATAGTCAGGGTGAGCGAGGTGCAGTCACCCTTAGAAAACGTGCTTCTTTGTACGGGGCCCGGTTGGCAGCTAAAGTTTTGGAAGAACAATTCCCTGCTGGTTTTGATATTTGCCCTTGCGGTCCGCATAGCTGATCTCACAGGACTCGTCGGACTGGAAGAACAGGATCTGGCAAAGTCCTTCATTGGCATACACCCGGGCAGGCAAAGGTGTTGTATTCGAGATCTCCAGCGTGACAAACCCTTCCCATTCCGGCTCGAAAGGAGTTACGTTCACGATAATCCCACATCGCGCATAGGTCGACTTGCCCACGCAGATTGTCAGGACATCGCGCGGAATCTTGAAGTATTCGATCGAGCGCGCCAGCGCAAACGAGTTTGGCGGAACGATGACGCTGTCGGCGACCACCGTGACAAAAGACCGCTCGTCAAACGCTTTAGGGTCGATGATAGCGCTGTTTACATTGGTAAAGATCTTGAATTCATCCGAAACGCGCAGATCGTACCCATACGACGACAAGCCGTAAGAGATCACGCCCTCGCGAACCTGTTTTTCACTGAATGGGGAGATCATTCCGTTTTTCGTCGCCTGTTCGCGAATCCAACGGTCACTTTTAATAGCCACTCGGCTCTGCTTCCCTTCTTAAACGAATCGTCCGTCTAATAAATTTATCGCGAACGCGGCTCTGCTTGTGGCAAAATAAGGCCCGGCACTCCGCAGGCACGGGATTGCTTCATTAGATTCTTCATCTTACGGCAGAGGTCTGCCGTTGACAACATGGTTTCGAATTTCTACTATCACGGTACTAAACCAGGTCGACACTGATTTAAGTTTTTTTCTAAAAATCTACAGCCCAAAAAGGACGGCGGCCCATAATGATAAAGCAGGATTTAATACAGAGGGTTGTTGAACGCACCGGCCTGCCACGCACAAAAGCAGAGGCTGCGGTGGATGCTATTTTCGAGAGTATGAAGCAGACGTTGGTCGCTGGCGACCGCATCGAACTTCGCGGATTTGGCGTGTTCACCGTCAAACCGAGAAAGACGGGCATCGGCCGCAATCCGCGGACCGGCGCCGAAGTCACCATTGCACCCGGCAAGGCGGTTCGTTTCAAACCAGGAAAAGAACTGCATCTGCTGAACTAACACTGCCTAGGTCTCTGGCACCGCTGCGCAACGAAAGAGCCTCAGCCTCGAAGATTACAAACTCCGTGTCTCCGTGCGCGGAACCTGTGATTCGTCGCCATTAAAATCGTAGCGACGAATCAGACGCTTCTTCTATGCCTACAGCACCATTTACATCAGGTGAAGCGCGTCTACATCCACAATCAGGTTCCGGCGCGGGATGCACTGTGTCTCGGCAAACCTGAGCATTGCTCTCAGGGCGTCGCTTAGCGCCTTTCTGCTCTCACCCTTCACCACAAAGTGAAAGCGGTAAATCCGCTTCAGCCGCGAGATGGGCGCGGCTGCCGGCCCCAGTACCCTTACCTTTTCAAGCCGTGTCGCAGAAAACCAACGGCCCAGCTCCGAGGACCATCCGGTCGCCTCCTCCAGCCGTTCGCTCTGGAGAATCACGTTCGCCAACACCCCATATGGCGGGTAGTGCATCCATCGGCGATACTGCACCTCCTTGGCGACGAATCCGGGATAGTCATGCTCCGCCGCAAACTTAACGGCATAGTGATCCGGGTGATAGGTCTGCACCAGCACCTTTCCCGGCAGCTCCCCTCGCCCCGCGCGTCCCGACACCTGCGTCAGCAGCTGAAACACCCGCTCTGCCGCTCGAAAGTCAGGAAGCCCCAGTGCGAAGTCTGCGCCCACCACGCCAACAAGCGTTACTCCATGAATGTCGTGTCCTTTGGCAATCATCTGCGTTCCCACCAGCAGGTTGATCTCGCCCGCGTGCAGCCGCGCCAGTAGCCGCTCCATGTCGCTGCGTCCCCGCACCGTGTCGCGATCCATTCTTCCGATCCGCGCATGCGGAAAGATCTCCTGCAACCGCTCCTCGCCCTGTTGCGAACCAGCACCTAGAAAGTACAGGTGCTCGCTCTGGCACTTCAGGCACTCCTTCGGAACCCCTCGGCGAAAACCGCAGTAGTGGCACTCCAGTCTCTGTCCCGGCTGGGCGATGGCGTCGTTGCCGCTCACCGGCTTGTGATACGTCATCGAGATCGCGCAGTTCTCGCACTCGATCTTCTCTCCGCAACTTCGGCACATCACGACGAACGAATAGCCGCGCCGATTCAGCAGAATAATCGCCTGCTCGCCGCGTGCAATCGTCGACTCGGTCTCCTCGATCAATCGTCGCGAGAAGATCTGCTCCTGTCCGGTCTCGCGAAACTCATTTCGCATATCGACCAGTTCCACCGCGGGCAGCGGCCGATTCGCCACGCGCGTGCGCATCTCAATCCGTGCGTAACGCCCCTTCTCGGCATTCGACCAGCTCTCAAGCGAAGGCGTCGCCGAGCCCAGGATCACCGCAGCATCGTTCAGCTTGGCCCGCATCACCGCCACGTCGCGCCCGTGATAGCGCGGGGTCTCCTCCTGCTTGTAGCTGCCATCATGTTCCTCGTCGACGATGATCAGGCCGAGATCCTTCACTGGCGCAAACACCGCCGACCGCGTTCCCACCACCACGCGCGCCTCGCCGCGCCGAATCCTGTGCCACTGCTCCGCACGCTCATCCGGCGTAAGCTGCGAGTGCAACAGCGCCACCTCATCCCCAAACGCAGCGACAAGCTGACCCGTCATCGCCGGGGTCAGCCCGATCTCCGGAACCATCAGCAGCGCACTCTTCCCTGAATCCAAAGTTCTTCGCATCGCCGCAAAGTACACTGCCGTCTTGCCGCTGCCGGTTACGCCGTACAGCAGATGCGGGGCGAAGCCTCCCTTCGTCATCGCCGCTGCGACGGTTCCCAGGGCCTCCATCTGGGCCTCGTTCAGAGCGTGTTCATGCGCGTGCTTCTTGCCATGCGAACCCACGCCGCCAAAGTGAAACTCCTCGGCGACCTCCTCCATCCTCACCAGCTCCCGCTTCACCAAAGTTCCCAGTGTGGACTCCGGAACCCCGCCCCGCCCCAGAGTCTCCTTCAGGTCACGAAGGCGCATCCTTCCGCCAACGGCTGCCAGTTCCGCCAGGATCGCGGTCTGGTTTGCATTCAGCTTCGGAAGGCGTGCATTCTCCACCAACACGGCTACCTTCTCCGTCCGCCGCGCGTCACGCTCCTCAGCCAACGCCTCCCGCAGTAGCCATTTCTTGCGAACCATCCCCTCGAGCAAACCCTTGTTCGCACCGGTCGCCGATCGCAACGTCGACAGCTTCGCCTCTTCGCCACTCTCCAGATAGTTCAGCACCGCATACTCGCGGTTCTGTTCCTCAGGCGACAGCTTGGATCTTCTCGAAGCTCCCTTCGCCGCCCCTTCATAGAGCACCTTGCGGCCGGTCTCCGTAATTCGATAGACAAAATGGCGCTTTACCTCAGCTCCCAGCGGAAGCATTCCTCGCAGCACCTCGCCCAGCGGAGCCACATAATACTGTGCAATCCATCGAGCCAGCTCCATCAGTTCCTTCGGCAGGATTGCGGCATCGTCCAGAACCTGCTGAATCGGCTTAATCTCGAACTCTTCCGTGGGCGCGTCCTCATGGACCCGCACCACCACACCCATCAATCGCTGACCACTGAACGGTACCAGCACCCGCGCCCCTACATGCGGGACAACGTCATTCACCTGATAGGTAAATGTCCGGTCCAACGGAACCGGAAGCGCGATATCGGCGTAACGAGACACTAAGAATCAGGATAAATTGCCCCCTGCACATCGGATATCACCAGGAGATCGCATGCTCCGCCTGTTTTCCACACTTGTCCTCGTCACCTCCCTGTCTCTGGCCTCTCAGGCAAGCGCTCAACAACCGGACGCAAACGAGACCATCGTCACTCTCAAACGGGATATCCCCATCCTCATGCAGCAGGCCGATATTCCTGGCCTTTCCATCGCGCTTGTCAACCATGGCCATACAGCTTGGGTCGGCAGCTTCGGCACGGTCGATCCTGCCACTCTCCAACCCGTCACCGACCAGACTCTCTTTTGCGCGGCTTCGCTCAGCAAAACCGTTTTCGCCTATGCGGTCCTCCAACTGGTGGATCAGGGCAAACTCGATCTCGATACTCCTCTTACTCACTACTGGCCCGAGCGTGTCGTCGATCCGCAGGATGACCTGCGCCTCGACAAGATCACCGCCCGCATCGTCCTCAGCCATCGCACCGGCTTCCCGAACTGGCGCCAGGGAAACGGCCTCAGGATCTTCTTTGATCCCGGATCGAGATTCAGCTACTCCGGTGAGGGCTTCGTCTACCTGCAGCACACCGTCGAACACATCGAAGGCAAGCCCCTCAACCAGATCGTGCAGCAGCTCGTCTTCGCTCCCCTCGGCATGACCCGTTCAACCTACATCTCGCAGGCAGGCCCCGGAATCACCCTCGGCTACACCCCTGCCCTCGAGCCTCGAAACCCCATCAAGGCTCTTGACGGCAACGCCGCCTCGAGTCTTCTCACAAACGCTCATGACTACAGCCTCTTTCTTGAAGCCATCCTCAGTGGGCGACGGCTCAAGCCCGCCACGCTTCGCCAGATGGAGACGCCACAGATCGCCGTCGACCCCACCTGCACCAACTGCACGAATCACGCACCGCAAAGGCTCTCCACGGATCTCTTCTGGGGACTCGGTTGGGGAATCGAGCAAACCTCGACTGAGAAATACCTATGGCACTGGGGAGATAATGGTGCCTTCAAGGCCTTCGTCCTCATCGATCTGCGTCGCCACAATGCTGTCGTCTTCTTTGCCAACGGCGAGAACGGCCTCTCCATCGCACCCGCAATCGTTCACGAGGCCATCGGCGGCGATCACCCTGCCTTTGGCTGGATCAAATACGACCCCTACGATTCCGTCTCCATGCGCTTTATTCACGACAGCATCCACAAGGGCGCCGAGACCCTTACCACCTATGCCCAACAACTGAATGACGGCACGATCTCGAAGGAAACCCTCAACTCCGCCGGATATTTCCTCTCCCAGCAGAAGAAGTATGACGATGCCATCGCAATCTTCAATCGCACCCTTCAGCTACATCCGGATTCCTTTTATGCGTACAACAATCTCGGCGATACGTACGCGAGTATGGGGAACACAATCCTTGCAGTGAAGAACTATCAGAAGGCGCTTGAACTCGACCCGACCCAGGAAGACACGAAGGCGGCCCTCGCAAAAATTCAGTCCAGCTCACCCCAAAAGGAAGCGGCTCACTGAAGCTCAGTGAACCGCCGCTTTTTGAGAGTGCAAAATGAATCAGCTAAAACCAGCCGCCATTCCCGAATAGACCGCCATTGCTATGGCCCTGCGGAACATACTTCGATCCCGCCAGGTCTGCGTCCGTAAATCCAAACACGAAGAACTGGTTCGGATTCGATCCCACGACGCCATCGTAGTCCTGCAGAAAGTCGTTATCGTTCGCAACCCACAGCGTGTGAAGGGTCTTTCCCTTCTCCTTCACATCAGGTCCGAAGGCCAGCCCTTCGATCTTCGCTGGAATCTGATCCGCCGTCATCCCATTGGCCTTCAGAACATCCACGACGTCGAGAAACAGCGTCTTGCTCACAGGAACCTTCGCTGCGGCTGTGCCGTCCATGCCCTGGATATCGGTGGCATTGTCCAGGTCGATCTTGAAGATCTGTTTCACCTTCGCCTTGCTGCCGTCTCCCAGACCCTTGCCGTCACGCTCATCCACCAGCAGCTCGTGATCGTTCAGCGCCACAATGTCACTCACGCCGCTGCCGGTCGTCAACAGATAGCCATACTCGTGCAACACCTTGCCCGAAAGAACATCCACCACAGCCATTCGCAGCAGATTTGCTGCATCGCCACCCTCGGCCGTGTCCTGAATCGTCGCCGTCTGCAGAATCCCGACCAGCTTCCGCCCATCTGGAGTAATCGCGAGCCCTTCCATGCCCTTGTTCGCAATCCTTCCGCTGGAGTTCATCGAGATCTCCTGATCGGTCGTCGGAGCAGGGTGCGCTACATAAAACTCATCCGGAAGTCTGTAGCTCCGAATCCGCTCTCCCGTGCGCAGAAACTGGTGAATATACGGTCCGTACTCATCCGAGATGAAGAACGTCAGTCCGTCGTTCGACAGGCGGATGCTCTCCGGATCGAAACGCGCATCCCGCGGATCGCCCGAATTGGAATTCGCATCGAAGTTATCCGAGCGCCCCGAGAAGTAGTTTCGGAAGAAAGTGTTCTGCTTCGGCTTGCCCGGACCGATATTCAGTCCGTCGCCCGTTCCGTAAACCAGCGGCAGCAGACTCGACAGCAGTGTCGTATCCACCAGCTTGGGCGAAATCGTATAGGGCAATCCCGATCCGCGATTGGGCTCCAGATTCATCCGAACCGTGTGCACGCGCGGAATCCAGGTAACCGTGTCATCGACCAGAGAATTGAAGCTGACCGCATTCGGGCCACGATCCGGAACCGCCAGAAACGTGTCGCCTGAAACATGTGCAATGCCCGAGCCCAGCCCGCCCAAAAGATTGGCAGGCGCACCATTCTCCAGCGTTCCCTTCAGGCCCGACAAATCCTCGTTCGGCCCTGCGGCCGATCCGGTCAATGTTCCCTTTGCAATCAGTGACACTTGCGCCTGTGCAGACGATGCCACCACGCCTCCACATACCAATGCGATAAAAGCCGTTCGCAAAAACGTGTATTTCATACGGTCGGTTCTCCTGAAAGCCGCCTTTAGCGGTCTCGCCCGAGACTAAAGACGGCGCAGCTCCCCTGTATAAACACACGATGAATTTGCATTAAATGCAAAAGAGCTGCGCACCCGACGCAGCTCTTTGTATCCACTGCCGCTTTTACGCAGGCGTCTGCGAAGAGATCAGCAGCATGCTCACGCTGCCATCCGTAATCCTCTTGTGCGGAGTCATCCTTGGCACAAACAGATAATCGCCCTTCTTCAGCATCACCGTCTTCGCGCCCTCGCTCTCCGGAGCCAGCCACTCGCCCGGCTTCGTCTCGTGCGCCCCCTTCGGCGTGCCCCCCAGCTCATACTTCGTCTCGCCGTCCAGCACCTGGAAGACATGGTCCCGCGTCGCATGCCATTCGAATTCCTTGCCCGCCTTCTTCGTCTCTTCGTTGAGGATCATCAGCGTCCCCGGCGTCGTCAGCAGGTTCTTCGTACTATGATTTGCCGTCACACTCTTCAGCTCGCCCTCCATCTCTGAGGCAGTGAACACCTTCACCGCCGGCGCTCCGTCGGCTTGTCCCATAGCGGAACCTGCAGTCGAAGCGCGAAGCATCGTTTCGGCAAAAGGAGAGGCGACCGCTGCGGCAATCGGGGCCGTCAGCAAAAAATTGCGGCGAGTCTGTTTGTTAGCCATGCCCAAAAGTGAATCACAATCCACCACAAACGCGCTAGTAGGTAAGCAGCTCTCTTCATCAGGGCCTGCTATCCTTTCCCGCATGAAGAAGCAGAACCTCCTCCTGCCCACACTTGCACTTCTGCTCTCACTCACCGCCTGCAAGACGCAACCCGCACAAGAGCAGTCCTCCGCCGTCCCGGCAACGTCCGCGCAGCCGCGAACGTCCGCGCCTGCAGCAGCGGCCACCCAGCCCTTCGACTACTACCTGCTCAATCTCTCGTGGTCACCCGAGTACTGCCACTCGCACCCCAGCGACATCCAGTGCGCTCAGCACTCCACCTTCGTCCTTCACGGCCTCTGGCCCGAGAACAACGACGGAACCTACCCTGAAAACTGCAGCAACGCCCCTGGCCCCGCAGACCCCTCGCAGTACAGCGACATCTACCCCGACGCCGGTCTGCTCCAGCATGAATGGAAGACCCACGGCACCTGCTCCGGGCTCTCTCCCGACGCTTTCTTCCAGCTCGCCCGCACTGCCTTCCATTCCGTTCTCATTCCCCCAACCTTCACCACGCTGGACAAACAGATCTCCCTGCCTCCCGCAAAGATCCTCGGCCTCTTCACCTCAGCCAACCCGTCTCTCACCTCCTCCAGCCTCGCCATGAGCTGCGGAAGCAACTACCTCACCGCCGTCGAAGTCTGTCTCGACAAACAGGCCCACCCCATCGCCTGCGGCAAGATTCGCTCTTGCCGAGCCAATAGCGTCCGCATTCCTCCGCCGCAATAGGCTTGAGGCAATCGTCTTCGATCGCCTCAAGCCGGAAGAAAGAGTCAGGGAATAAGGAGCAGCTTACCGGTGGTTTTGCGGCCTTCCAGATCCTGGTGGGCATGCGCAGCGTCGGTGAGCGGATAGATGTGCTCGATGCGGAGTTTAAGCTCTCCGCTTGCAACTGCATTAAGAACGGCACCCGCGCGCAGCTCGAGATCTTCGCGAGTAGCGATGTAGTCCTTGAGCGTGGGGCGAGTGACGTAAAGTGAACCCATCTGAGACAGACGGATGAGGTCGAAGGGGGGAACCGCTCCGCTGGAGGCCCCGAAAAGAACCATGGTCCCGCGCGTGCGAAGCAGAGAGAGCGACTTATCAAAGGTCGTCTTGCCGACAGAGTCGTAAACAACATGCAGGCCGGCTGGCGCGAGTTTCTTCGCGGCAACGGCAAAGTCCTCCTGGGTATAGAGGATCACCTCGTCGGCTCCTGCGGATCGGGACAGCTCGGCCTTCTCCTCGTTGGAGACCGTAGTAAGGACGCGTGCGCCGAGCGCTTTAGCCATCTGCGTGAGCAGGAGGCCGACTCCGCCCGCGCCAGCATGAATCAGGACCTCGTCACCGGAGCGGATGGGATAGGTGGAATGCGCGAGGTAGTGCGCAGTCATCCCCTGCAACATCGCGGCCGCCGCCTGCTGCGAGGTGATGGATTCAGGAATGTGCACCAGAAGGTTGACTGGGGCGACGGCAAGCTGCGCATAGGTTCCCGGAAAGTGTGTCCAGGCGACGCGATCGCCTACCTTGAAGCCGCTGGAGGCGGTGTCGTCGCCCAGAGCGATGATGATTCCAGCCGCCTCTTGCCCAAGAATGTAGGGCAGCGGAGCGGGATAACGGCCTTCGCGCAGATAGACGTCAATGAAGTTGATTCCCGAAGCCTCGATGCGGATCAGAGCCTGCTTCGGTCCGGGAGACGGCGTAGGAAGATCAACGAGCTGAAGTGCTTCAGAACCGCCGGGTTGAAGTATTTGGATTGCCTGCATGTTTGATTCGGTGCCTCGTATCGCGGTTCGTCTCAGAGAGGATATCAGCCATGTGAAGAAAGCGTGGCCTGGAAGAGGACACACGGAAAGCCTCTTCCCGCAAAAGAATGAACCCGGCGAGAAAGAAAGCGGATTGCCGCTGGATCTAAGTGGTGAGGTCGTTGGTAGTCGCGATCGGCCCGTTCTTCTTGACCGATTCGATTCCCTTTTCCCTGGCCCCTTCAGAGGTGTACATCTCGCTTTTGCCGATGATCTCGTGATTTTTAGCCTTGAGCGCAAAGTAAGGCTGCGAGGAGGTGGAGGTCTTGCGCTCGAACTGCTCATCGTGGGGGGAGTTTGTCTTTACCGACTCAATGCCATTGAGTGCGGCGTTCTTGGAGGTATAGAGCTCGCTGCTCAGGATAACCTCTCCATTGGGGGCCTTGAGATTGAAGATGAAATGGCTATTCGCTGCGGACTTTAACTCGTAGTGGGCTGCCATTGATGCCTCCATGCTTCGGCTTGAATGCCGCGCCGGGGCTCGCGGAAAACCAACCGGCCGCATTCGCCCCTCACTTTACATGAAGTCATGCGCTCGTTGGTAACGAGAGTAAAGAAAGCTGGAGCAAAAAAAGGAACACGCCGCTTTACTGCAACAGTCCCGCTCTTATTGCAGCAGGCTCTCTTCCGACCGGAGCCGAAGAATGCGATCGACGGCGTAAGGCGCACGATGCGATGCAGTGTGGAAGTGCCGCACCTGCAACTCGCCCAACAGGCCAATGCCGATCATCTGAACGCCTGCGAGGATCAGCACTCCCGCTACAACGAAGAGAGGGCCGTGCATATCCATAACGTGCTGTCCGGTGATCACCTTGAGGATCAGGAGCCAGATGGCGAGAGCGGAACCGGAAAAGGCGCTGAGAGCACCGATGGTTCCGAAGAAGTGCAGCGGCCGCGTCATGTACTTCAACAGGAAGCGGATCGTGAGCAGATCGAAGAAGACACGGAAGGTCCGCGAGATGCCATAGTGGCTCTTCCCAAACTCGCGTTTGGGATTGGAGATCGGGATCTCGCAGATGCTGGCGCCATACCAGGAGGCCAACGCCGGAATGAAGCGGTGCATCTCGCCGTAGAGCGGAATATTGTGGATCACCTCGCGGCGATACGCCTTGAAGGTCGTGCCGAAGTCATGGATATTGACGCCGCTCAGGGTCGCCATCAGCCAATTGGCCGCACGCGATGGAATGCGGCGCATGATGAAGTTATCGCCGCGCTGAGAGCGCCATCCACTGACGACGTCGTAGCCCTCCTCGAGTTTGGCGAGGAAGTTGGGAATCTCGTCGGGAGAGTGTTGAAGGTCGCCGTCCATGGCCAGAATGAAGTCGCCTTGCGCATGGTCGAAACCGGCAGCCAGTGCCGAGGTCTGACCGAAGTTGCGGCGCAGCTTGATCACCAGAACGCGCGAATCGACCGCGGCGATCTCTTCAAGCAGGCGATAGGTGCGATCACGCGAACCGTCGTCGACAAAGACGAGCTCAAAGCTCTCGCCGATATGCTCCATCACCGCCTTCAAGCGGTCATAGAGCGTGGTGACATTGTCTTCTTCGTTGTGAAATGGAACCACGATCGAATATTTCGGCACATTATGATAATACTCCCCAATGACACCATAGTGACGAGATAGTAACGATTAGATGGAACCCAAATGGATTACTCCATTTCGGGACTCTGAGCCCCCATCGCTTGCGATGACGGCGAAAGCATCACACGGGATCTCCGCAGCCTCCGTCAAGTCCAGAAATCATCTAAACCAAACAAACCAAAGCAAATAAAAGGTGCCGATCAGTTTGGGATGATTGCATAAAATAGAGACAGACGAAACAGGACAAAGACAAATCAGGTGGAGACAGTCAGGTGGAGACAGCTCCTCTTCTCCGAAGCTAATCCATTGCGAATCAAGACTTTGCCTGCAAGCCCTGCAAATACAATATTTTACCCTGCAAGTCCACCCCTAAGCCCCATGAATGGAAGACTTTAGATCAAATCCGGGTGGGGGGAGGGTCAGCCGTTGCGGAACATCTGCCGGATGCCGCGCAGCGCCTGACGGGTGCGCTCCTCATTTTCGATGAGCGAGAACCGGACATGCCCGTCGCCATGGTCTCCAAAGCCGACACCCGGGCTGACCGCGACCTTCGCCTCGTTGAGAAGCTTCTTCGAGAACTCAATCGAGCCGAGTGCGCGGTACTGCTCGGGGATCTTCGCCCACGCGAACATCGTCGCCTTAGGCAGCTCGACCGGCCAGCCTAGCTTGTTAAGCCCCGGAACCAGGACATCGCGGCGAGCCTTGTAGTTGTCGCAGATCTCCTTGACGCAGTCCTGCGGGCCTTCGAGCGCGGCAATGGAGGCGACCTGGATCGGCGTGAAGGTTCCGTAGTCGAAGTAGCTCTTGATGCGTCCGAGAGCGGCGACCAGCTTTTTGTTGCCGACCATGAAGCCTATGTTGTAGCTCTTCGAGAGGGTAAAGAACTCGACCGCAATCTCCTTCGCTCCAGGAACCTCGAGGATGCTCGGCGCACGGTAGCCGTCGAAGACAATATCCGCGTAAGCAAGGTCATGGACGATGTAGATGCCAAGCTCGCGACAGAGTGCGACGACGCGCTCGAAGAAGGAGAGGTCGACGCATTGCGCCGTTGGATTCGAAGGGAAGTTAAGGATGAGGATCTTTGGTCTCGGCTCCATGCGAGGAAGCTCGTATTCAAGACGCGCGAGAACCTCTTCAGCGGTCGCGTCGGCGACGGGAATGCTCTGCACCCTTGACCCCGCGATGACGGGGCCGAAGATGTGGATCGGGTAGCTGGGGTTCGGCACGGCGACCGTGTCAGCATCGTCCAGCACGGCCAGGCAGAGATGCGCGATGCCCTCTTTGGAGCCGATGGTGACGATGGCCTCGGTCTCGGGGTCAATCTCGACGTTATAGCGCGTTCTGTACCAGTTGGAAATCGCCCGCCGGAGCCGGGGAATGCCGCGCGAGAGCGAGTAGCGGTGAGTCTGGGTCTTCTGGGCCGCCTCAATCAGCTTGTCAACGATGTTCTTCGGAGTCGCTCCATCGGGATTTCCCATCCCGAAGTCGATGATGTCTTCGCCGCGCTTGCGTGCCGCTGCCTTCAGTTCGCTGGTGATGTTGAAAACATACGCCGGGAGCCTGGTCAGTCTTCTGAACTCTTCCATTGCCTTACCGCTTGCCCTCTCGATCCATCATGCCATTGCAACAGAACTGCAAAACCAAATCGGCCTGAGGAAATCCTCACGCGCTACTTTGCAGTAACCACCATCTGCACGGGAAGACTCTTCGGCGGATAACACGCCGCCTTGTCACAGGCCTGGTAGTGCAGCACGCCATTGATCGTGTGCGAACCTGCCTCCGCCACCACAGGAACCTTCACGGTGAAGGCGCCCGTGTAGACATCGAGCTTCTCGTTCGGCTCAAAGCTGAAGCTGTAAGCCTCTCCCGCCGGGTACTCGACGGCAGCGGCCTTCACGCCTGCTGCGGGATCGAGCTTCAGGTTTGTGGGAATCAGCAGCTCTGACTTCGGCGTATGCGAGTTCACATGAAAGCCATCGACGACATGGAATCGCAGTTCGACGACGCTCTTCTTTCCCGCCGCAAGGTTCTGCTCCTCGGCCGCGTAGACGATGTATTGCTTGGTCTTCGCCGGAGGCGCAGCCAGATTGACCTGCTGGGCCATAACCGGTCCGGAGACGATTCCGGACAGAAGGATCATTCCAGCCCGTGCGAGATTCTGCATCACTGGCCGCCCGCCTGCGAAACTCCGCCGGAGGCAATCGTCTTCTTGATATTTGCCTCGATCTGGTCCTTCGGCCCCAAACCGGCGGTCTGCTCGACGATGACTCCGTTGCGATCTACGTAGAACGACATGGGCAGAACATCGAGTCCGCCGTAGGCAGTCTGAACTTTTCCATCCGTAAGCAGGATGGGATAGGTTACGCCCGATTTCTGGGCCACCTTCGTGATCGCATCCTTACCCGCATCGGCATCGTCCGTAAGGCCAAGAATCTCAAATCCCTGCGCCGCATACTGTTTGCGGAACTGTTCGAACCAGGGCATCTCCACCTTGCAGGGACCGCACCACGTGGCCCAGAAGTTCACCAGGACAGGACGCCCCTTATAGTCGGCGAGCGATACCTTCTTGCCGTCGAGACTGGTCAGCACAAATGCAGGCGCCTTCTTGCCGCGCATCTTGGGGGCAAGATCGTCGCCCTCTTCGGAGCCGGCCTGACCTTGCTTCTCAGGAAGCAGAACGACTTGATTCTCCCGGGCTTTCTGCATCGCCAGCTTGCGCTCGCGCAGGTTATGCCATCCCGCCCAGAGCAGCAGGGCCACTCCCACCACCATCACACCAAGAACTAACGCTCGACGCATCACGCCCTGAACTTCCTTTCGCCCGTTGCCGTGCGCAGAGCCGAGCTCTGCCAAGCGCCGGGACTGTCTCTTTAGTTTAGACGGAAAGCAGGGTGCCCCGGTCACAGAGAAGACAAAGAGGGTCTCTGCTAGCATCGGGAAGGCCTAAGGACATGTCAGACTCTCCCCTCACCCCAGCAGACCACACACTCCCTTCAGAGTTTGTCCGCATCGAGGCGCGCGCGCTGCTGGAGCTCTCGCTGAGGCTTGACGGGCCGATGCTGCCCGCTTTCACCCGGGCAGCAGACCTGCTACTTGAGGCTCTCGCCCGGCAGAATCGCATTATCGTAACCGGGATTGGGAAGAGCGGCCTCATCGCCCGCAAGATCGCCGCGACCTTGTGTTCGACCGGAACCCCGGCGCACTATCTGCACCCGGCAGAGGCGGTTCACGGCGATCTGGGCATGCTCTCTCGCGGAGACACGGTCATTGCTCTTTCGGCGAGCGGTGAGACTGAGGAGCTGTTGCGCCTCCTGCCGCTGCTGAAGCGCCTGGCCGACAAGCTGATCACATTCTCTGGAAACCTCACCTCAACCCTTGCCGGTGCCAGCGACGTGGTCCTGGATACCAGCGTCTCCGCAGAGGCCTGTCCTCATAACCTTGCACCGACGGCATCTACAACGGTGATGCTCGCGCTGGGTGATGCGCTTGCGCTTGAGGTGAGCCGGCGGCGCGGATGGAAGGCAGAAGACTTCGCGGAACTGCATCCGGGAGGGAGACTGGGCAAACGGCTGGCTCGTGTTGGCGAGCTGATGCATTCAGGCGATTCCCTGCCACGCGTGCTCCCGTCGACGCCGATGCCTCAGGTGATCTACGAGATGTCGCGTAAAAAGCTAGGCATGACCACAGTGCTGGCCGAAGGCGGAAGCCTGCTGGGAATGATCTCCGATGGCGACCTGCGCCGGTTGCTGGAACGAGATGGCGGGCGCGCGCTCGACCACACCGCGGGCGTGATCATGAACGCGCACCCGGTCACCATCGAGGCGGGAGCGTTCGCGTCGTCGGCGTTGGCGTTGATGGAGGAGAAGAAGATTACCTCGCTGATCGTCATCGATTCCGATGGTCTGACGGCAGGCGTTCTGCACCTTCACGACCTGTGGACGCTGGAGCTGATCTGAGACGTATGGATAAGATGAGCCCACTGAAGATGACGATTGCTCCAGGGTTCCTGCGTGAAGGGGAACTCGCGCTTGAGCTTCTTCGATTCGAGCTGCATGCTGCACACAGAGTGCCAACTTACCAGTTCCACATGGTCCACAGCGAGACGCGCGAGGTACTGGGCAATCTTCGCCTTAGCCTGGGATCAACGCCTCATCTCGAACGCTACGCAGGTCATATTGGCTATGGAGTTCTACCCGAGCATCGGGGCCATCATTACGCCGCACGAGCGGTTCGCCTGGTACTTCCTTTTGCTCATAAGGCAGGGCTCAACCCGCTCTGGATCACATGCGACCCGGAGAATCTGGCTTCGCGGCGAACCCTGGAGCTGGCTGGAGCGGAGTTTGTCGAAATTGTCGATGTGCCGGAGGACTGCATTATTCATCACAACGGACATCCGCGGAAATGCCGCTATCGGCTCCCCAGTGGTTCAAGTCCTGCAAATCACCAGCTTTCTGCGTTTACCGCCTGCGGACGGTAAAATACAGGAAACACATCGGGAGCGACATCCTGATGGGAAGGTCATTCAGAGCGCATGCATCGCTGGTCACAAGTCTTTATCCCCACCCTTCGTGAAGCCCCCGCAGACGCTGAGGTCGCCAGTCACAAGCTGCTTCTCCGCTCCGGCTACATTCGCCAGCTCGGCGCCGGGATTTACAGCTACCTTTTCCTGGGCAATCGGTCGATCAACAAGATCATTGGGATCGTGCGCGAGGAGATGGACCGGATCGGCCAGGAATTTCTGCTGCCCGCGTTGAATCCACGCGAGATCTGGGAGGAGTCGGGACGGTGGACGGTGATGGGGGACAACATGTTCCGCCTGAAGGACCGCAAGGGAGCCGATTTGTGCCTGGGGATGACGCACGAAGAGGTGATGACCTCAATTGCGCGAAATGAGCTGCGCAGCTATAAGCAGCTCCCGCAGATCTGGTATCAGATTCAGACCAAGTTTCGCGACGAACCGCGTCCGAAGGCAGGCCTGCTCCGAGTGCGCCAGTTCATCATGAAGGATGCCTACTCCTTCGATATCGATGAGGCCGGACTGGACGAGAGCTTCAACAAGCATGACAAGGCATACCGCGCCATCTTCAACCGCTGCGGGCTTGAGTTCGTCTCCGCCGAAGCGGACTCGGGAGCGATGGGGGGTACAGCTTCGCAGGAGTTCATGGTTTACACCGACGCAGGCGAAGACCTGATCGCCAGCTCCGCTTCAGGGTACGCGGCAAACATCGAGAAAGCGACCAGCCGCCTTGAGCCGGTGCAGGATCTCGCCCCCACAGGCGATGGACAGCAGGAGCTGGTGCATACGCCGGACCAACGGACGATTGAAGAGGTCGGATCATTCCTCAAAGTTCAGCCGCAGCATCAAATGAAGACGATGGCTTATATGGCTGCTCTACCTGAGGCCGATCATGCCAAACTGGGCGCTCTGCGGCCGGTCGTAGTATTCCTTCGCGGCGATCACAGCCTGAATGAGGCGAAGCTCTCCGGCATCGCGGGCGGCGAGCTGCGGCCTATGACCCCGGAAGAGATTGTGGAGGTCTTCAAGGCCCCTGCCGGCTATCTTGGCCCTATCGGGGTAGAAGCTGCTCCGCATCCGAAGAAACCGGGAACGCTGGTGATTCTCGACAAGGCTCTGGAGGGCCGGACAAATCTGATCGCCGGAGCGAACAAGGAGGAGTATCACCTTCGCAATGTGACTCCAACGCGCGACTTCAAGCCGACACTGGTGGCAGATGTGCGCAACGTCTCCGAGGGTGAGGGCTGCCCGATCGACGGTTCGCCACTGCGGATCGGCAAAGCTGTTGAGATCGGCCACATCTTCAAGCTCGGCTACAAGTATTCGAAGTCCATGGGTGCTTCCGTCCTCAACCGCGATGGCAAAGAAGTTACGCTGATCATGGGAAGCTACGGTATCGGCATAGAGCGCATTCTTACCGCGGCTATCGAGAGCTCTGCTGCGGCCAACGACGGCGCGGCGTTTGCGCTGCATCCCGCAATTGCGCCGTTCCAAGTGGTCGTGACGATTACCAATACGGCCGATCCCGCGCTACAGGCAGCCGGGGAAAAGATCGCCGCCGAACTTACCAGCGCCGGCGTCGACGTTCTGCTGGACGACCGCGACGAGCGCGCAGGAGTGAAGTTCAAGGATGCCGATCTTATCGGCATTCCGTATCGGGTCAATATCGGGCGCGGAGTCGCGGAAGGAAAGGTCGAGTTCGTCGACAGGTTGAACCGGCATGTGCAAGAGGTTGCACTTGAGCAGGTCGCCTCCACGGTAGCCGATCAGATAACATCCGTTTTGCAACCCTTGCTCCCTGCTTCTGCCGTCAAAGCGTCTTAAGAAAAGAGCACTTTGCCAGTCAAACTCAAATACGGCAGCAATAAATCGAACGGCAAGCAAGCAAGCATCGTCGATCGCCTCCATCTGGACAACCGCTTTGTGCGGTATGGTCTTGTGGCGATCCTCGGTTGCCTGGTTGTATTTCTTGCGGTTCTCGGCTTTTATTACTTCAAATACGAACACGTTGTGAACGATCGGCTGGCCAAGGGCCCCATGTTCGCGAGTGTCTCGCAGATCTATGCCGCCCCGCGCGAGATCCGCAACGGGCAGAAGCTTTCGGCATCGCAAATCGGGGCAGACCTGCGCCGGGCTGGCTACAACAATAACCCGCAGCTTGGGACCTTCCAGCTCAACGACGACAGCATCTTCATCAAGCCTGGTCCTGAGAGCTACCACACCACGGACGGCGCAACAATCTCTGCCCCCGACGGCGTGGTCCAGAAGATCACGGCGGAGAATGGTGCCGCGCTGAGCTCCTATGAGCTGGAACCGCAACTGATTACGGCGCTTTCGGAAGAGAACAGCCGCACCAAGCGCCGCATGGTCACGTACAAGGACATTCCGCCGGAGATGGTGCGCGCCATTACCTCGATCGAAGACCGCAACTTCTTCGAGCACAGCGGTGTGAACTTCTTGCGAATCGTGAAGTGCGGCATCCAGGACCTAACCAGCGGACGCAAACGCTGCGGCGGATCGACGATTACGATGCAGCTGGCGCGGGGTTTTTTTCTTTCGCCGGAGAAGCGGTTCAAGCGCAAATTTATCGAGATTCTAATTACCTTCCAACTTGAGTCGCGCTTCTCGAAGCAGCAGATCTTCGAGATGTACGCCAACCAGATGAACCTGGGTCACCGTGGAAGCTACGACATCAACGGACTGGGCGAGGCGTCTCAAGCCTTCTTTGGCAAGAACCTGAAGCAGCTGGATACCGCTGAATGCGCTCTATTAGCTGGCATGTATCAGAGTCCAAGCCGTCTGAATCCCTATCGCCATCCAGAGCGGGCTATCGCCCGCCGCAACGTTGTGCTGGATTCGATGGTAGAGACCGGCGCGATCTCCGCGAGCGCTGCTACCCGCGCCAAGGCTGAGCCACTGCGTCTTTCCGATGCCGATGTCGATGCAAGCGAGGCTCCTTACTTCGTCGACCTGGTCCATGATCAGCTGGTACAGCGCATCAGCGACCAGGACCTGGCGCATCAAAGTCTTCGCATCTATACCTCACTGGATCCTAACCTTCAGAGCGCGGCCTCTGAGGCGGTCGATATCGGCATGAAGAACGTCGATGAGATCCTCCGCAAGCTGCATGCGAAGAGCGCGACCCCCTATACTCACCCGCAGGTGGCACTGGTTGCGCTGAATCCCCATACAGGTCAGATTCTTGCCCTGGTGGGCGGGCGTAACTACTCCGCCTCACAGCTTGATCATGCAGTTGCCAAACGCCCTACCGGGTCCATCTTCAAGCCCTTCGTCTATGCTACGGCGTATAACAGCAGCCTGAATGGAACTTCGCTTGGCGAATCCGGTGTCTTCACCGCGGCTACGCATCTGAACGATGAAGCCGCAGATTACTCCGACGGCGCTGGGGGAACCTATACTCCACGAAACCTCATCAGCGGCTACAGGGGGAACGTAATCGCGGCCTACGCTCTCGCCCACTCGCTCAACGCCGCAACCATCCAGCTTGCCCAGATGGTTGGTTTCGGCAACGTAGCCGCGCTGGCACGCGCATCAGGCATCACCAGCGCTCGCGGGACTCCATCCGTGGCCATTGGCACTTACAGTGCAACCCCGGTTGACATGGCCGGAGCCTATACAGTCTTCGCGAATGGCGGAGTTCACCTTACTCCCTGGATGCTCGCCTCTGTCCGTAACGCCAATGGAGATATCGTCTCGGACTACTCTCCCGAAGCAAAGCAGGTGATGGATCCTCGCGCTGCTTATCTTACGCAATCGCTGTTGGAAGACGTCATGAACTATGGAACCGCCGCGGGTGTCCGGGGTCGTGGATTCAGTGCTCCGGCTGCGGGAAAGACCGGGACCAGCCATGACGCCTGGTTCGCCGGATACACATCCAATCTTATCTGTATCGTCTGGGTCGGCAATGACGACTACACCACATTACCCGTCCAGCTCCAAGGCGCTTACGCCGCAGCGCCAATCTGGGCCGAGTTCATGAAGCGGGCCATCAAGCTACCGCAGTACTCCGATGTGAAGTCGTTTTCGCCACCCGAGGGCATCACCGTGGCCAGCATCGATCGTGATACGGGTCTGCTCGCCGACCCCTCCTGCGCTGCACATCCGTGGAATGTAGCGTTCCTCGACGGCACGGTTCCCACGGGAAGCTGCTCGCAGATGAACGACAACCCCCAAAGCTTCTTCCAAAAGATCTTTGGATTAGGTGGGCACCCGAGCGGTGTGACACCCTATGCACCGCCTGCGGCAAATTCGCCAGGGGGCGCGGTATCGCCGTCGAATCCCGCGCCAGGCAGCCCTGTGAACGGTGCTTCTTCGCAACCGGTCACACAACCGGAGCCGCCAAAGAAGAAGAAGAATATCTTCCAGAAGATCTTCGGTGGCGGCGGAGACAAAGACAACAAGCAGCCTCAGCCAGCCCAGCCACCTCAATAAAGAACAAGGCCCACGATCTTTGTGGGCCTTGTTCTTTATGCCTTCTTTCTGACGTAGAGCCCTGTGGCACCCGCTGAAAATCCAGCCTCAAGCAGGAACCTTGCGAGCTGATGTTCTGAAGCCGTCACGCCATTGATGGTCTCGATCAACATTCCGGCTCGAGGATCACCCTCCTCGGCCCGTTCCTCCACCCTTCGCACCAACGATTCTGCAAGCGCCTGCGAGATTCGGGAACGCTGCGGCTCATCCTCTGGCAAAAATACCTGCAGGCTGGGGTTTCCACGCCGCAGGTATGCGGTCAGCGCACCATCAGCGAGGATCACCCTGGCACCGACGCTTCGCGAGAGCAGCCCACCGGCCTCAGCCGCGGGCCAGCGTAACAGTGCTCCATAAGGATTGGCGGGATCGGTCGCGGCCACCTCGACGATCTCTACTTTTCCGTCGCTCTGGCGCGTGCGAAGTGAACGCAACATCTCCACCGCGGTCGGCAGGGCGAATTGCGTCGCTCCGAGATCCGCGACGAAGTATCCTCGGCGGAGTCTTCCGCTCTCCTCCATTGCCTTCAGCACGTCATAGACAGCAGAAAATCCTCCCGGAAGATTCTCCGCGTGGGCGGTCTCGCGAAAGATGACACCATAGCGCGAGAGCAGCTGTTGCGCTATGGCGTGACTCCACTCAGTGGCCGAACGGCCTTCGGCAAATGCCGCCACTTGCAAAGCCCACCGCCCCTGTGCGGCAGGAGGAGTGGTTCGTCTTGAGCGGAAGGCTGTTCCCTGCGTTCCCTGCAGATGCACACGGCGAGCAGGTTTGCGCGACGTCGTCTGCGGGCGGCAGTAGGCGCGGAGTGCGGCCATGCCATCGTTGGTCACCATGCCCTTCCAGACGAGACTCCACAAAGCATCCAGGGTCTCGCCCGGATATCCTCCTCCGAGGCCTTCATGCAGATCCTGAAAGAAGGAGGCTCCCCGCATTCGAAGGTAGGAGACGATGGCTTCTTCCCGTTCGTTTGCGATATCTTTGCCGTTTACTATGGGCCACAACTCCTCCAGTCTTTCGGCAAGAAAGAGCCCGATCCTTCCATCGCGATCACCTAACGGTTCGAGTCCCACCCAAACCACCTCACCGGCGGCGATCAGCGTATCCAGATCGCTGGGCTTGTAACCGGCGATTCGCGCAGGAAGAATCTCTGTCTCCAGGATCGAGGCCGGCAGCGGTGCTCCCGCGAGATTTTCGATAGAATCCAACAGTGCATCCAGACCCTTTCTGGGCTGAGCCACTCCCTGCCATCGGCTTTGCATTCGCACCAGCACGGTATGCTCAACAGGCTCGATTTCCTTACGCAGCCGCGCGAGGCTTTTGCGCCGAATCGTGCGCAATACCTCGTCGTCACACCACTCGCGATGAACTCCCTCGGGGCGGAATCCGCCTTCGACAAAGCGTCCGGTTTGCACCAGACTCTCGAGCACAGTCTCGGCGCGCTGCACCTCAATTCCGAATCGCGACGCAGCCTCTGCGGCAGTGAAGGGACCGTGAGTACGCCCATAACGCCGGATGAGGTCGACGAGCGCATCCTTTCGCGGCTCAAGAAAAACAGCAGGGAGATCTGCGGAGATCTCCACCTGGAGAGCATCTCTGTAGCGGGCGGCATCTTCAACTGCGATCAGTCTTCGTTGCCCGGCGATCTTCACCTCAACAGCCCGCTTCGCCTGGTGCAGCGCTTTAATAGTCGATGCAACCTGTTCGCTTGCGCAACGGAGCGTGAGCTCTTCGCGCGAGAGATCGCCGAGGCGCAACAGGAGGTCGTGCACGCCATCCATCGTCCGGGCCTTGAAGCTGTCGGCCAGCGATTGCAGCTGTGCCTCGGTTTCCTTGATCGCATCTGCATCCAGCAGCTCGCGCAGGTCTGCGTCTCCCATCAGATCGCGGAGCTGCTCCAGATCGATGGATAGAGTCTGTACTCTTCGCTCGGCTAGCGGGGCATCGCCATCATAGATATAGTTCGCGACATAACTAAACAGCAGAGTTGAAGCGAATGGACTGGGCGTGCGCGAATCGACCACATGAACCTTGAGTCCGCTGTTCGCTATGCTTCGCAATGTCTCTGTCAGAGCAGGCATATCGAAGACATCGCGCAGGCACTCCCGATGGGCCTCGAGGATCATTGGAAACTCTGCGTAACGGCTGGCCACGCGCAGCAGATCGTAAGCGCGCTTTCTCTGTTGCCATAAAGGCGTTCTGCCGTCGGCGCGCCGGCGTGGTAACAGGAGAGCCCGCGATGCGCTCTCGCGGAACTTTGCAGCGAACATCGCTGTCGATCCAAGATTTTCGATGACGAGCGAGACAGCCTCTTCCGGAGCCAACAGGAACGGCTCGACGGAAGGAGGTTCGTCGGTTTCGGGGAAACGGAGCACAAAGCCGTCCTCGCTCCACATTGTCTCGACATCGGGCCCACCGAGGGATCGTACCTTTGCAGTGGCCGCCATCGCCCAGGGAGCATGCACGCGGCTTCCGAAGGGCGTCATCAGACACACCCGCCAGAAACCCAGCTCATCGCGTACCCGCTCAATCAGAATGGTGCGATCGTCAGGAACGAGGGTCGTAGCCAGTTCCTGATCGGAGAGATATCGCAGCACATTTTCCGCCGCGGTGGGATCGAGATCGTGAGCCTCCACCAGCGTTGCGACTGCCGCAGGCCGCGGCATCTCGCGGATCTCCCGCACCAGGGCTCCGATTCTTTTGCCGAACTCGAGCGGCCTTCCTGGCCTGTCTCCATGCCAAAACGGCGTCTTTCCCGGCTCGCCCGGAGCGGGCGTTACGAGGACTCTATCCTGGAGGATCTCCTCGATCCTCCAGGCTGAGGCTCCGAGCACAAAGACCTCGCCCGGTCTGCTCTCGAAAACCATCTCCTCGTCCAACTCACCTACGCGAACCGGCTTGTCGCGTTCGCCGGCAAGAAAAACGCCGTAGAGTCCTCGGTCAGGAATGGTCCCCGCATTCAGAATCGCAATCCGTTTGACGCCGGTGCGTGGGGTGATCCAGTTCTTGGTGCGATCCCAGGTGATGCGGGGGCGCAGCTCGGCGAACTCGTCGGAAGGATACCTGCCCGCAAGCATGTCGAGAACGCCATTGAAGGTGTTACGGCTCAGGCCGGCAAATGACGCGGACATTCTCATAAGGGCGAACAGGGCGTCGTACCCAATACCTGGCCCTTCCTCCTCTGCTGCCCATCGTGTCGAGCGTTCCATCTCATCTGGAGTCATGGGAGGATGCGCCACTACCGCCACGATCTGCTGAGCCAGCACGTCCAGCGGGTTACGGAGAAATCGCGTCGACTCCACCTGTCCTTCGTGCATCGCCCGCGTGACGGCCGCACAGGCGATCAGGTCAGCCCGAAACTTGGGAAAGATCACGCCGCTCGACGGCGCTCCCACCTGATGCCCCGCGCGGCCTATTCGCTGCATACCACTGGCGACTGACGGAGGAGATTCAATCTGAATTACCTGCTCGATTGCTCCCATATCGATTCCGAGTTCGAGCGAAGAGGTCGCGACCAGCGCACGAATCTCTCCCGCCTTCAGCAGCGTTTCTATCTCGCTGCGCTGCGCTGCCGCCAGAGAACCGTGATGCGCTCGCGCAAGAGGCTCTCCAGCAAGATCGTTCAACGCGCTCGCCATTCTTTCTGCGATGCGTCGCGCATTCACGAAGATCAGTGTTGACCGATGATTGCGGACGATCTCGAGCACTGAGGGATAGATCGATTGCCAGAGGGAAGTTCGCTTCAGGACCTCCGGTTTCGAGCCGCGTTTTCGGCTTGGCGATGTCAGATCGCGGCCGGTGTCGAGCCGCGCCATATCTTCCACCGGAATCTCCACGCGGAGGTCGAGCTCCTTGCGGGCTCCGGCGTTGACGACGGTCACCGGTCGAAACCGAGGAGCGGATGCGTCATCTTCTTCGGCCACATCGGCTAGTACGCGAATCATCCCATTGCCTGTGAACTCGTCTGGCTGTTGCGATGATGCGAGGACCTGAGGATTCGCTCCCCCTAGAAAGCGCGCTACCTCTTCCAAGGGTCTCTGGGTTGCGGAGAGTCCAATTCGCTGGAGATTTCTACCGCACAACGCTTCCAATCGCTCGAGCGAAACAGCCAGGTGCGCTCCGCGTTTGGTTGGAACCAGAGCATGGATCTCGTCGATGATGACCGTCTCAACGCTTCGAAGAGCCTCACCCGCCGCTGAGGTCAGCATGAGGTACAGGCTCTCGGGTGTAGTGATGACGATCTCACCGGGATGCCGTCGGAACCGCGCCCGGTCGCGCTGCGGCGTGTCGCCGGTTCTTACGCTGATCTCGGGTACGCGTAAGCTCACGTTCTGCTGTTTTGCCAACTGCGCGATTCCCTCAAGCGGACGTTGCAGGTTGCGTTCCACATCCACAGCCAGGGCCTTAAGGGGGGAGATGTAAATGACTCTTGAGCCGCGAACGTCGTCCACGGAAGTGTGGAACATCAACTTGTCCAGGCACCATAGAAACGCGGTGAGAGTCTTTCCGGTTCCGGTTGGGGCAAGGATCAGGGTCGATTCTCCGCGTGCAATCGCGGGCCAGCCCTCCAACTGTGGTGCCGTCGGCTCTCCCAGAGCCTCACGAAACCACTGCGCCGTCACTGGATGAAACAATTCCAGAGCTTCGATCGAACGCTTTCGCGCTGATGTCTTCCCTGGATCAGACTTCTTCGAGTTGGTAGTTCCGCGCGGCATGGGCTGTCAGGGTACTCGTGAGCAGCATACCTGCCGCCCCCCCATACGATGCAACGCGGACCTTCACCGTTACGGGATGCACCTCAGACTTGTACCAATGGCCGATAAAAAAATGACTCGGCGGCGAATTCCGCTTCAAACAGGTGAGTCGACTCTTCTGCCTGCTCAGCATTTCCCAGCAACAGGAAACTATCGTCCGCCATGTGGGAGTGCATCGACGCAAAGACGTGGCTCCGGTCTCGCTGAGAGAAGTAGAGGAGCACATTTCGCAACAGGACGAGATCGAAGACGGGGAGCGGGGGAAGCGGAGAACAGAGATTGATTTGCTGGAACTCGCAGATTGCGCGCAGACGAGGGCTGACCTCCCACTCCTCTTCATCGCGTGTCATGTACTTGAGAAGCATCCGCGCAGGAAGGCCACGATTCACCTCAAGCCTCCGATATCGGCCCGTCTGCGCATATTCGACAACCCTATGAGAGATATCGGTCCCCAGGATTTTGACGTCCCAGTACGCCGTCTCCGGTAGATGCTCCAGCAGCAGCATTGCGAGGCTGTAGGCTTCCTGTCCGGTCGAGCTGGCTGCGCTCCATATCCGCAGCTTTCGCTTCGCTCTCCTGCAATCCACCAACTCCGGCAGGATGGTGTTGCGCAACAGATCGAAGGTCTTTACATCACGAAAAAAGCTGGTCTCGTTCACTGTCATAGCCTCAGCCACGGCGCGATGCAGATGGATGGGGCGATCGATCCTCAGCAAGCGCACGAAGTCTTTGAGGCTCGCGACTCCGGCCATCTTCGCAATCGGGGCTAGTTTGACATCGAAGAGCGCATTGCGCGAGGGGTCGATCAGATTAGCAGACTGCGCCTGTACTACCTCGCGCAGGTAGGCGTAATCGGAGTCAGTACAGGCCATGCGCCATCTCTCCTTGTCGCACGCCGGGTGCCGGAGACGGCTGCGTCGCTGCATCCAACCTCCGTGACCGTACCGCGCCTATTTTCAAATTGATTTCACGCGCCATTGCATCCAGTGGAAGTACAGCGGTGGCGATGCCCGACTCCGCAACTCTTCCTGGCATTCCCCAGACGACCGATGTCGTTTCGTCCTGCGCAAGTACGATGCCGCCGCGATCGTGCACCGCACGAGCCCCGTCGAGACCGTCTGAGCCCATACCGGTCAAAATTAGTGCCAGCGTTCCAGCTCCATACATACGCGCGGCAGAGAAAAACAGATAATCGACCGAAGGCCGGCAATGATTCAGTGGCTCCTGATAATGCAGTTTGATCTGCGCACCGGACCCTCCCTTGTCCTGTCTCGCCGGGGGAGAAGAGATCTCCATGTGCGCGTCGCCTGGAGCTAACCACACGGCTCCGGGTTGCAAGGGTGCTCCGTGATAAGCCTCTGCAACCCGAAGAGGGCAACAGCGGTCAAGGCGTTCCGCCAGCACGTTGGTAAAGACTTTGGGCATATGCTGCACAATTAACACCGGAACGGGTAGATCGGCCGCAAGCCCCGGCAGGAGATGTTCCAACGCAGTCGGTCCACCGGTTGAAACTCCAATCACCACAACCTCGATCGGCGCGACTGCCACCCCAGCCTGTTCCTTTGGCCCTATCGGCAATCCCTGCGGCCTAACAGCAGACGAACGCGATGTAGAAACCTCGAGCCTGCTTCGCCCGACCGCGAAGGCTGCAATCCTCGGCAGCAGTTGCGCCGCAAGTGAAGCAAGCGCGCTCTCAAGATTCCGTTGTCCGGCCGGCTTCATCACATAGTCCGCCGCGCCACGCGCCAGGGCATCGAGCGTCGCCCGAGCACCCTCTTCCGTATGCGAGCTGCACATGATCACAGGGAGTTTCGGTTTCGTATGACGAAGACGGTCCAGAACATCCAGGCCGTTCATCCGCGGCATCTCAAGGTCGAGCACCAGCACGTCCGGAGCTAGTCTAGTTACCTCCTGCAGGCACTCCACTCCATCACGGGACACTCCGACCAGTTCCATCCTCGGCAGATCGCTGCGGTTGTCTTCCGCGTGACGCTGAAACAGCGTTCGCATGATCCCACGCATTACCGCAGAGTCGTCGGCCGCAAGGACGCGGAGGGGCCGCGTCGAAAAGATGCTCATGTTCCTGTGTCCTCTTCTTCCGTAACAAGCGGTCTCGGTCGTTCCTGCTATTCGGTGTGCTTATGCGGCAAATCCCAGAAGCATCATCTTTTCGCGCAGGCTTTCGGGGGTAAACGGCTTCATCAGAAACTCGTCGGCGCCGTTATCCAGCGCCTTTAAGATAAAGGAGTTGTCCGCTTCGGTCGTGACCATCATCACCTTCATCGCGGGATGCAGCTTGGCCTTACGGAGAGCCTTCACGCATTCGAGTCCATTCATCACCGGCATATTAAGATCCAACAGCATCAGGTCGAAGTCTGCCTGCGCCTCCAGCACCGCGAGCGCATCGCTTCCGTCCACTGCCTCCGCGCAGACCACACCCATTCGATCGAGCAGGTGACGAAGATACTCCCGAATAAAGCTCGAATCATCCACGATCAACGCCTTCATAGGCTCTCTCCCGTGCCTCCCTGTCGGAACATTCCCGTCTCAGCCAGCCTAGAGGGTCTCAGCTTCTGCGGGTCCAGCTGCACCATCAAACCGCTTTCCATCTTGTAGGCTCCGTCAAAGAGCCACTTGCACTTCGCATCCAGCGTGCAGGGATTCGCTTCCAACATCTTGCGCTGCACCGTCACCACGCCTCCGACCGCATCGACCACCAGGCCAAATCGCTCGTGCCCCCCGTCATCGTCTAGCACGAGGACACAGCCTGCCTCGGTGTTCTCCGGCAGTCCCAGCAGCGCGCGAAAACTTACTGTAGTTAGAACGTCACCGCGGTACGGGACGACTCCTGCCACGAAGGCCGGAGCCATCGGAACCCGCTCCAGTTCGCGCCGTCCCAGAACTTCGCGAATCTTGGCCGTATCGATGCCGAAGCTCTCCTCTCCGGCAAACATCGAGCACAAGGACGCACTCTCCGCTTCTTCGTGCATCTGCTCGGCATCCTGTCCGACGATCTTCATGCGACTTCCCTCCATCTCTTCCCTGCCGTTGCGCCAAAGCCGCGGAAGATTGTCGTCAACCGCTCCTTCACCAGAGCGAGGTCCATCTCTCCGTTCGCCGCTTCCTTCTCAAGCAACGTTCCATCCGAAACATCGAGCACCTTGCGCACGACGATTCCCATCCTCGAAGAGGTCGTCTGCGGATCCCCGCAGATCAGTATGGTTGCGGAGGCTTCCTCATCCTGCAGCGTCTCGAACTCATCCAGCACGCGACCGTCATCCCGCAGCTGCAGCAGTTCGCCACGATACTGCAGCAGCGCACGTCCATTCGCATACTCGATGCGGCTGAAGGGAACACTTTCGATGCGCTCCACGACGCCCAGCGGCAGTGCCGTTCTCTCGCGTGCGCGATCCTCGAAGACCAGGAATGACGCCTCGTCCTGTCTGACTTCGACAGCCTGCTCCTCCTGCTCGTCCATCACAGGCTTTACACCAGCGCGGGCCGCCGTTGCTGCGATGTCCAGAATCAGCGCCAGAGTGCCGTTGCCCAATACAGTCGCGCCCGAGAACAATCCGATCTCGCGCAGCACAGCCGACAGCGGCTTCACCACGATCTCTTCCGGGGCCAACAGGTCGTCCACCACCAGGCCGTACCGGCATCCCTCTGCCTCCAGCACTGCCATGTAAAACCCATGCGACTCCGCCTTGCTCTTGAGTCCGAGCAGGCGATCGAGCCAGATCATCGGCAACAGCCGTTCGCGCAGGCGATAGACCTCCGAAGCCCCTACGCGCTCGACAACCTGCGCCGCATCCCGGGCCGGAATATAAACCAGCTCTACGAGCGCAGTCTGCGGGAGAGCAAAGCTCTGGCCTCCGCTGCGCACCACAAGCGCGGGAACGATGGCCAACGTCAGCGGGACACGCAGGCGCAGCGTAGTGCCTAACCCCACCTTCGACTCCAGCTCGACACTTCCGCCTACCTTCTCCACATTTGCGCGCACTACATCCATGCCGACGCCGCGACCCGATACGGTCGTTACCGCGGCCGCGGTTGAGAAGCCCGGCAGGAAGATCAGCTGCAGCGCCTCGCGCTCCGTCATCTCCTTGGCCTGCTCAGGCGTTACTAAGCCGCGTTCGATCGCCTTGGCCAGAACCCGCTCCAACGCGATGCCCGCGCCGTCATCGGCGACTTCGATCACGACCGATCCGCTCTGATGAAACGCCCTGAGGCGAAGACATCCTTCGGCGGGCTTGCCTGCAAGCACGCGGTCTGCGGGAGACTCGATGCCATGGTCCACAGCGTTGCGAACCGCATGGGTAAGAGGATCTTTGATGGCCTCCAGCAGACTCTTATCCAGTCCCGTCTCCTGGCCGGAGAACTCGATCCTTACGTCGCGACCGCAGGTCCTCGCGAGATCGCGAACCATCCTTGGGAACTTGCCGAAGAGATTTCCCACCGGCTGCATGCGCGCCTGCATCACCGTCTCGCGCAGATCGGCTGTCACACTATCCAGGCGTCGAGCCAATTCCGGGAAGTTCGTTGCCTCCACGCCGCTCTGCAGCATCTGGTTGCGGGTCAGAACCAACTCGCCGACGAGGTTCATCATCCGGTTCAGAACCTCGACATCGATCCGTAGCGTCTTGTCGCCGCTTGCGGAGCCAGAGCCCTGTGTCGAGTTTACGGTGGACGTGGCCTCTGTGGGTGCGGGCTGTGCGATCTCTTCCTTTGCCTTAATCGAGACGACGGGCGTAGATTTCTCGCTCAATGGAGTCTGAGGAGCTTCGCCATTCAGTTCGGCCAGCTCCGCAATCAATTCGCTGTCTTCATCACTTGCACGGGTGCCCTCGCCGCCGGTCTCTTCGATCAGGATGAGAATCGCGCGCAGGCCATCGAGAAGCCGCAACAGTCCGCTGATCAGTTCTTCCGTGACCGCAAGCCGTCCCTCACGCAACGAGCCCAGCAGGTGTTCGCCAGCATGGGCCAGCTTCTCCAGCCGGTTGAATCCCAAAAACCCGGTCGTCCCCTTGATGGTGTGCACAGCCCGGAAGATCTCGGCTACCAACAACTGGCTATCTTGCGGCCGGGTTTCGAGCTCGGTCAGGCACCGCTCCATGCGGTCCAGACCATCCTGGCTTTCTGCGATAAATTCTTGGGTCAGGTCGTCCACATCTCTCTTATCGGGAACCACGGACAAAGCATTAGCCCTGGGTGACTTGTCAGCAACAACAGCACCCGGTAGCCTCACCCCATGTCTCAAAATGAAGCAACGGCCGGCATCAACGCCACACAGATCGAAGAACTCTACCGTCTCGCACGCGTCATCGCAGAGAACGCCTATGCTCCTTACAGCCGCTTCCGGGTCGGCGCTGCTGTACTGCTCGAAGATGGCAGGATCGTGACCGGATGCAACGTCGAGAACGCCTCTTACCGGTTAACCACCTGCGCGGAGCAGACAGCCATCGCCTCCGCTGTCGCACTGCACGGGCCAACCATCCGCATTCGCGCCATCGTAATCGCGAATCTCAACGGGACCGCCAGCCAGCCCTGCGGAGCCTGCCGCCAGAGTATTTATGAATTCAGTTCGGCTAATACAGAAGTCTTCTTTCCTGCAGCCGACGGTTCCCTCACCCGATCCATCATTGCTGATCTGTTGCCCAACGCTTTTCTCCTCAACGAGTACTAAAATTTAAGTCGGTAACCTATTTATTTATGAGCCATATCCATCCCGTCGACATCATCCTCCACAAGCGCGATGGCCTCTCCCTCAACGACGAGGAGATTCAGGCCTTTATCCGCGCCATCGTCGAGCGCACAGCTGAGAAGCACCTCGTCACGGACGCCCAGATCGCCGCTTTCTTGATGGCTGTCTTCCTGCGCGGCCTGGACGCTCGTGAACTCGCTACCCTCACTTCGGCAATGCGCTTCTCCGGCGATACCTTCGACGCCGCTCCCCTGAATACATTTACGATCGACAAGCACTCCACCGGCGGCGTTGGCGACAAGACCTCTCTGCTGATTGCTCCGATCCTCGCCGCTGCGGGCCTTGCTCATCCCTCCAAGTCAGGAACTCCTGGCATTTGCGTCCCCATGATCAGCGGTCGTTCCCTGGGCCACACCGGAGGCACGCTGGATAAGCTCGAAACAATCCCAGGTTTTAACACGCAACTCAACCTGCAGGAACTCGCCGATACGTTGAAGCAATGCGGCGCCGCGCTCATCGGACAGACTCAACGCATCGTTCCCGCCGACCGAATCCTCTACGCTCTGCGCGATCATACGGGTACCGTCGAATCTCCTTTCCTGATCACAGCCAGCATCATGAGCAAAAAACTGGCGGAATCCCTGAACGCGCTTGTACTCGACGTCAAGGTCGGCTGTGGCGCTTTTATGCCGACCTATGAGAAATCGAAGTATCTGGCTGAACTCATGGTTCAAACTGGCGAGTCCTCAGGAACCCGTACCGTTGCCCTTCTCACAACGATGGACGAGCCTCTCGGACGCTTCTCCGGAAACTGGGTCGAGGTTTGGGAGTGCGTGGACATCCTGCGCGGCAAACGCCATCCTATGTCTACCGACCTGATTCAACTCTCCAACACTCTCTCTGGGTGGATGCTTCATCTCGCAGGACGCGCCCCTACGCCCGCTGAGGGAGCAGAGCTAGCCGATCAAATCCTCAAATCCGGGGATGCTTACAGTGCGTGGCTGAAGATCATTGAGGCGCAAGGTGGAGACCTCTCAGTCTTCGAGGATCCTGCCGCGTACCATAAGCCAAGCGCCACGCGCGTATTGAAAGCCGAGGAAGAAGGCTATCTCGCTTCAATGGATTGCAAGCAAGTGGGTTGGGCGGTGCAGCGGTTGGGAGCAGGCAGAGCCGAACCCGGCGATCCTGTCAGCGCGCATGCAGGAATCGAATCCCACGCAAAACTTGGCGACCGTATCGAACGTGGCCAGCCCATCTTCACCCTCTTCAGCGAGGACGAAGCGCTGCTCGAACAGCCAGAACAGATGCTTCGCGAAACATTGAAAATCTCACGATCTCCCACTCAGCCCAGTCCCCTGATTCGCGAAATCGTCCAGGCACAATGAGGCCGGAGACTTCTGAACCCCGCCAGCATCTTTCCGGACAACCGAAGCGTTTACTATTCAGAAAGAGAGAGCCCGCTTTGCAGTCCTTCGGCAAATCCGAAAAAGAAAAGATGATCGCGGGCGAGCTGTACAACGCCGAAGACCCGATCCTTGTTGCGGACCGCCTTCACACCGCTGCTCTTCTGCATAAGTACAACTCAACGCCACACCATCCTGTCACTCACCTGATCCAACTGAAGGAGCTCCTCGGTTCGGTCGGCGACCGCTGCGTCATACGTCCCCCCTTCTTCGTCGACTATGGATACAACATCCATCTCGGCAAGGGCGTCTTCCTCAACTTCAACTGTGTGCTTCTGGACGTTACCTCTATCACCATCGGTGACCGCACCCAGATTGGGCCTGCCGTCCAGATCTATGCTGCCGACCATCCTCGTGACCCGGCAGTTCGACTGGCAAATCTTGAAAATGGGCGCCCTATTCGCATCGGCGCGAACGTCTGGATCGGCGGAGGCGCCGTGATCCTTCCAGGAGTTACCATCGGCGACGATGCGATCGTCGGGGCGGGTTCTGTCGTTACCCGCGATGTCCCTGCAGGAGCGACAGTTGTCGGAAACCCCGCGCGGATCAAGCGCTAAATAGGTTTCTTTACATCATCAAGACAAATTCTTCGTCGCTTCAGGTTGCATTTGTTCGATAATCAGTGCTAAGAAAGCAATTTCCATCAGCAGGCTCACTGGGCCCCTCTTTGCAAAAAGAAGCCTGCGCCAGAAAGCACACCTGATGAACTACGCTTTTCTTCCCGATCTCTCCGCCTTGACGATTCTTATCGTCATACTGCTGCTGCTTCGGCGCCATCATCAGCAACGGCAAACGAATCTCTGGCTTCTTGGGCTTTTTTTCACTTTCATCGAGTCCTCAGCTCACATCTTCTATGCCCCGGCCGGACTGCCCAGCACGCTCCTCCACACGATTGTGATCGTCTGCTACCTTTTAGCCGGACTTGTGTTTATCTGGGCCTCCGGAGATTACAAGTCCACCGACACCAGGAACTTTTCCTTTCTTCTGATAAATTCCGTTCCTCTCCTGGCTCTCTGCATAACCTATGGTCTGCACGTTTTTTCAAAGACGGCCTTCCTGCCTTGGATCACCCTCGGTCTGGTACTCGGTATTGCCTCTTCGCTCTACCTGCGCCGCAGCCTCCTGATCGCTCTGCTGTTTGCCTCAGGCTGGCTTACGATGGGATTGCTGGCCTCGCAAGGCAGGTATCGTAACGCGGTTTATTGGAGCCTGGGGGTGGTTTACGCCGTTGCCACGGCCAATTTCTATCGCAAGCTGCCGCGGCCCAGTACGGGACGGCTCGCGATTATTACCGGCTTTTCTATCTGGGCATTCTTCTTCTTCCTTCACCCCTTCATCGTCACCTACCGCGCTTATGCGGATATTGCCTCTCACATCTGGAACCTGCAGAAATCGCTCATCTCCATCGGCATGATCCTCGTCATGCTCGAAGAGCAAGTCTCCTGCAACCGCTGGCTTGCGCTGCACGATGAGCTTACAGGCCTGTCCAATCGCCGCTCTTTCGAGGATCATCTCGCAACAGCACTGGAACGCTGCCGCCGCGCCCACTCGACACTTGCGCTCTTTATGCTTGACCTTGACGGATTCAAGCAGGTTAACGACACCCACGGGCATCACGCGGGCGATCAACTTCTTCGTCATGTCGCAAACAATCTGCGCGAGCAGGCAAAGGGCTTTACCTCCATCGCGCGGCTCGGAGGCGACGAGTTCACCCTTCTGGCTTGCGATCCCATCCACGTCCGATCGATCGAACAGCTTCGTGACATCATTCGCGAGGCAACTGAGCTGCCGTTTCTCTTCGACGGCCACAGCCTAAGCGTCTCGGCCTCCATCGGCATTGCGCTCTACCCCGACGACGCCGACGATGCCACTCGTCTGCTCCGTATCGCCGATCTGCGTATGTATTCGCTCAAACAGGCACGTACGCCTCTGCGCCATATTCGACTGGACAGCGTGCCATCCCTCACCGCTAGCGGACGGTTTCGCAGCAGAGCCGCCTCAGGGCACTTTTAGAAACCACTGGTTCTCGGCCTTCCCAACCCGTTACACTCATCCCACACACTCATCGCCGCATGTGTAGGAGAGCCAACTCTTTGCATCGATTCGTCGGACTTCTCGGACTGCTCGTCTTTCTCGGACTCGCCTACATCTTCTCCACCAACCGTCGCGCCATTCGCTGGCGCACCGTTGCCTGGGGCCTCGGCCTGCAGGTTCTTTTTGCCATCCTCGTTATCAAGTGGACCTACGGTCAGACGCTTCTTCACGCTGGAAGCAATGCAGTCACTGCCCTTCTCTCCCATGCCGTCGACGGCTCTGCAATGGTCTTCGGCCCTCTCGGGACGCCGGGTCATCCATTGGCCATCTTCGCCTTTGCCGTCCTGCCCACCATCATCTTCATCTCCGCCTTTTTTGCTCTCCTCTATCACATCGGTTTCATGCAACAGGTCATTCGCCTCGTCGCCTGGGTCATGCAGCGCACCATGGGAACCAGCGGCGCTGAATCCACCAATGTTGCAGCCTCCATCTTCATGGGCCAAACCGAAGCTCCTCTCACCATCCGGCCATTTCTCGGTGGAGCCACCCGCTCCGAGTTGATGACGATCATGACCTCCGGCATGGCACACGTCTCCGGTGGAATCATGGCAGCCTATATCAGCTTCGGCATCAATGCCCAGGATCTGCTCTCGGCCGTTATCATGACCGCGCCCGGCACGATCCTCGTCGCAAAGATGCTGGTTCCGGAGACAGAGCAGCCTGCCACCGCAGGAACGGTCCGGATGCCGCCGAATGAAGAACACCGCAATGACAATTTCATCGCCGCCATCGCCCGCGGCACCATCGACGGCGGCAAGCTCGCCTTTAACGTCGCCATTATGCTCATCAGCTTTCTCGCCCTCGTCGGCCTTTTGAACGCCATCATGCTTGGCACCTCAAATTTCCTCTGGGCGCATGGCCATATCCCCTTCCCGCACTCCCTCAATTCTGTCCTCGGAGTCATCGGCGCACCCGTTGCATGGCTCATCGGCATCCCATGGCGTGAGGCACCTGCTATTGGCAACCTGCTGGGCACCCGCGCTGTGCTCAACGAGTTCGTCGCTTACACCCAACTCGGCCTTCAGAAGTCGCAGCTGACGCCGCGAACCTTCTCCATCGCTACCTTCGCTCTCTGTGGCTTCGCCAACATCGGCTCTATCGGAATGCAGATTGGCGGCATCGGCGCGCTCGTCCCCAACCGCCGCAATGATCTTGCCCAGCTTGGTCTCCGCGCCATGCTGGCTGGAACCATGGCGAATCTCATGTCCGCTTCTATCGTTTCCATGCTAATTCGCTGAGCGCAGGCAACCTTATCTCATAACAACATTTTCATTCGGGGCGAGTTTACCTCCTTGAACGCTTCGCAGAGTACGGATGGCGAAAGCGTGTTGTGAGGGCAACTATGAAATCTCCCCGCGTTGCATTCTTCTTCGCCGTGCCTCTGCTTCTTTCGGCCGGCTGCGCCTCCCATCATTACTACGCTTATGCACCACCGCCTCCTCCACCTCCGCCGGCTTATGCCAGCGTCCCTCCCCTCATTGAACGCGCCAATCACGAAGGCTTTCGCATCGGGTCTGATGCAGGAGTGCGAGACGCCTATCATGGCTTCGGTTATCAACCAAGGCGCGACAGAGCCTTTCACGATACTCCCGGATATGATCCCGGACTCGGACCCTATGGGGCGTATCGCGATGCCTTTCGCAGCGCTTACCTTCAGGGTTATGACCGGGGCTTCTATCGAAGGTAGCTCCATCGTGTGAGAGGCAACCCAACCTCTCACACGCCTTCGTTCCGCTAGCCCACGGATAGCACCGCACAAAGTACGGCATCGGACTCCGCCACCAGTTCGCCATCGACCCTCACCTCTGCACGATCATCGAAGAGCTTTCGCTGTTGCCGGATCACGCATGCCTTAATCTCAAGGCTGGCCCCGATCCGTATCGGCTTGTGAAACCGTGTCTCGATCATCGCCTTCATCGCTGGAATATTCTGGAAGAACAGGCACCACTCGAACGCCTCATCCATCAGTGAGAATGTCACCCCTCCGTAAAGGATTCCGTTCCAGCCGCTATGCTTTTTTTTTGCACGACATATTCCGCCTGGTTTCCCATCTCTCCATCCCGTCGAAAGGGAACCTTCAACCCAGCGGATTCTCAGGACCGCACACATAGCAGGTCGTATCTTTCGTTCCAGTGAAAGCCATCTAAGTTCCTTATCTTGTCGAAGCTAGTGCGGCGTAGAGGATATGTCCAATACTTCAGAGCAAGGCAACAAGACCTGTACGATATGATTTTTACAGGCACCTGCCTTTACACCGTCATGCAAATCCCCTACCCTTCCCTTCGAAAGCTAAATCGGTTTTTACTTCGCTGAAACGAGACGCATTAGCATGAGCCTGAACCGCAGAACCTTCCTTAAAGTCGGCAGCCTCGCAGCAGCAGCCACCAGCCTCAACGTCCTCGCCGAACCTGAGCAGGCCCCTGCACCGAAATCTGCTAATGATGCCATTCAGCTCGCACTCATCGGCGCCGGCATTCAGGGACAGGGCGACACCCATGCCGCGCTCGAGGTTCCCGGCGTCAAGCTCGTCGCCGTCGCCGACTGTTACGACGGCCGCCTCACGCACTCCAAAGAGCTCTGGGGCACAGGCACTGCCAATAATGTCGATCTCTTCACGACTCGCGACTATCGCGAGATCCTCAGTCGTTCCGACGTCGATGCCGTCCTCATCGCCACCCCCGACCACTGGCACAAGCAAGCCGCCGTCGATGCCATGAAAGCCGGCAAAGACGTCTACCTTGAAAAGCCAATGATTCACCTCTACTCCGACGGCCCAGAGATCATCTCCACTGCAAAATCCACCAATCGCATCCTGCAGGTCGGCAGCCAGCGTGTCAGCTCCGTCATCTACGCCAAGGCTAAGGAACTTCTTGCCTCTGGAGCCATCGGTGAACTCAACATGATCTCCGCCCGCTGGGATCGTAACTCCTCCATCGGAGCCTGGAACTACTCCATCCCCCTCGATGCCAGCACCGAGACCTGCGATTGGCCGCAAGTGGAATGCCTACGGCTCCGGTGTTGCAGGCGACCTCTTCGTCCACCTCTTCAGCGGAACGCACTTCATCACCGGCTCTCTGGGGCCCACGCGCGCCATGGCCACCGGAGGCATCCGTTACTGGAAAGACGGGCGCAATGCTCCCGACGTGCTTCTGGCGCTCTTTGACTATCCTCAGGGCTTCAATCTCAGCCTTCGCGTCAACTTCGTTAATGGAGGAGAAGAAAGTGAGGGATTCCTCTTCACCGGTTCGGAAGGAACGATGGAGATCGCGGGCCAGACCGTTACCGTCTCACGTGTGCCGCGCGAGAAGGAACCCGGCTATACCGTCTCTACTTTCTCAACCGCGATGCAGAAAGAGTACCTCGAGAAATATCATCAGAAGTACCCCACAACTGCTCCCGAAGGCTCCACTTACACGGCTGTCGAGAAGTTCTCCGCTCCCAAGGGCTACTCTGACAGCGTCGATCACTTCCGCAACTTCTTCTCCTCCGTCCGCACGCGCAAACAACCCGTGGAGGACGCTACATTCGGCTTCCGCGCAGCAGGAGCCGCGTTGCTGAGCAATCTCAGTAATGAACGCGGAGCCGTCGTCAAATGGAACCCCGAAACCATGAAGCTCGCCTGATTCGCGAAAATAAGGAAACGAATGTCGAAGCACACCTTCTTCAAAAATACTCTCGTCGCGGTCGCAGCCATCGCCGCGGCTTTTCCTGCCGCTGCACAAACTACAACGGCAAAACCGATCCGCGTCGTCATCGTCGGGCTCGTACACGGACACGTCAAAGGGTTTCTCTCTGTACTTCCCAAAAACCCTGCAGCTCAGCTGGTCGGCATCGTGGAACCCAACACCGAACTGGCAAAGCAGTATGCCACCAAGTACCACCTGGACCCATCCCTCTTCTCGACCAAGCTGGAGAGCACCCTCACCACCAAAAAGCCCGATGCCGTTCTTGTCTACACCACCATCCAGGATCACCGTCGCGTGATTGAAACAGCCGCACGCCACAACATCAGCTCCATGGTTGAAAAGCCTCTTTCGACCACCATGGAGGACGCTCTGGCAATCCGTCGCGCCGCGCGAGAGCATCATGTCAATGTTCTGGTTAACTACGAGACCACCTGGTACACCTCCAACACCGAAGCGATTCACGAAGCTGAATCCGGAAAGCTGGGCACTCTCCGCAAGGTCGTCGTTCACGACGGTCACGAAGGCCCGAAAGAGATCGGCGTTGGCCCTGAGTGGCTCCCCTGGCTTACTGATCCGGTACAGAACGGCGCCGGTGCCCTCTTCGACTTCGGCTGCTATGGAGCCGATTTGATG